>Ga0123519_10012326_pt1 | contig 12462 bp, 12 predicted proteins | sample YelNatPaOPRAMG02_FD_87396 | JGI IMG/M metagenome (GOLD analysis project Ga0123519, IMG submission 87396) | Hot spring microbial communities from Yellowstone National Park - Yellowstone National Park OP-RAMG-02 (version 2) | ecosystem: Environmental > Aquatic > Thermal springs > Hot (42-90C) ...
GAGGAGGAGGAAACAATCGAGGATGTTTATGAACCTTATCTTATGCAAATTGGCTTTCTGGCTCGTACCTCTCGCGGCCGAATGATAACTGACCTAGCAATAAAGCACTTGGGTCTAAAAAAGAGCGGTCAGCAGTCTCTTATATGAAACTCTTGGTTGCGGTTTTAACTTTCGCCTTTACCCTTGTAGGTTTGTTTTTAATTGAAACTGTCAAATCACCAAAAGAAAACTATGCCCAAATTATAGAGGCACTAAAAGAAGGAAACATAAGCACCACCATTTCAGTAGCCCCATCCCCAACCAAAAATAAATTCCAAGTCGCCGCCCCAAATCACACATTTACAAAAGAGAAGCTTATACATCCTACGCCTAATACACCCAAGTCTGACCAGCAAACCAGCTCAGCCCTAGGGCAATCCCCACTTCCTTCGTCAACCCAGCCCCTTAGCCCGATTTTAACCCTTACCCCAATTCAAACATCCTCTCTTCAATTAGCTTCTACGCCAACACCTACCTACTTGCCAATCACAACCCCCACCCCGGCACCGGCGGCTAGTCATGTTTTTTACACAAGCTCTTATCGAACCGCTAAGTACTACTATTGTGATACAGATAATAGCTGGAAAAGTCTCTCATCGAGTTATCTAAAATCTTATCCCTCAGAATCTGCTCTCCTCCAGGATTACCCTAGTCGTATTTTACACGAACCTTGTAAATAATAACTTTAAAAAATCCAATTCCTAATAGATTGAAGAAAAACAAAAGCCATTTATCTCATTCTTAATCCCCTAATTCCATTTTTAGAGAGTAGACTTGTCAAATAAACTTTATATAATAGAATGGTGATATGTCAGGTCACAGTAAATGGGCACAAATAAAAAGAAAAAAAGAAGCTAGCGACCAGAAAAAAGGTCAGATTTTTAGTAAACTTGCAAACAAAATTACAATCGCAGCAAAAAGTGGAACTGATCCGGCGGTTAACTATAAGCTCCAAGCGGCGATAGAAGAAGCAAGGGCAGCTAACATGCCAAAAGAAAACATTGAACGGGCAATTAAAAGAGCTGCTGAGAAAGAGGCTGCTTCCTTGAGCGAAATTTTAATTCAAGCTATAGGTCCAGCCTCTATAGCGGTTGTAGTTAAAGCGGTTACTGATAATAAAAACCGCACGATAGCCGAGATAAAAAATATTTTAAACAAAAACGGCTTTAAGATGGTACCAGAAAATTCATTAACCTGGATGTTTAATCCAGATTGGTCACCTAAAAACCCACTAGAAGTTAATGACCCATCTATTAATCAAAAATTCAATCAACTTCTGGAAGAGTTAGCTACCAATGACGATGTTGAAAATGTTTACTCAAATCTAAAGTAGCTACGAGCTGTTGACTTTAAGCCTCAAGCTTAAAGCTTATAGCTTATAGCTTAGCTAAATGAGGATTCTTGGTATTGACCCCGGTACTTCTTTAATAGGTTTTGGTATCATTGATACTAATGGAAAAAATCTTCAGGCAGTGGATTTCGGCAGTTTTAGAACTAGGGCAAATATCAAAAACAGTGAGCGTGTTAAAATTATTTATGATTTCTTTAATAAATTAATTAAAAAATCCAAGCCGGATAAGGTAGCCGTCGAAAGCCTGTTTTTCTTTAAAAATGCCAAAACTGCTATTAAAGTAAGCGAAATCAGAGGGGTTTTGATACTTGCCGCTATTGAAAACGGTGTTGAAATTGCCGAATTTACTCCTTTACAAATAAAACAGGCTGTATCTGGCTACGGACGAGCGGAAAAGAATCAAGTCCAGAAAATGGTGAAGTTGATTTTAGGTTTAAAAACAGAGCCTAAACCAGATGATGTCGCCGATGCCCTTGCTTTGGCGGTCTGCTGCGCCAATACTATTGATCTATCTGAAAAATATTAAAAAGATTAAAATAACTTAAGTATATCTTCCAAAAACCTTAATATCCCAAAGAGCTAATGTAAAATAAAAAGTCTGTAATAAATCTGATATCTGGGTATTGCAAAATTTAAAGTTAAAGGGTATTATACCGACTAGTCAAATTAACCAGGTTTTTCCCGTATTCTTTTGTGGATTAATTGATAATCCACAAAGATACAAGAAAAATCGACTTGAGTTATGAAGGAATGGGATTTAAAATACTCCCTCTTAGAAGAAGATGAACTGGGGAACGAAGAAGAAGATGATGATGATGATGAGGGCAATATAGATCCAGATGAAGAGGAAGATGAAGATAGGGAAGAAGATGAAATTTATCCACCCGAAGAAGGGATAGACGAGCTATAAAGAATATAATTAAACCAAAAAGTAAAAACACTCCTAAGAGAGTGTTTTTACTTTAATTTAATAAATTTACGCGGCCCAACTTTGATTATATCGCCGCTTTTAACTTCATAATCCCAATTTTTTACAATCTCGCCATTTACACTTACAGCTTTTTGCTCAATTAATCTCTTTGCCTCCGATATTGAACTGGCTAAACCAAAGCCCTTAAGCGCCAATAAGATCGATACTGAACTTGAGTCGGTTGACAACTCGGATATTTTTCGCTCGTCTATATTTTCCGGAAACTGCCTTTCTGAAAATACTCTCCTAAATTCCTGCTTAGCTTTTTCTGCCTCTTTTTCTCCATAATACATCCTCACCAATTCGTAAGCTAACTCCTCTTTTATATTTCTAGGATTCTCCCCGTTAGCCAGCCTTTTTTTAATCTCATTTATTTTAGAATCTGGCAGCTCCGTTGTAAGGGTAAAAAGGGGCAAAATTGCCGAATCGGGCATTGCCATTGTTTTACCAAACATATCCCAAGGCAAATCATTGAGAGAAATATACTGGCCCTCGCTTTTACTCATTATCTTTTTACCACTTCTTGGATCTTCTAAAAGCTTGGTGGTAATTACAATTTTTTCTTTATTTTTTAACCGGCGAAGTAGGTCACGTCCAATAAGCATATTAAAAGTTTGGTCGGTACCACCTATTTCACCATCAACGTCCATAGCCACTGAATCGTAGCCTTGTAACACCGGGTAAACAAATTCCTGTAAACTAATCGGTTTGTCTTTTTTTATTCTCTCTTGAAACATATCCCGAGCAATCATCTGCTGCTGGGTAAAAAACGAATTTATTCTTAACCACTCTTTCAAAGGCATTTTTTCATACCACGAGCTGTTATATCTAACCTCGAAAGTCTTTCTTGGCAAAACCTTGCAAATCTGATCTAAATAGGTTTTCATATTCTCTTTTATTTCTTTATCAGTCAACGGCTTCCGGGTGGCTTCCTTGCCTGTAGGATCACCCACCATGGCCGTGAAATCCCCTATTAATAAGATAATTTTGTGACCGAGTTGGAAAAGTTTTTTCAAGACAAAAAGGTTAGTTGTATGTCCTAAATGGATATCTGGTCCTGTGGGATCTATTCCTAAATAAAAAACCAATCGCCTGCCTAAAGTTAACATTTCTTTTACCTTTGGCTTGGATGGAAAAACTGTTTCAATATACCTTGAATTTAGAAACTCTTCTATTTGGTTTTCGTCAGTAATAACTTTGGCCATTGATAAGTAAATTATATCCTTTTTTATTTAAATCTTCCACCTCAAATTAAAGCAACGCTTATTTATACACAAGACAACCTGAATATAAAGAAAAAGCTTAGAGTTTGCAAAAAGGTTTTTTTTATGGCAAAATATCATCCGATGTCTCCCGTATCTCATCGGCGTAAATTGGGTGTTATCAAAAAAATCTTTGTAACCCTCTTTACTTTAGCTACAATCGGCTTAATCTTTTTAGCTACTGTTTTTATTTACTACGCCGGGCAAGTCCCCGATCCTTCAGCTATCTCTGCTCGCCGAATAAGTGAATCAACTAAAATTTATGACCGTACCGGCACCGTTTTGTTGTATGATATTCATGGCGAGGAAAAGAGAACAATTGTACCCTGGGATCAAATACCTGAAACAGTTAAAAAAGCAACTCTGGCTGCAGAAGACAGTGATTTTTATAACCATAAAGGTATCGATTTCTTGGCTATTATCCGAGCTTTGTACAAAGATATAACACACCTTAGCGCCACCCAAGGAGGATCAACTATAACCCAACAACTTGTCAAACTTTCGCTTCTTGGTCAAGAAAAAACCCTCTCTAGAAAAATAAAGGAGGCTGTTTTATCAATCCAAATAGAAAGGAAATTTACTAAAGATCAGATATTTTGGATGTATCTTAATCAAATTCCTTATGGTTCAAACGCCTATGGTATAGAAGCAGCTAGCCAAACATTCTTTGGCAAACCTGCTAAAGAATTAACTTTAGCTGAGGCGGCTCTTCTTGCTAGCCTTCCTAAAGCACCTAGTTATTATTCGCCCCACTATGGCAATCATTTCTCCGAACTTATCGCTAGAAGAAATAGTATTTTAGAGCGAATGAAAAATCTGGGAATGATAGACCAAAATCAGTATCAGCAAGCAGTAAATGAAGTTCCTAAAATTATTCCTCCTCGAGAAAATATTCCCGCTCCTCATTTTGTAATAATGGTCAAAGAATACCTCATTAAAAGATACGGTGAGGATATTGTTGAAAACGGTGGCTTAAAGGTAATCACTACTCTTGATCCTAGACTTCAAAAAATCGCTGAAGAAGTAGTTGAAAAATACGGGAAAATAAATACTGAAAAATTTAAGGCAAATAATGCCGCTTTAGTTGCGGCTGACCCAAAAACAGGACAAATTTTAGCTATGGTTGGTTCTAAAAATTACTTTGGTAAACCTGAACCCGAGGGCTGTACGCCAGGAAGCACTGGAGTTAATAGCTGTAAGTTTGAAGGGAATTTTAATGCTGCTCTCGCTCTTCGTCAGCCAGGTTCGGCTTTTAAACCCTTTGCTTATTCGGTGGCTTTCATAAAAGGTTTTACTGATTCAACTATTCTCTTTGATGTGCCTACAGAATTTAATCCTAGTTGCGATAGCTCAACAAGACAAGAAAAAGATAAAAATGGACAGGATTGCTATCATCCCCAAAACTACGATGGAAGATTTCGAGGACCGGTAACAATGAGACAGGCTCTAGCTCAATCATTGAACGTTCCTTCAGTCCAAACGCTTTATCTAGCTGGAATTGATGAAACTATTAATCTAGCTCACAAAATGGGTATTACTACTCTAAACGACCGTTCGAGATATGGGTTATCATTAGTTTTAGGAGGAGGAGAAGTTCGTTTAGTAGATATGGTTGCTGCTTATGGGGTATTTGCTAATGACGGGATAAGAGTTCCTCAAAATTTTATTCAAAAAATTACCACTGGAAATGGAACAGTTCTTGAAGAGTATAAAAAAGAAGAGGAAAGAGTTATAGAACCCCAAATTGCCCGTTTAATTTCTGATATCTTGTCAGATAATAACGCCAGGGGGCCGGTTTTCGGTTATAATAGTCCTTTATACTTTCCCGACCGTCAGGTAGCAGCCAAAACCGGAACTACCCAAGAAAATCGCGATGGGTGGTTAATAGGATATACTCCTTCGCTAGTTGTGGGAGTTTGGACAGGTAATAATAACAATACTCCTATGACCAAACAGGGGGCAGGTTTATCTGCTGCTGGCCCGATGTGGAATGAATTTATGAGACGAGCTTTAGAAAATTCTCCTCCCGAAAAATTTATAGCGCCCGATCCAATAACAACTGATAAAATTATGCTCAATGGAAACTATCAAGGACCAGAAGGCATTCATACAATTCTTTACTATGTAAATAAAGATGATCCCCTTGGGCCACCTCCCTCAACTCCCGGCGACGATCCTCAATTTAAAAATTGGGAAGAGGCTGTTCATAGATGGTTTGGAGTTTCTAATACAAATTAACTACGCAGGGGCATTATAAGATAAATTTGATCTTTTAAATCTTCTCCTTTTAAAACCAAAGGACTGCCAGTACCAGTAAATTCTAAAATTATATTTTCAGTTGGTATAACCTTAAGTCCGTCAAGAAGATAACGATAATTAACCGAAATTTCGAAGGGTTTGTTTTTTAATTTACAATTTATACTCGAAACTATCTCGCCACGATCGCTATTTTTTGCCGACACTTCCATTAAATCCTTTTCCGCTTTAAGTTTAATATCTGATATGCTTGACGAAAAAATACTAGCTACCCGCACCCCTTTTTCAAATTCGCTTTTGTTGACAGTAGCTGAAGATATAAACTTGTCAGGAATTACTTTTTTGTATTCAGGATAATGACCATCAATAAGACGAGAAATAAACTCAAAATCGTCATCATACATAAAGATCTGATTTTCAGATACCGCTAAATTTACATCTCCGCTAAGATTTTCTAATATCCTCAAAATTTCAATTACAGCACTTCGAGGTATAATAAAAGATTTACTTACACCCTCTTTAATAGGGGTTATTTTTTCGGAAAGACGAAAACTATCAGTGGCTGCAAATTCAGCCTTGTTATTTATTATATTAACAAAAACCCCTCCTAATTCTGGTCTAGTCTCAGAAAGAGAAACAGAGTCTAAAACGCTAGTTAAAGAATTTTTAAAATCTTGATTATCTATCTTTAAAACAATTTCTTTTTTAATCTTAGGAATTATTGGAAAATCTTTTGGGTCCATGCATAAAATTTGAGTTTTGTAATTTTGGGAATTTATTGAAGCTATGTTTTTATTTACGGTTATGGTAATTTTTTCATCGTCAATATTACTTATAAAATCAGAAAAAGTATAAGCAGGGATAGCAATCTCGCCTTCTTTTTCTACTTTAGCCCCAATCCAGTAGTTAATCCCAATTTCTAAATTGGTAGCTGATAAACGTAAACGTCCATCATCGGTCCTTAAAAGCACAGTACTTAAAATTGGCAACGATACATTTTTAGAAACTATCCTTTCTAAAATCCGGAGAGCTGTTAATAATTTTTTAGGATTGATTGTTATAATCATTTTTAATCTAATAAATTATTAATAATTAAGAAACTAAAATTTTTAGGGGTCAAAACTGTGAATAATGAATAAAATTTGGTATTTATTAGTTTTTTTTACTATAGAATATATTTGTAAAAACTGTTAATAAGTTATTGATATTAAGTATATTTCCGTCTTAAAAGATGGATGAAAGATAAATTGATTCTATCTTATCCTTAACTTATCACAGTTAAATACACAACTATATAAACAAACTTATCAACTTTCAAAAGTTTGGTATATCCTTTCTTTGATTAACAATAATTCTTGTTTTGTTGCCTCGTTTTCTTCCTCTTCTTTTTTGATTTTTTCGTAAGCATGAATAACGGTAGAATGGTCTCTTCCTCCGAGTTTTGAGCCTATTTCTGGGAAAGAAAACTTGGCTTCTTCTCGCAACAAGAACATAGCAATTTGCCTCGGTCTAACTATTTCCTTTTTTCGACTTCTTTTCACAAGATCATTAAGCGGAATTCCGTAAAAATCAGAAACTGACCTAAGAATTAGTTGATAGGTCGTCTTTCGATAAGGAGTATTAAGGTAAGCAGCTAATAGCTTTTTAACTTCTTTAAAATCAGGAACTCTATTATAAACTTGGCTAAAGGCTATTATTCGATTTAAAGCGCCCTCAAGTTCCCGGATATTTTTTTGAATATTAGAAGCGATATAAGCTAAAGAATTATTATCAATTTCAAATCCCTTCTCTTTACTTTTAAGTTTGAGTATTGCTAAACGGGTTTCGTAATCAGGAATTCCAATATCTGCAATCATACCTCCTTCAAATCTTGATCGTAGACGCTCTTCTAAGGCAGGAATGGCGCTTGGCGGGCGGTCGGAAGAAAGGATAATTTGCTTATTTTTACCATAAAGCTCATTAAAAGTTGAAAAGAAAATATCTTGAGTTCTTTCTTTTCCGGCAATTGATTGGATATCGTCAACAATTAATAAATCAAGCTTAGAGTAGCTTTGTTTTAAACTCTCAATTGTTTTATTTTTAAGCGCCTCGATAATATCAGCCGTAAGTTTCTCGCAGGGAATATAAAGCACTTTCTTACCCGGTAGTTTAGCAGTGACCAAATTTCCTGTTGCTTGAAGAAGATGAGTTTTTCCTAGGCCAACACCGCCATAAATAAAGAGCGGATTGTAAACCTTACCAAGATTATTAACAACAGCTAAACTAGCTGCATGAGCTAATTCATTACTGGGTCCGACAACAAATGAATCAAACGAGTAACGTTTATTTAAATTAGTTGTCTTATCGATATCAGCATCCGAATACTCTTCGCTAACTTTTTCCGGTATAAATTGAACTAAATCCTTTTTCTGACTAAAAGAACCGGTGTGTAACCCCCCAATAGTATATTTTATTTCTCGGATACTGGGATCTATATTTCGAATGATTTGGAAAATTTGCTTGTTAAATTTATTTTCTAACCACTCTTTAACAAATCCATTAGGAACACTTACTACAAGAGAGCCATTGTTGTTAGATATTAAAGAAGTCCCCTTAAACCAAGTGGTAAAATTGGCCCTAGAGAGGGTTAGTTCCATTTCGGTTAGTACAGTTTTCCAAAGGTCTTTATCCGCCATTTGGATATAAAAGTATAAACTATTTAAAGTAACCCTTTCGGCGAAAATACTGCAAGTACTATAACAAGAGTATAAGTTAAACAAATAAAACTCAAAAGTCGGCTTTCGTTGATAAAATGTTTATAAAAAGTGAATAACTGTTTAATCTTCCCAATGAAAGACTGTATTGTAGAAAGTTGCTAGCTAAACGTTTAGATAACACCTCTTGAAAAACCAGAAAATGTTTTAACTATATAAATTCCTGGAATTTCATTTTTACTTTTATCTTAGTTTCTTAACCTCCGCTAGTTTTGACTAAACTCTTTAAAATTGCTAACTTTAAGACATGAAAATCACTACCTACAGACCCAAAAAGAAGAAAAGAAAAAGAAAGCATGGATTTTTAAAGCGTTCCAGGACAAGAAGTGGTCGGAAGGTGCTTTCTCGTCGCCGACGCAAGGGACGCTATAAGCTAACTGTTTAGATGGTCGACAGTTTTTGATTTTATGGCATTCGTGTATGATTTGCTGGATGGACAGACGGCTAAAACTTACCCAACATATCAAGCCTATAATTTGGCGATCTTTAAATTATAACTAACCTTCAAAATTGTTAAAGATTCTTTGGTGGGGTAGTTATGGTTTTTGCTATTATTTTTATATCGTAGGTGGAGCGTTTAAATAAATCAAGAGATTTATAATAACAAATATTAATGATCTAATTGTCAATCTTATTAGAAAAATTATAAATGAGTTAGTGAAGTTTGGGGTTTTATGGCGCGAGTAACTAATTTAATAAAAAAACCTATATTTTTTTTAATAAAGCTTTATCAAAAAACTATTTCCCCCGACCACGGCTTTATTTTTTTGTCTTTTATTGGAAAAAGAATAGGTTTTATGTTGACCGGCAACACATTAATCGGTTGCCGTTTTTATCCCTCTTGCTCTCAATATGCCCGCCAAGCAATAGACCGCTATGGCCTAGTAAAAGGAATACTAAAAAGCGTTTGGAGGATTTTAAGATGTAATCCCCTATCAAAAGGAGGTGTAGATCCTTTGTAACTTTATAGGCTAGGGGCTAGGTACTAGCTTTTATTTTAAAGGTTTTAAGCTGGTATTTAGAACCTAAACCCAGCACCCAAATTGTCTTTTCTATATAACGAAATTTTATTCCGACCAATATTTAATCTACTAGTTTTTATTTACAACAACCTGCCAGGGGGCGATTTTGGTTTAGCCATTGTTTTACTGACAGTAATAATCAGACTAGCATTTACTCCTTTGTCGGTTAAATCGTTAATTTCCCAAAGAGAATTAAGTAAATTACAACCTAAAATAAGGGAGCTGCAAGAGAAATATAAAAATAATAAACAATTATTAGGCCAGGCGACAATGGAGCTTTATAAAGAACATAAAATAAACCCTTTTAGTGGTTGTTTGCCTTTGATAATCCAACTGCCAGTGCTTTTAGCGCTTTATAAGGCTTTAAGTACTGGCTTGAAACCAGAAAGTCTAAGCGCTCTTTATCCCTTTATTCGTAATCCCGGCCAAATAAAAGAGATAGCTTTCGGTTTCATTAATCTTGCCAAAGGAGCTCCTCTTTTAGCTGTTATAGCCGGGTTGTTACAATGGGTTCAGTCAAAACAAGCAATATCATTACAAACTCCTACCTCTATAAATGAACCAGAATCGCCGGCTTTAAAGATAAACCGCCAGATGTTGTATTTTTTCCCGATTATGGTTATAATTATCGCTTGGAATTTGCCTGCAGGTCTGGTTGTTTATTGGGTTGTATCAACAATATTTTCTATATTTGAGCAAATATACGTAAATCAAAAGTATAAACAAAATGCCCCAAAATCAGTTACCAGTAGTTAGTTAATAATTTTTTCTTAAGTAAAATTTTAATCATGGAAATAGATGAAGCCAAAAGTAAAATTATCGAAATTATAAAAGACCTTTTAAATCGGCTTGGTTTTGACGGTAATATTAGGGTTATCGAGAACAATTCCGCGGGTGGTAGATTTGCTACTATTTCTATAGAATCTAATGATGACCTTAGTATGCTTATTGGAAAAGGAGGACAAAATCTTTATGCTCTCGAGCATTTAATTCGAATTATAGCGGGTCGTAAGTTGATAAATCTAGAGAGTAGTCTTGGTTTTGTGATTGATATTAACGATTACCGTAAGTCAAAAACTAACCAACTAATCAGTCTTGCAAGAGAAGTTGCTCAAAGGGTAATCCAAACCCAAAAAGCCGAGGCTCTAAGCCCCATGAATTCATACGAGAGAAGGTTGATTCATACAGAACTTGCCTCTTTTAAAGAAATTAGAACCGAAAGTGTTGGGCAGGAGCCAAGGCGTAGAATAATTGTTAAACCTCAATTGGAAAATTTGCTGGAGTAAAAAGAAAATGAAGGTTTTATTTAAACCAGGGCGGTAAAAACCGCCTTCTACTCTTTTGATACAAAAAATTTCCTACAATTTGGGCATTGCTGTTTTTTCCAGGTTTATTATTGGAGCCATCGGCCTAATTACAATTGGTATTTTAACGCGTTCTCTAGGGCCAACCGCTTATGGTTACTACAATTTAGTCTTTGCCTATCTTTTTATTTTTTCTTCTATAGCCGATTTGGGGCTTTATACGGTTTTTGTTAGAGAAGTTTCAAAAGCGGAGACCTCTCAAGAAGAAGAGATAATTGCAAGCAAGATTTTTACTTTACGTCTCGGTTTTATAATTCTAGTTCTCTTGGTGGCTATTTTATTGGTCTTTATCCTTCCTTATCCCTCCTTAGTTAAGCTAGGGGTTGTGGTTGCTTCTCTCTTTTCTTTGTTTTCCTCTTTAGTTCAAATATTAACCGGTATTTTTCAAAAGCATCTGCGCCTTTATCTCGTTTCTTTAGCCGATGTTATTAGCCGCTTATGCCAGTTGGTGTTGTTGGTAATAGCGGTTTATCTAAAATTAGGATTAATTTTATTTATTGGGGCAACGGTCATTGCGGAACTTGTTCATTTTATTTTAATCCTTTTGTTTTCAAAGCCTTTAATTAAAGTTAGAATTTCTGTTGATTTTGAGTACTGGAGAGAAGTTTTAAAAGTTGCATTACCCATTGCCGCCTCTTTGGTTTTTGTTTTGATTTATTTTAAACTAGATACCGTTTTACTTTCTTTGATGAAACCGGCTTATGATGTTGGGGTTTACTCAGTTGCCTATAAAATTTTGGAAGCGGTTATATTTCTGCCGGCAATTTATATCGGTTTAATTATGCCTCTACTATCCAAGCATGCATTTGCCAACCGGGAGGAATTTAAAAAGACTTTCCAAAGCGCCTTTAATACCTTGTCGATATTTGCTTTACCTTTTGCCGCTTATATTTTCGTTTTATCCGACCCAATTGTAAGAATAATAGGTGGTATTGGTTTTGAACAATCGGGGCCAGTGTTAAAGATATTAAGTTTTGCGATTTTGATGATATTTTTCGGCAATCTGGGAGGCAATGCTATAGTTGCTCTTAACCTTCAGAAAAAGGGGATGTGGATTTATTTAGCCGGAGCGGTTTTTAACGTGGCGACCAACTTAATTTTTATACCTCGCTATTCTTATTTTGCCGCTGCTTGGACGACAGTAGCCACTGAGGTTTTAATTACATTTTGGATGTTTTGGTTGATAAGTAAAGAGACAGGAATCTCGCCAAAAAAGACCATAATAGCCAAAGCAGCTGTTGCCACAGTTGTTATGTTGATTGTTATGCGGCCATTTCTTGGCAATTTTATCTGGGCAACTCTAGCTGCCATCTCCTACTTCCCTACCCTTTTCTTATTAAAGGGTTTTACAAAAGAGGACTTGCGAGAAATTATCTCTCTAAAAGGTAACACCTATTCCTAATTTTTGTGTTTACCCAGCAAGTGTTTATTTATTTTCTAGACAA
>Ga0123519_10012328_pt1 | contig 12459 bp, 13 predicted proteins | sample YelNatPaOPRAMG02_FD_87396 | JGI IMG/M metagenome (GOLD analysis project Ga0123519, IMG submission 87396) | Hot spring microbial communities from Yellowstone National Park - Yellowstone National Park OP-RAMG-02 (version 2) | ecosystem: Environmental > Aquatic > Thermal springs > Hot (42-90C) ...
AAGAGTTAATGGCCAGAGTAGGTGCCGTCATGCGCCGCACACGTTTCTTCGATGAGTTGGAGCCAAGGCCAACCCTTCTGTGCGGAGATCTGGCCATCAACTTCGCCCAGCGAAAGGTCACCCGGCGTGGTGTGGAGGTCAAACTGAGCCCTACCGAGTACAAGCTGCTGTACGAACTGGCGGTCAACGCCGGCCGTATCCTTTCGCACGAAGACCTGTTGCAACGCGTATGGGGCCCGCAATACCGTAGTGAGAGCGCCTATCTCTGGACCTATGTTCGTCACCTGCGTCGGAAGTTGGAGGAGAAGCCGGAGGAGCCGAAGTATATTCTCACCGAACCGGGGGTAGGCTACACCTTCGCTCTGCCTGGCTGATCTACCGGATACCTCGCCTCTATCCTGCGCCTCATGGAGCCTCTGGGCAACGCGCTGATCCCCCTCAGGGCCCTCTGCCCAGGGGTGGTTTTTCATGCTTCTTTAAGGCTTCGGCACGCCTTTTTCAGGTGTATTTCAGTGGCAAGGCTGTACAATGCTATTTGCCGCTTGATTGAGGAATGACACGTCAGCGGACGAGGGCAAGGAGGGCGAATGATCAGGGTAGTGCCCGTGCACTCCGAGCCAAGGAAGGCAAAGGCAGCAGCCGACGCCCGACGCCGTCCTGGCGCCAAGATCAGTTCTGTCTCCACTTCGTGCAAGTACGGGCGGATGAAGATCAATTCGCTACTTTTCGGCGATCGGTAATCCTGCCGGCATCCGTAGGCGTGAGAAAGATGGCGATATGTCGCTCGTGAAGTGTCAGAAGTGTCACACTGGCGATCTCGTTCCCCTTTCTGATTACGGCACTCAAGGAGCCGCGGTCTTCTACAAAGTTTGGGTTTGCACCAACCCAGAGTGTGGATTCAATCTGAAGATACGTGCTGGCAACGTCTTCGTAGACGAACCGATAGGCAACGGACAGCTGACCCCACTCCGACGGCGGCAACCCTGACCCCAGGTGCCACACGAAGCCGTGTGGCCGGTGAGAGGCGAGTCGCGTCATATGACGCGACTCGCCTCTCACTCCGTCGTCGCTTTCCTCCCCCAAGCCAAGGCGCTTGGGCACTGTTACGCCCCCGTGACGGCACGTTTGCATGGGGGCGTCTGGTCGCCGCAAGTCCTCTGCTAGGGCAGATGGTCTGGCCCAATGGGACGAGCTTGCGTGTGCGAGCTACCTATAGTAGCATTCACCTTGGATTGCAGAACGGGATCGGTTTCTTCCTGCGCAATCCTACTATACGCGTTTTCGAGCCGAACCCATAGACGTCCCATCGGAGTTCTCCTTGTCTATCACCATTCTGCCTTCTGATGTAGCAGCCAAAATAGCGGCCGGAGAGGTCGTCGAGCGTCCCTCCTCCGTCGTCAAGGAATTGGTGGAAAACGCGATCGATGCCGGCGCGGGCAGCATTCGGGTGGAGATAAAGGGCGGCGGCGCGCAACTGATTCGAGTTACCGACGATGGCTGTGGTATTCCTTCCGCTGAGGTGCCTTTAGCGGTTGAGCGCTACGCCACCAGCAAGATATCGAGTGTGGATGACCTGGCACGGGTGTCCACACTCGGCTTCCGAGGAGAAGCCCTAGCTAGCATCGGGGCCGTCTCGGAGATGACTCTGATCAGCAGGCAGCGCCAGGAAAAGGCAGCACGATATGTGACTGTACACAACGGGCGGATGGTTGAGGAAGGATGGCGCGGCGCACCCACGGGAACCACAGTGGTGGTCAAAGGACTATTCCGCGATTTCCCGGCCCGCCGGAAGTTTCTTCGCTCTATCAGCACGGAGGCGGCTCAGGTCAGTCAAGTTGTATGTCAGTACGCACTGGCCTTCCCAGAGATACGGTTCAGCCTCATCAGCGAGGATCGTTACGTATTCCAGTCACCGGGAACCGGCTGTCTCCGCGAAGTGATGGGGGTGCTGTACGGTCCTGAGGTGGAACAGGCGCTGCGTGCCGTGGAAATGGCTGACGATAATCCCACTGCGATCGCCCTCGGCGGCTTCGTAAGCGACCCTGGAACCCACCGCGCTACACGGGCGTATCTGTCATTCTTCGTCAATCGCCGTTGGGTGCGGAATCGTGCTCTCAGCTTCGCTTTGGAGGAAGCGTATCACGGTTTGTTGCCGGAGGGTCGACACCCCATTGCTGCCATCCACCTGCGCTTGCCGCCTGAAGAAGTAGACGTAAACGTGCACCCGGCCAAGCTCGAGATCCGTTTTCTGCACGAATCGGCAGTCTACAGTACCTTACAGCGAAGCGTCCGCCAAGCGCTGCTAGAGGGAATCTCGGTCAGCGCGCTGCTGGCGCAGCCAGTGCCAGTTCTGGATCCTTTCCAGTCCGATACCGGTGCCCAGTCTCTGCCCCTCGAATCGCACGCCTCCAGCACGATGACGCCACCGTCTACCTCTTATCTGGGCAAGTTGCCAGCTGTGATCGCTGGCCATAGCAGCAGCCTGAGGGTTCTCGGTCAGCTGGGCAACACTTTCATCGTGGCAGAAGGACCAGATGGGATGTACTTGGTCGATCAGCATCGCGCCCACGAGCGAGTACTCTTCGAGCAGATGCAAGCGGAGCGTAGGGGAGGCGGAATCGCCCGCCAGGTGTTGCTGGAGCCGGAGGTGATCGAGTTGAAGCCTGGGCACAGGGAGCTGGCAGAATCGATGGCGCCCTTGCTGGCCGACCTCGGGTTCTTGGTGGAACCCTTCGGTGAGAGAAGCTTGCTCGTGCGCGAAGTGCCAGCGGCATTGGCCGGGGGTGGTGCAACGGCCACGCTGCAGAGCATCTTCGACGAGTTAGCAGAGCGGGCCGATAACGCAGCGACCGGGGACGTTGAGTGGCACGAAAGGGTACTAGCAAGCCTCGCCTGCCGCGGCGCGATCAAGTCCGGCCAGGCCCTCACACAACTGGAGATGCACGAGTTGGTGACTCGTCTGGAGCGATGCAGCGTGCGCAGCCTATGCCCCCACGCCGAGCCGGTAATGGTCCATCTGAGCGAGAATGCAATCCGGCGCCAGTTTGGCAGAGAGCAAGGCTAAGCGCCTGCTGTGGCTCTACGGGGCTGGGACCAGGTATTGCGAGGGAACGAAGCCCTCGTTGCCTTTGGGATCCCGCACGTGCTTCCAGTGGATGCCATTGGCGTCCACGTCCTCCCCGATCACGTCGAGGATCGTGCGGTCAGGCCAGGCCACTATCTTGTCTTTCATGTTCGGCGTTCGCCGAATATACGCGCCAACACCACCAGTATTGGCCACCTGGACTTTGCCACTAAGAGGAGCAGTTGGTGTGGGCGTGGGTTGTGGCTGGGGAGTGGGAGTCGGTGTCGCCTCGATCACGCCAACTGTCTGTGCACGAGGAGCGGTACCGACATCGTTAGCTTCGGGTTGGGAACTTGCAGGTTTACTCAGATCCAGCAGAGGTGCTGTTCGCCTCACGCCGAACGCCGACTGCCCCATCTGTGAGAGGTCTTGTACCGGTGGCGTGCTGAGCGCCAAGCCGGAGAACAAGACCGCTCCTACAGCCAGAATCAAGACCAGCGACACCAAGAAGACCGTCGCGGTGCCGATATCCTCAAACGATCCCCGCCGTTCGGGGCCAACCAGCCGTCGGTACTGCATCACCATTCGCCTCTGACATGTATCCTTGCCGTACATATTGAGCAAGAAGCATGCCCACCGCCCCGTGCCCGGCTTCGTTCTTCCCGATTCTCCGAGCCAGGTTCCTGTCGGGCAGGAGCTTGCCCTTGACAATTGTAGTGTCACGACGGCATACTTTAGCAGTGACCGCCTGCGGCCAATGGTCCTGCCACGCCAACCCGGCGTGGCAGGACTGACCGATGATGACGAGAGGATTGCTTTGGTAGCCATTCGAGGCAATTCGCCAGGCCCGGCTGGCTGGCAGAAACTGATCAGCGAGGATCAGCTTCGGGAGAAGATCGCGGAGATTGGCGCCGCTATCTCGCGCGATTATGCCTGCCTCAACCCGCTTGTGGTCTCTGTCCTCAAGGGGAGCGTGGTGCTGATGGCTGACCTGATGAGGGCGATAACAGTGCCGGCGCGATTTGACTTCATCGCCATCTCAAGCTATGGTCCTGGCCAGCGGCCCTCTGGCGTGGTTCGAATAATGAAGGACCTCGAGACCAATGTGGAAGGGCAGCACGTACTGGTGATCGAGGATATCATTGATACGGGCTTAACCCTGAACTATGTTTTGAAGATGCTCCGCCAGCGCCATCCAGCCAGCCTAGCCGTGGGCACGCTGCTGAATCGGCCAGCCAGGCGCTTGGTTGATATCGATCTGAAGTACGTGGGATTCGATCTGCCGGACAAGTTTGTGGTGGGCTATGGGCTTGACTACCGGCAGAAATACCGCAACCTGCCCTTCATCGCGGAACTCAAGCCGGAGATCACCGCTCTAAACTAGCACCACTTCTGCTTCTGACCAGAAACCCGGCCTTAGGCTTGGCCCGAGGGCATAAACCTAGTCCTGTTCTGGCCAGTCCAGCATCATCGTCTGTAAGCGATCTCCTGTCTGGACTCGCGCCCTCTCCTCCGGGATGATGACAAGCGCATTGGCAAGCGACATCGAGGTCAGAATGCCGGAACCCTGTGGTCCTGTCAGCCGAGCCACGTATTCACCGTTCTTCTTTTCGACACGTGCGCGCAGGAAAACTCGCCGCCCATCGCGGTTGTCTGCCGCTCCCTCAAGAACTGCTTCCACCATCTGTCTGTGCAGGGCGGTCCGTCCCATCATTTTGAGGATAGCTGGCCGCGCGAAGAGTTCGAAGGCCACCATAGAGGAAACGGGATTGCCGGGTAGCCCCAGGTGTGGAATGCCTCTGATATGACCGAAAGCGAGAGGCTTGCCCGGCTTGATGCGAACCCGCCAGAAGTTGATTTCTCCCTCGGCGGCAAGAATCTCCTTGACGATATCATAATCTCCCACAGACACCCCGGCAGACGTGAGCAGCAGATCGTATTGGCTGGCAGAACGTAGCTTGGCTTCCAAGTCTGCGCGGTTGTCCCTAGCTATCCCCAGCCTAACGGGCAACCCGCCGGTTCGAGCCACCTGCGCCGCCAGAGAGTAAGAGTTGGCGTCGTAGATGTGGCCTGGTGTCAGCGGCTGACCGGGCTCAGTCAGTTCGTCCCCGGTCGAGAGAATTGCCACGCGGGGGCGTCGATAAACCGCACAATCAACCTTCCCAAGCGATGCTAAGACACCCACCTCAGCAGGACGTATCACCGTGCCTTGCTTGAGGACAACGCTTCCTTGTCGGATGTCCTCGCCTGCTTTTCGCACGTTGCCGCCAGCAGCGATGGCACGGACCACAGCTATCGAAGCTCCTGGTGTGGCCGCAGCACCAGGCAGTTTCCATCCCTCGCTCGTATGCTCAAACTGAACAACAGCATCCGCACCGGGGGGAACCGGCGCCCCCGTCATTATGCGGACGGCTGTGCCCGGCTCGACTGAACGATCCGATAGGGCGCCTGCAGCCACACCGCCGATAACACGCAACCAACGTGGATTGCCCTCGCTCGCACCCGCGGTATCCGCCGCTCGCACGGCATATCCATCCATAGCGGCATTGTCAAGGGGAGGGACGTCGAAGGCAGCGCGAACATCTTCGGCCAACACCTGCCCCAGCGCCTCCAGAATGGGCACGTGCACCACAGGCATGCGCTCGACCCGATCCAGGATGCGGGCGAGCGCCTCTTCGGCACTGATCACAAGACAAGCCCTCCAATATCGTGACAGCAACGGGAAGGGAAGAAAACCAACAGGTGGCAGAAGAGACATCCCTCCGCCCTGAAGCACTGCGGGCAGGGCAAAGGCTTCCCCGGCTCTCGCCTGAATTCAGTAGACCAAGACCCCGGAGATCCGGCCAGGTCGTCTCCTATCCGCACCGCCTATCCGAGGGGAACGCGATTCTACGCGACGACCTCAGCCCGTTCTCCATCGGGGCAGCGCCCGAGAGAATGGACGCTGCCCCGATGGACGCTGCATAGGCATTTATCGACTTGGCCGCTCCCTTACTTCTTCTCAGTCGAAGCCTCAGCCACCTGCTTCACGGAGCCCTCAGTGGCGTCTTCGTTAGCTTCCCTCATCGAGCTACGGAATTCCTTGATGCTCTTTCCAACTGCGCCACCGATTTCCGGAATCTTCCCCGCACCGAAGAGCAGGATGACGATAGCCAGAATGAGGATCAGTTCCATCGGTCCAAGAGACGGCATCCAAAGCCTCCTTAGTCGTGGTTTGATGCTCACTACCACTTCTCTGGCGGGCCTGGCCCGCCTCGCTAACAGTGCTGAGTCTAGCAGAGCGAAACTTGAAATGCAACAACGGCGGGGCCTATAATGGGCGCAGTGGCTCCTTTTTTAGTTTTTGTTGAGGGCTTTCCGATGAATGAGGAATCCTCCCGCCGCAGCAAACTGCTTGAGATGCTACACCAGTCTGCCGGGCTTGGCTCCCGCCCGATTGGTTTTGGTGTGACCGAGCCTTCCCAGCGCCCCCGCAGGGTCCTGCTGGTGGCTCTGCCACAGGCAGAACCAGCCCTCGCGGAAGCTGCCGTTCGTGCCGGCGCCGACGCTCTATTGCTAGCAACGCCTCTCGATAGAGATGGTGGCCGCGCTGCCTTAGCCCGAATCGGCAGTGCAGGCGCCGGTGTTCCGCGTGGCCTGTACCTGGAGTACGGCCCGGCAATTCCCAGTGTGGCCCTGTCGTCAACTGATGGTGTAGACTTTGTAATTGCAAGAGCAGAGGAGGCTCCCCTGTCCTACCTGAAGCTAGACATAGCTAGAGGGATCGCCATTGACGATGGGCTGCCGTTGGGGCTGGCACGTAGCATCAACGACCTTCCCCTCGATTTCGTGCTTTTCGCTCCGGTGGCCTCTGCCACGCAGACCTCGGGAATGAGTCTCAGGCAAATGCTGTCGCTGCGCGCCCTCGCAGAGGGCATACGCAAGCCGGCCCTGTTGTCTAGCGTCTACCTTCGAGGACCGGAGGATGCGAGGGTGGTCGATGATCTGGGCATCGACTCTCTCTTTCTAGATGCCCGAGAAGCGGCCGGCTCCGCCGGCACGATAGAGGCGCTGGTTGGTTTGTACCGCAGGGCACTAGACTCGCTGGGTGTCCGCGCCCGCCGCCCACCGTCGGACTTGCTGCCCACGCTGCCAAGGCTGCACCATCGACCGCTTCAGGAGGCGGAGCCGGAGGAACCAGACGAGGAATAGTGGTGCTGCTGACCCAAGCTAGGTCTACATGGGGTGAAAGAGGCTGTGGGTAGTATTCTTGACTTCGCTCCACGCAAGCTCATCAGGCCGGGGCTTGTCTTGCTATTGACTCAGGACGCTGAGCAGTTGGGATGCGCTGCCGCAGAAGTGGTAGCTAAGCGACTGCTGGCCAAGCCCACCTCAGTACTGGCTCTGCCGACCGGCCGCACTCCGATCGGCATGTACAGGTTTTTGGCCGAAATGTGCCGGCAAGGGCAGATAAGCTTCCATTCGGCTACTACCTTCAACCTGGATGAGTTCGTGGGCCTCGAACCATCCCACCCCGGTAGCTACCACACTTACATGCGACGCCATTTGTTGGACCACGTCGATGCCGATCCTGCTCGAGTGCATATCCCTGCCGGAGATGCCCCCTGCCTAGACTGCGAGTGTGACCGGTATGAGTCAGAAATCTCCCGCGCCGGCGGCCTCGACCTGGCGGTGCTCGGCATCGGGGAGAACGGTCATATCGGCTTCAACGAGCCCGGTTCGCCCCTGGACTCCCGAACTCGCGTGGTCGCACTTACACCAAGCTCCAGGGCCGCCAACGCCCATCTGTTTGCGTGCCCTGAGGACGTGCCGCAGCAGGCGATTACGATGGGTGTCGGCACTATCCTCGAAGCTCGACGGCTGCTCCTCCTCGCCAGCGGACCTGCCAAGGCCGATGCACTCTATCGGGCGCTTCATGGGCCGATCGCCAGTGCTTCGCCCGCCTCTGCCATACAGCTCCACCCGAACGTCGTGGTCATCGCTGACACCACGGCTGCGGCTCGGCTGCCCGAAATCGCAACCTAGAAACGCCTGTTGCCCGGCCTACGGCCTGGCTTGCCTCTCGCCGAATGAGACAAGCTTGTTCCACAACTGTGAACTCACAGATGACCGGGAAACGTAGCAAGAGCCTGCTGGCGAACGGTCTCCTTTGTTGGCGGTGATTACGCCACGTTCCGGGTGGGACACGTCGAAGTACTCTTGGCCCGGCTCCAGTTCCTCGTCCTCGCTGCACAAGCTTATCTCTCGGAGCTCAACATCGGAGAAGCTTTCCAGCCACTTGAAGCGAGAACGAAGGTCGTCTATTCTCATCTGGCGCTCGCTCTGTTCCCGATCACTGAGACCACCTGAAGACTGCTCACTTCTCATGGTAGAACCTGCCTCCTTGTCTTACTCGTTGGTCACGGACCGGAGTGCAGGACGCGTGCCAGTAAGGCCGGTTGGGGAAACGACCAGTCGACGCTAGGCAGATAGGCTTTATCGCGTTCCTACGGCAGCAAAGCTACGGCGGCCGCTTGAGCCGCCGATAGCGCTGGGGCAGGGTACAAGCCCACGGCCAGCACGCATACAAAGGCCATAGCGAGGCCGAGTTTGGTCGGCAGCGCCGGAGACATTGGCCTGTCGTCGCTGGGCTCACCGAAGTAGGCGTTCCTAACCGGACGGATGTAATAGAAAACGGAGATGGCGCTGTTCAGGACAGCCAGCACCACCAACCATACCAGCCCCTGATTGAAGACTGCTGTGAAGAGGTACAGCTTGCCCACGAAGCCTACCATCGGGGGAATACCTGCCAGCGACACCAGGCAGAGCGTCAAGACTAGGGCCAGCAGCGGCGAGCGGCGGGATAGGCCGTTGTAATCAGCGATCTCGTCGCTGCCGATTTCATTCGAGAAAGCGATCACCGCCGCGAAGGCACCGAGGTTTGTGATGGCGTAGGAAAGCAGGAACAGCAGCAAGCTCGAAGTGGCAAAAGCAGAAGAAGCGGCTAAGCCCATCATCGCGTAGCCTGCCTGGCCGATGCTCGAGTACGCAAGCATCCGCTTGATGTTGCTTTGGCGCAAGGCAACTACATTGCCAAGAGTCATCGTCAGCGCGGATAGCACGGCGAAGACCAAGGGCCACACCTGCTCGGATGGGGCAAAAGCCACGGTGAAGACACGCACGACGACAGCGAAACCAGCCGCTTTAGAGCCAACGGACAAAAACGCAGTCACCGGGGTTGGAGCCCCTTGATATACATCTGGGACCCACATGTGGAATGGTACGGCAGCGATCTTGAAGCCAAAGCCGGCGACGACTAGAGCCAAGGCGATCAGCGCCGCCGAACCGAAGGCCCCGCCTGTGAGCTTGGCCGCAATGTCCGCCAACACCGTTGTCCCCGTCAGCCCGTACAGAATGGCGATCCCATACAGCAATGTGGCAGATGCCAGAACGCTCAACAGAAGGTACTTGAGGCCAGCTTCGCTCGAGGCTGGCTGCGAGCGGGCCAGAGCTACCAAGGCCACAAGCGCGAGCGTCGTCAACTCGAGCGAGAGATAGATAGTGATCAGTTCTCGCGTGCTGGCCAAGAGCATCATTCCCACCGCAGCGAAAAGAACCAACGCGTAGTACTCCCCCTGCGCCAGTCCCCACCGGCCCACGTACTCGACGGAAGTCAGCAGTACAAGGCCCAGCGCGAATAGGATGAGCAGCTTGAAATAGACCGCAAACGCATCCACTACCAGGGCCCCGGAGAACGCTGTTTCGTTGACCCCAATAAGGGAGGCGGAAAGCGCCGCTGCTACCACCACGCCAACAACACCCAGGACGGCGAGCGCGGCCTTCGTTTGCTTAGGAGTAACAAGATCGAGCAGCAATATCAGCAGCCCAAAGGCCGCTACAGCGATCTCTGGCGATAGCAGGTACAGGTTCACTGAATACCTCCCCTTGCCCCAACCGCGTCAGCACATCTGGCCGGTGCCAACCACCCTCACCGCCCCAGCGGCGGAAGGGCAGCCACGCCGTGCCCGATGACCCCGGTAATCACACTCGGATAGAGTCCAACCAGCAATACAACACCCAACAGCGCCGCTACCGGCACGACTTCGAGTCCCCGTGCGTCGGCAACTGCAACCTGACTCGCAACAAGGGGCCCGAAGAACACGCGCTGTAGCATCCACAGCACGTAGCCAGCGGTAACAACAATGCCAACTGCGGCCAGGATCGTCAACGTCTGCATAGTCTGGAACGACCCGACAAACACTGTGAACTCAGCCACGAACCCGCTCATTCCCGGCAACCCCAAGGAAGCTAATCCAGCAGCGGAGAAGGCCACCGCCAGAACAGGCATGCGAGCGGCCAGTCCGCCTAGATCTGGTATCTGCCGCGTGTGCGCTTTCTCGTATACCAATCCCACCAAGAGGAAGAGCAAAGCTGTTATGACACCGTGGCTGAACATCTGCAGGACGGCTCCGTTTAGGCTGACCGAGGTAAGAGCGGCCAAGCCGAGCAAGACGTAACCCATATGGCTGATGCTCGAGTAGGCCACCATAGATTTCAGATCGCGCTGAACCATTGAAACCGAGGCCCCGTACAGTACGTTGATCACAGCCAAGACACCGAGAGCGAAGGCGAACTCACGAGTGGCGTCGGGCAGGAACCCGAGCAGCACTCGCAGCATGCCATACCCCCCCATCTTCAACAGCACACCAGCCAAGATCACACTGACCGAGGTCGGTGCCTCCACGTGAGCATCGGGTAACCAGGTGTGAAACGGGAAGACCGGCAGCTTGACAGCGAAACCAATGAACAGTAGGACGAAAGCCACAGTCTGGAACCAGCCAGTCGGAAACCGAGCGCTAGCGAGAGCTAGCATGTCGAAGGTGCGAGGCTCGATCCCAGAATTGAAATACAACGCTAGGATACCGACCAGCATCAAACCGCTGCCGACGAACGTGTAGATCACGAATTTGAACGCGGCGTACTCGCGCCGGGCTCCGCCCCAGATACCGATGAGGAGAAACATCGGAATCAGTTCCAGTTCCCAAAAGAGGAAGAACACGACCAGGTCCAGAGAAGAGAAAACTCCCAGAATGGCTGTTTCCAGAATCAGAAGGAGAGCGAAATACTCCTTGGGGCGCAGGGAGACATTCCACGACGAGATCACGGCCACGACTGTAAGAAGTGTGGTCAGCACAACCATAGGTAGGCTGAGACCGTCCACTCCGAAGTGGAGCGAGATACCAAGGCTCGGAATCCAGGGGGCCTGCTCTGCGAATTGGGGGCCCGCTCGAGTAGCATCGAATTCCAACCAGATATACAGGCTGGCTAACAGCACAACAAGGCTGAAGAAAGCGGCGACTGCCCGAGGTGCCCGCGTCTCTTCAGTAGGCAGCAGCATTATGACGAGCGCCCCCAGTACAGGAACGATGATGATGGCACTAAGTAAACCTGGAAACATGTGCGCTCTTCTACCCCCTCATCCTATCGGAATTCCACGAGCCAAGAGCAAGAGGCCGCCGATCACGATGACCCCGGAGAACAGAGCAAGACCGTAGTTCGGCACGATGCCCGTCTCGGTGCGGCTGAGGGCGCGCCCAAGGGCAGCGGTACCCCGAGCGACGCCATTCACCACCCCATCTATGCCACTGCGGTCGAAGCGAGCAAAGAGTGAGGAGAGACCAAGTACTCCGCGCTCTACCAGTGCTCCGTAGATATCGTCCATATAATACTTGTTGTAAAGCAACTTGTAGGCAGGCCGCACGGCGTTGGTGATAGTCTCGACGGACCAGATGCGAGCTACGTACAGAGCCCACGCCAAGCCAATCCCCAGGATGGCTACCACGCTTGAGACCGCCATAAGCATCAAGTCGGCCTCGCTGTGGGCTTCGCCGGTGAGAAAAGCGCCAAACCAGTTACCAAGCAGCGGCGAGCCCAGAAACCCGGACAGGACCGCCGGTACCATTAGCACCAGCAGCGGCACATTCATAACCGCACCAGGAAGGTGGAAGTGGGTCTCGCCGTGAGAGGCCGTTCCTCGATAGGAGCCCGTGAACGTCAAGAAGAAGGCACGGAAGATATAGAAGGCAGTCAAGAAGGCTGTTCCTAGGCCCATAGCGAACAAGACATAATGACCAGGTACTTCTTCTGCATAGAAAACTGCGGTCAAGACCTCGTCCTTGCTCCAGAAGCCACTAAACAGGGGGAATCCAGCTAGCGAGAGCCCACCAATCAGAAAGGCTGCCGCCGTTACTTTCATGCTGGACCCGAAACCCCCCAGCTTGAACATATCCTGCTCGTTGGCGGCGTGGATGACGCATCCAGCGGCTAGAAACAGCATAGCCTTGAAGAAGGCGTGGTTGAAAAGGTGGAAGATGCCTGCCGCTTGCGACCCCACGCCCAGTCCCAACATCATGTAG
>Ga0123519_10012329_pt1 | contig 12459 bp, 14 predicted proteins | sample YelNatPaOPRAMG02_FD_87396 | JGI IMG/M metagenome (GOLD analysis project Ga0123519, IMG submission 87396) | Hot spring microbial communities from Yellowstone National Park - Yellowstone National Park OP-RAMG-02 (version 2) | ecosystem: Environmental > Aquatic > Thermal springs > Hot (42-90C) ...
GGATCACGGATGTCGCGTGCCTTCCTCCAGCGCGCAGCGCGAGCGCAACGTATGACAGTAGCTAGCGGTGGTAGAGGCGAGTTGTTTCTGAACGCCTCGCGCGATACACGAGTCGAATGCGGGAGCGTTCAGTGATCCAGTGAGAAACTGCGGGAGAGCTCGCGAGAGCTTGCATCTGTCACCATGGAGATACGAGGCAAATCCGACGATGATTGCCTCGCGCGTGTCTTCTCCTGATGGCATCGAGGGCAGGCTTTCCATTCGGGCGGCAACCTTCGGACTTTTTCTGCGGTGACAATTTCTTCGACGCAAGCAGCTGCGTCTTCATCGCTTTCGTCGCCGGTGGTGTTCTCGGCATCGTCATGGCCATCATCATCATCATCATCGTCGTCATCGTCGTCGTTATCATCGATCGCAGACGGTGTATACGACGACATGGCTCGTTGATTGGCCGTGTTCGACGTTAGTGTCGGTATATCGTCCATGGAATCGTCGAACGAGTGTCGTGCTTCATCTATCGTTCGAACCGATTCGATACTTGTCCGGTTCGTCTCGCCAAGCTGTGCGCTTTCCGAGCGCTCCATCCCTCGAGTTTTGCACATATCATTCTCACTACTTATGGTCGCCAGCACTGCCAGGAGCTGTTCTTTCGCGGGTCCGCGGATGACACCGTCACGTGGCCATTCTACATCGAATTCAATAAAAAGATCTCCATAGTCGAGCGATGTACTTGCATATCTTCGCCGTTTTGGCATGCCCTTGTGCGGGATCCGTTTCACCGTGCCGGGGCGTGTCACGCTGCCGTCACGACTCTGCACCATGATGGTGCGTCCGTCCAGAAGTTTCAGCGTAAACGAGAACCCGCACAATGCCTCTGCCAGTGTGAGCTTCTTGCGCATTCGCAAATCATCGCCTACACGGGTGAAGCGCGGATGCGGCTTCTCTCGCAGAACGAAGATGACAGCGCCGGCTTCCGCTCCTGGATACGCGGCGTTTCCGCATCCGGGGAATTCCACCCGATCGCCATCGCGCATGCCAGGTTCCACCCGGATCGTGAGCGCGCACTCCTCGCGGCAAGGTCGTCCGTCTAACCCAAAGCCCGATCTCTCAATCGCAACGCGTATCGCCCGACCCCGGTAAAAGTCTGCCAGATCAAAAGCGAGCTCGTGCACGATGTCGTGCACAGCTGTTGCGTTGCTCGTCGATTTCGTGGCCCGCTGGCCATCACCACGATCCGTGCCCTCGGTGCCAGTGCTCGCGCTCGAAGACAGGCTGTGCCCAGACCACAAGCTGAGCTTCTCAGGTTGCGAGGCAGAATCTGACACAGTATCACAGGGCATCTTGTGGAGGCACCGATCGAGACCTTGACGTTCCGCTATCGACGCGCTGCATCCGTTATCCCACCAGCCGTATGCGGGACCCCCAGCGCCAGTGAAACCGTACGGAGTCGTGGTCGCTGCATTAGCCGTCCCCTGATCAGTGCTAGCGTGATCGCCAGCGTTCGGTCCACTGCGATTCCGTGAGGCACGGAGCACCCGCTCCCGAAGCTGCCGAGTTTTCAAACTGCGACACCGAATGAAATCGCTCAGTTGCAGAATCATGTTCAAGAGACGCCGATCCCGCACGCAGCGGTAACCAAACGTATCGTAGACGCGACGGCGCTCGGGGTCACTGATCGTCTCAAAGGCAAGTTGAATCTCTTGCGTTCGATCCACATACGCCTTTCGAATGTTCTCCAAACGTTCCAAGCCCTGCTCCGTCGTCTCTCTGCTGCAGTGAGCATGTTCACTACATCGTCGGTACGCGTTCATTAAGGCCGTTATGCGATCTGGATGGTACTTGCATATCTCTCGAAGATACGCGTTCCGAATCTGACGCAAATTATGCATATCCCGCGGTATCCCAAGGACCTGATACAACCGGTCACGCTCCTCGGTCAGCGGCGGGGGCATTTGCAGCTGCTCGATCGAGTTCAGCACGGACGTGAGCCGTTGGGGTGCCTCTAGGTTGGCGCCTGAGTGCCCGTCCAGACAAGAAGCAGTTGCCTCCATCGATGCATGCTGCTCCGTTGAGGAATCGGAGTTTTGCGAGGACCGCAAACCGTTGGTCGCGCCATGCTCCAGCAAGTTACGCACACCAACGCCGAAAGGCGCCTGTGCCCTCGCCACGTTCGTTGTGCCTTGCGGTGCTTGCTCGCCGCCGGTCGGCCCATACAAGGACCCAAGGTCCTGCTGCCGCAAGGCGATATCCGGGAACGCGTTCACAGCGATGGCGGGACTCTCGGATATCGCACGTACAGCAGACGCCACCGGTCTCCCGAGCGTCTTGAACTGGGGCGTCCCCGACGGACGCATAGCGCGACGGACCGCACGCGCAGGGCTCCCGTCATGACCGAGCCGTTCATCGCTCCCGGAGTTTATCATCCTGGTCTGTCCAGAAGCGTGAACAGAAGCCGCAGGTAACCTAGCGCTACCCGTCAAGTGGTGTGAAGCTCCGTCGCCCCCCAGCTCCATTCTGTTTCCCCCAAACCGTTCACCAGTGGGCAACATTCAAACGCCAGCTCTGCCCTAGCCGCAATACATTCAAACCCTCGTTAATCCAATCACAAAAGCAGAAGAACGATCCTCTAAACCGAGAAGCGCACACAAAACAAAAGCAAAGTACCTGCTCTAGACGACAGGGAAGCGCGCAGAGACGCACGCACCGACGTGTTCGTTATGCGTGCGTGCGTGCATGCATGCATCTGCGCGTCCATGCGTGCAAATCGATCCGCGCCAGCCACGGAACTGGAGACGACGGCGTCTGGAAGGCATCCAAAGTGCGTCTCGATCGCGCGCGCGCGCACGCAGGCGTGGGCCCCCAGAGCGCGATGCGCGCGAGCAACAGCAGCAGCGGCGGCGAGCGCGCGCGCGACGCATCATCAGGCCTTCGATCGCCGCCAGTGCACCGTGCAGGCAGGCGCTGAGATTGCGAGCGCGCTCCTACGACGCTCATGCGGATCGAAGCGGCACTGCTGCGTGAACGTGCGCTGGCGCGACGATTTGCAGCTGCGTGCCCCTGCGATCTCATCTGTCATCGAGAGACGCATCACGCATCACTGCAGGGACACGTGTCGCGCTCCGAGTGTTTTATTGCAGGCAGTAGGCTGCGAGGCGTACCTCGATTCGGACGGGCAGCTCGGTGGATATCTGCAGCACCACGTGCGTTACTGCTTGGACTTGCTAGTATTTCTGGGTTGCTGGATAGTGCTCGTGCATGCCTATTTTCACGAGGCTGCTTCGGAAGCGCTCTCCACGCAATGTAGCCGCTGTTGGTAAGCGGTGTGGATAGCGAAATAGGTGCGGCTGCGCTGCTGTCTGCTGCTTGGTTGAGTTTCACGATGAGCAAGAAAAGATGATTTTTCACCTGTTGCTTTACTGATGCCTTGCTTGGTATTGGAATGCATCGCGCAAGCAAGGTCAAGTTGGGACATCCAGTACGACGCACTGCTGCATTGCTTGCGGCTTGCGCATGACGTATGGGTGCGCGCTGCCGCATGCCCTGCTAGGCGCGATAGAGCACGCGGTCCACGACACCGGAGCTCGCGCAGTCACACCGGCACCGCTGCACTGCAAACAATGGAAGCGTTGCTTGCAACATGGAAGAAATCGGATACGTCTTCTAGAAGAGTGCATCGCCCAAAAGCGCTATGATAGAGGTGTCCTGCTCGGTCGCGCACAGGCACCAGTCGCTGCACCTAGCAGCCTCCAATGGCAAATCAAACCAACCTAAAGCATTTATTAGCCTCTTTGATCCAAGCGTTCGACATACGCCCCACAGAGTACTTGGATATAGCTGTTCAAGGTGGTGCGTCGACGAGGCTTGCCGCTCCTGTCGTCCAGTCCCGGACGACGTGATATCGAGACTGGGCACCAATGAGCCCGATTCGTGAGGACGCTGAACTTTTGGATTGAGTCCAGAATCACCCGGGCTACCGAAAGACTTTCCAATGTACGTTTTACACACTTTGTGCAATGCACTGACCTCGACGAAGCGTATGCTCCCCGACTCGGCCGCGGAAGAGCGAGCGGGCGCCTGCCGCCCAGCCGCCGGCCATGCCGCCGCGCACACCGCTGCACCCCAGCGCAGGCGCTGGTTTCGCGGCGGCTGCAACGCCTGCCAGTAGCCACGATAGCGAGACGGCTGAAGCGCTGGCGAGCTTGCAGACAAGAACGCGTGCGTTGAGCTGTTTCGCCTCAGCACGTCGTTCTGTGCTTTCAGTTACGTCAGAGTGGGATTGCGTGCGGTGGCCAATTGTGCTGACGTGGAACGATCTCGTTGGCTTTGTCGTACACGAAAGCCATTCAAGTAGGTTAGGCGTTGGAGGTAGAGGTGCGCGAAGGGCGTTGGACTCGCAGCTGCTTGTCAGCGTTCATACAATAGTATGAGTTTGCTGTTTTCGTCCGCAGCTGCCTACAGCTCTGCCCGCGGACAGCGGCAGGCACTGGCGAGGGTTTCTTGCTGCCACGGTAGCTGGCGTTCGGAGCGAGCCCCACACCTGCCGTCAGCCGCCACCAGCAGGGTGCAGCCGCGCGCAGCTCGTCTGCCTTGGCGCATGGGAACGGACGCGCCTCCGCGGTCTGCTGAACCGGCTCCCGACTGGGATGGGCACCAAACTTTGCCCCGGTCTCATAAGAGTCCCTCTTTCCCACCGGACGGTCCGGAGAGTACCAGCGATGAGCGCACACGAGTTCTGGCGTTGGCGAACGAAAACGAACCTGAGCGAGCGCTTGCGCTCTGCACCACGCTCTATCAGCGCGGCGTTGCTGTGGATACACATGCGTACACGTCTATTCTGAACGCCTACCGCCACAGAGGTGACGCTGACGGAGTGGTGCACGTGCTAGGAGTGATGGCGGCGCGCGGCGTGCCTGCGAGCGACGTTACCGCACTGCTCGCTTTTCGAGCACTTCGAGATGCCCGCCGAGCAGACGCAGTGGTGCGCGCTGTGCAGCTCATTGAGAGTTCAGGTGGCACCATTGGCCTTCGAGGATGGAGTAACGCGCTCTCCTGCCTTGCCGAAAGGATCCGCTCGTTACCCGCCTCACATCCGGACCTGGACACCTATACCAAAGCGGGCTGGACGGTACTAGCGCGCATGCAGCGCATGCGACAGCATCGGAAGCCGAATGCATATGTATTCAACTCGTGGATGGCAATGTACGCGTCTCGAGGCGACTGGGACGGCGCAATGGCAGTGTTCGGAGCTATGGTCGCCGGTGCTCGTGTATGTCCCGATGTTGTCAGCTACAACATCCTCTTTGAATGCCTTGCGCGCCGCTTTGCACGAACAAGGGTTCCGGCAGAGCGCGATGCCTGTCGAAAACTTGAAGCAGCGCTGGTGGAGTCCATGCGCTTGCACGGTATTGAACCAGATGCGCGGACGCTGTCGGCTCAGTTACGACTTGTTGAGCATGACCTCCACGCCGTACGCGCGATCGAGAGACGTGCCCTCTGGTACGGCGTCCGACTTGATTCTTTCTACGTGAACGCTTTAATTGATGCCTACGCTCGTATTGGTGAGCCAGCCGTAGCAGCAACCGTGCTGGAACGCCTCGCCGTCCACCATGATCAATGTCAAGCGGCAGCAGCGCAGGGACGATTCTCAGCGGAAACCGCCGCCTGTCCAACGGCGCTGCCGCCGATCACTGCCTACGCCCTGAACGGCGTGCTGAAAGCGTGTGCGCGAACCGGTGACGCTGAGCGTGCCTGGAAACTCGTACAAGGGATGGAGGAACGTTTCGGCATTCAACCAGATGCCATCTCGTTTACCTGTGCCATAACAGCAGCGGGCAAGGCGTACGCGACGACGCTTGCACGCCATCTCTACGAACAGGCACGCGAACGCCTTTCCGACAAGGCGAACGTACGCTTGGCGACTGCTGCGATCTTGGCAGAGCACGAAGATCCGGAGCCTGCCATTCGAGTATTCGAGCGGTTGCTACGCGATGCCGAGAAACTTCCATCTGCAGGCGCGTCTCTGTCTGGGTCATCCGCATCCGGCTTCATGGACCTCAGGGTACCTGTGCAGGCGCTTGTGCGCGTGTGTGGTCGAGCCCGTGCTCCTGCGCGAGCCAGAGAGATAATTTTAGCTGTCAAGCGGAGGCGCCTCTGTTTTATTGACTTGACCTATTACCAGTCGTTCATGAAAGGTGTTCAGGAATCGCAGGAACGTCGTCGCAAGCAGGGCATACGCGATCTGACGCCCCTGTCACCGCTCTCTGCACCATCACTCTACCTCTTGAAACTAGAGTGCACTGCACTCGGAGACACCCCGAAGATTGGTAACTATGGTTCATCGTGGACGATTCGGTAATGCCGTCCGACGCGAGGCTGTCGTCGATCCGTGGTGCCGCTACGGCTCTAGTCTAGAGGTTGCGACTGCGTCCAAGTGTTAACAGGAAACAATTTCGAGCCTAAGAAGCGAAGCCGGCTGACCCAAATTGTTTGGGCATTCACGCGGAAATCGTCCCATGTGAAGATCTCGAAACTGCTTGTTCTGGTTCTCATTGTAGACGTCAAGAAGCGCAGACCTCCTGGTGTTTTCTGTTAGGCCGTTCCAAGCCCTGGTTCGGTTAGCACATCTGCATGATCATTCGGCGAGACCGAATCAGCACACTCGCAGTTCTTTTGTGCACAGGTCTTCTTTTCATAAGGTTTGCGCCGCTTCTGAGCCGCTGCGACTGCATCGGCGCCGCAGGTTGAGGCTATGAGCAAGGGCGCGAGGTTCGGACGCATGCGACCGCCCGCGGATTGGCGCATTCGCGCGCGGAGAATGTTCCGAAACTTGTCTTTGAGATTCATTGGCGTGCGTTTCGGATGGAAGCCCTCCATCTTATTGAGGATTGTCTTCCAGTTCCCGATGCCATAGAGCGCGACGCCTTCGAGAAGGAGCCGCTCCTCTTCCTCGGTAAACCGCAGATACGCCATCCGTTCTTCTTTCTTTTTCTTGGGCTTTTTCATCCGCTGGTCAGCATGCGTTAACGTTGCGTCGCTCCCCGAAGATGGCATGTCGGTGACATTTCCAGGTGGCGATGCAGCCGCGGCGGACGGAACTGCTAATGCTGGAACACCGTCCGGGCGTGCTGCCTGTCCGGCCAAATGAGCAGCTCCCATAGGCCAGTACGCTGGATGCGGCACTGTCGGACAGGCCTGGACCTGTGGTGGCCATGATTGAGGACTTGCATACCAGATCGGCCAGCTCATTTTCGAGCCAGACCCGACAACGCTAGTTGGGACGGCCCCAGTCGGAGGCAGGCACCGCGCCTCGTCGTTCCAGGACGACTTGGTTGTGGACCAGCCCTTGACATTCCGCTCAGTATTTTGGGCGAATTGCACCGTCTGCCAACAGTTTCTGTCCAGCAACACGGGTGCCGAGTAGGAGGGGTTGGCGTAAACCACCGGCGCTCGGCAACTCGGTTGTAGTTTCGGTCGCATGTAGGCAGCATCCACGGGCTCAGCGCCCGCTAGATAGTGCCCGGCGTAGTTCCAGTATACTGGGAGCCTCGATTCGATCCAGTTCGAGCGCATAGCGTGCCTCTGTACGGCAGGATGGTCCAGGTCCCAGTACAGCGAGCCTTGTGTTGCTGAATTACTCGCAGTGTTTGCTAGAGCGTCGGGCCCAGTCCACCCGCCGCTCCGCTGCGGTGAGGCTGGGTCGTTCCCCGCCACCCACGTTCGCTGCGTCCGCGTCTTTGCGTCCGAATCGTGCGACCTCGAACCCGCACGCAGTCCGTACGCACCGAGTCGCCCACAGGGCTTCGGTATAGTAGGCTGCGCTGGAGCGTCTCCAGGCGTTGACGAGGCCAACACGTCTGCAGCTCGAGAACCGCAGTGCGCAGCAGAGCACCACTCCGCCTCCATGTTCAAGTGGTGTCCAGACTCGTATAAAAACCAAACGTAGCTGACGTTCTGACGTCCACGCAGCGCCCCAACGAGAACAGGGCACGACACACCACCCGTCAGCCAACTGAACGCACGCGCAGAAAAGACCTCCAGGGCGAATGCACGACTCTAGAGGCACATGCGCCGCAGCGGCTGTCACTCGACGATGCCATGCCCCGAACCGCCGCCATCACCTGCCTTGCCTGCGCCAGGGTATCGCCAGCGTCGCCGCCGCCGCCAACGGCATCGCTGCAGGCAGACGCAAGGCATTGAGATTGTGATCGTTTCCTGGAGCGCGCCTGCGTTGCTGCTGTGCAGATATTTCTGATGCGTCGTCGCCGCCGCCAACGCCATCGCTGCAGGCAGCCGCAAGGCATTGAGATTGTGATCGTTTCCTGGAGCGCGCCTGCGTTGCTGCAGTGCAGATATTTCTGATGCGTCGTCGCCGCCGCCAACGCCATCGCTGCAGGCAGCCACCAATCCGCCTTCGTTCGATTTTTCGTTGGATATAAGGTTTCCATCGTGGACCACGGATGCCGGATGGCGGGTTGACTACGGGCATTCGCGAAAGCGTCCATGATTCTTTACTCTGCGTCCATTTTCCATGATCCGTACTTCCTCCTGAGTGTACGAATCGATTTGGTGATTCCATCGTGCGCTGAGCGTCTGCTCTGCTGCACCCGCAATGGCGCCTATATCGCTAGTGCGGATACAGCTCGAAGACAGGACGCGATGGTCATATGAATGAGGGCACCGGCTCGAGGCATGATTCATTCAATACGGGATCGGAATTCACCATCTTTCTGGGAGCCTGCGTACTGCGCAGACAGACCAAGTGCGTGCGGCAGTGCGAAGCGATACGCTAGGAGCAAACGCGACCAGCGCGACACCGAAATGCACTCCAGCCACTCCTAGTCGCAGAACAAAATGCGCTGTGAACAAACTGTTCAGATCTTGCTACAGGACCGGGTACTACGGGATACCTTGCTTCAGTTTTAAGCGCCCGGTGCCGTACTCGGCGATTATGAGCGTCTTCCAGGCGATCTCGCCGACAAGTACACTGTCCGCTGTACACGCAAGATCACGCTGTTCCATGCGATAGCGCTGCTGTGGAACGCGATGTCGTCGATGATGAAACATCTACCGGAAGGAGAATCCAAATCAGAAAAGCATTCGAGAGATTTTTGGCTGAGTGTATGTTCCATTCGTGCGAAGCGGTGACGCTCTCTCTATAGGAAGCGATCACTGCACCGACTCCAGTCTGAATGCAAGACCCTCTCCCTTGCAATCGGAAAGACGGGGAATGCCCTGCCATTCAATGATGCTGCTGGTGCTGCTCCTATTGAATGCCGCTCCGTCGATGGTTTTACAAAGACACACGAGGATTCGGCTGCGGAACGGGTTGATTATTCGGCGCAACAAGTTTCATAAACTACCGGCATACGCTAATGAAAAAGCCTTCAAGGCATGATGACAATTTTCTACTCGTATATCCAGCAGAACGTATCGTGGCGCCCACGAGTTTCCTTCCAACAGAAAGATTCAAGGCTCGAAGCATGCGTGATTCGGACACGCTGACTGTAAGGAAAGGCAACGAATGGAGGCCTGTACTTATACATTGGATGGTGATATCCGTCATTATATGAGACCCCTTGTTCGAGAGCGCCACGAGTCATCTTGACGCGGGTGCCGTCACGCATTCCAACGGCAATACGTCAACGTATCCACTCCAAAAGACCACCGAGTATGCCGAGACTGCGCATAAATCCGTATGTTCTTGTTGCTGAGCTTTGAATGGCTAAATAGCGCATCTGAAAAGCGTTCTGAAAAATTCTGAAAGGCACGAACAGAGCAAGCACTTCTACATCCATTCTAACCTGACACGAGCGTAGCGCCCAGACGCCAGCCAGCGTTGTCAAGTTCCACGATAATCCGGCTCGTTCACAGGCGTTATCGGGCGCCATCATGGGACCAAGGTGGGCCGGTCCCGTTGCGCTCTTTTCTCGACAGTGGCCCCAGCTTCGATTGCACACACACACACACACCATTTCGTTAGGCGTGATCATGGCCAGCAGATGCAGCTCTCGATTGTCCTTCGCTAGATCCGTAAATAGGTGTGCCTTGTGCCATGCACATGTTGAAACTGCTTCGAGCACGTTAACCTGCAAAACCAAGCTGCTGGTTTTGGTAAGTACACAAAGCGTATCTGAAAAAGGTAACCAAAATGGAACCACAGGTCTCGGTACACACACGACGATATCTCCCTGGGACGGGACCGTGTCCGTGATCCGACGCACAAGTCTTGCTTGACTACGAAATACGACGGCTGCTTTAGCCGAATCAGGGAATGCTCTAGCGTGCGACAAGTGGGACAAATTGAATGCTAGTTTACGGGCGTCTGCTGCGGCCGTCGAAGTAGCCTAGGCTGTCAGTGCGGCACTGTCCTACTGGAATCGTTGTTTTCCCGCTCACAGCAACTAAACGTCATCATGCAAGGTGCAGTCCAAAATGGTCCGCCCGACTCACAGTTTCCGGACGAAGCTCATGGATTTGCAGCATCGGCACCGGAAACGAATGTCCCCAAACGAAAGCGCAGCGTTTGTGCAACCGCAACGCTCGTCGTATACCTGGGACCTCTAATTTGCTCTTGAGCAAAGGTATGCGCTCATTAGCGGCATCCCGCTCACCACGACGTCCATGGGCCTGGCTTTCGTTCACCTCGTGCGCATGCCATTCGTAAAAGCAGCTCGGTCTGCACGTACAGTGCGATATGCATCGTCGTCGTCGTCGTCGTCGTTGTCTGTGTGCTCGATACACATACCCCATAAACAGCCGAGTTGTCTCGCCGCAAAGCGATCGTGCCTGTTGCAACCGAGCGCTGCCTACGCTACGAAGCGACCATGCACGGGAACCAGCGTTGACGGACAACTTTATAGAGTCGCGCTTTTCGTCGACCGACTCGAGTTGGATCCACTGGTCGCTGCGCGCCTCCGGATGCATCAGGGACTGCGAAGCGAGCAGGTCTCACGCCGCATCCCGGTGTGATGGGCCAGCTGATAGAAACCGCTGCACGTCCGGACCATGGAGAAACCTCGATGTCGGAGAATTTAACTTTACGTTCTTACCATTGCCATGCAACACATTGCGACCTCTTGTGTCTCACATCTAGCGCATGCACTGCATCATGCGACGATATCATTGGCTACCCATACGTTTCGCAGACGACAGATGTCGCTACGGTCGCGTTCCGCGCTCCATCGCCAGCATTCATTCGAATTCTCTCGTAGAGCTTCCCAGCATTTTACACTTGACGGTCTCGATGACGACATCATTTTTGGGTTATACGGAAAGCGCGTTCGTTCGCCGAGCCCTCGCGCTAGCTCGCCAGACACGACGAGTTAAAGACGATCCCGACGCCGGATTCAGCGCCGAAGAACGTCGAGTACTCCGCTGTCGAGACATTGAACACGCTTGCCATCACAGATGGTGAGGTTTGTTCAAAGACGCTTGCCCGGCTCGCAAGGAAATAGACCTGTGGAAGACCGCTCAGATAGTTGGCGAGGAGCACCAACGGTGTCGATGATGTCTCCGGCCCGGTGATCATGTGCGGCCACCCGGCCGGGATTATCATGAAGCTCCCATTCGTTATGGGCGTCTTCAGGTGGACAACAGAGCCGTTCGAGGACCAAAGGCTGAAGGTGCCCGTACCGGAAATGACGAAATAGAACTCGGGTGTATTGGTGTGAACGTGCGGCTCCAGAATCGCGCACTTCTTCAACGTGAAATACAAAGCAGCCGAGCCGACAGAGTTCAACAACGGATTCCGTGTCCCTTCATATGCCTGTACGGACCCTGCCGCAGTTGAGAGTGCAACCACACCGTCGACAAAGATATTCTCTACGTACTGAGAAGCCGGAGCTTCCAGCAGCTCTTGGATCGTACCAGCTTGTGGACGCGCGAACGCAGACTGCACGAGTGCTATGACGCACCACAAACCCCAAAACGAAAGCAAAGTTCTGCGCATCATGATTTTCGTTTTTCTTGACAACACAAATATCTGTTCGTGAATGAATTGGGGAAAAGCGTTTCGCGGTATCATAGCGGGAGATGCTACCGCTCACTCAAGAACAGTGCCCCAGCGCATCCCAAATTAGATCCTCCGCTTGGTGCACCGACACCGCACACGCCGCGTTGGAGGGTAATCGCAGGCGGCACTGTTCATTGTTGTTCAACTTAATTGTGTTCCGCCCCCAGGTGATTGACATCAAATGGCATTTCGCGGCGCATAGCGGATGCGCTCATCCTTCGCTCATTCTCAAACAAACGAATTCCAAGCTACAGGTACAGACATGGACGTCAGAGATCCCGCGGAGCCGTCATCGCCGCGTGCCAGAGAAATCCGTGCAAAATACGCTTTTCATCGACTATCGAGCGTCGAAGAGGAAGAAGAACAAGAAGAGGTGTGGTAGGCGAGAAAAGATGCTTGCCCGACGGGATGATGACGAGACTGTATTGGCCCAGAGGGCACGTGTTCGA
>Ga0123519_10012330_pt1 | contig 12458 bp, 7 predicted proteins | sample YelNatPaOPRAMG02_FD_87396 | JGI IMG/M metagenome (GOLD analysis project Ga0123519, IMG submission 87396) | Hot spring microbial communities from Yellowstone National Park - Yellowstone National Park OP-RAMG-02 (version 2) | ecosystem: Environmental > Aquatic > Thermal springs > Hot (42-90C) ...
CCGCGGCGCCCCCTGCCCCGTCAGCCCCCCCGTCCGCCGCCGCATCCACCGCCCCCCCCGCCGCCGCGCAGGCCGCAACTGCGCCCCGATAGGGCGCCCCGAGCGCCGCCTCGCCCTCAACCCCTCCTGCCCCCGCCGCCATGACCCAAGCCGCCGCCTCCCGCCTGCCCGCTTTGATCGCCCGCCTCAACGCCTTGTTCGAGGACAGCTCGGGGGTCGAACTGGCGGATGCCGACCCCACCGCCGCCTTCGTCGAACTCGGTCTGGACTCGCTCACCCTCACCCAGGCCGCGTTGCAGATCAAAAAAGACTTTGCCCTGCCCATCACCTTCCGCGATCTGATGGAGCGCTACCGCAGCGTGGACGCACTGGCGCGGCATATCGATAGCCAGCTTGCGCCAGACGCCGCCACGGCACAACCCGCAGCCCCGTCGCCCGCGCTGCAAACCGCCGCGCTCGCCCAGCCCACAGCAGCCGCCGCCATGCCACAAACCATTCCCTCCGCCCCGCCGCCCGCGATGCCGGTGCCCGCAGGTGTTCCAGCCAATGCGCCCTTCATACAGCAGCTCATTGCGCAACAGATGCAGCTCATGACGCAACAGCTCGCGCTGCTCGGCGGCATGCCCACGGCCGCGCCGGCCCCCACCCCCATGACGCAGACCGCGCCCCCGGCGGCAAATCAGCCCGCACCGCAGCCGCCGGCCCCACAGCCAGCGGCCGCAGTCAAGCTCCAGCCCGCACCCCAGCCCACGCCCGCGGCAGCCGCCCCCGCCGCGCCGGTTGACGACGAAAGCCCGAACGCCAACGCCAAGTACGACGTGAAAAAGGCCTTCGGCGCCATCGCCCGCATCCACACCACGCCCACCGGCGCACTCAGCGCGCGGCAGCAGGCGCGGCTCGACGCCTTCATGCGCCGCTACATCGAACGCACCAAAGCGTCCAAGGCGTATACCATGCGCTACCGCCCGCGTCTGGCCGACCCGCGCGTGGTCAACGGCTTTCGCCCGCAGCTCAAGGAAATCATCTACCAGATCGTCATCGCCCGCTCTGCCGGCTGCCATATGTGGGACCTCGACGGCAACGCGTACGTCGATGCCTTGAGCGGCTTCGGCATGAGCCTGTTCGGTTGGCAGCCGCCGTTCGTCGTCGAAGCCGTGCGCAAACAACTCGACGACGGCTACGACATCGGCCCGCAGCACCCGCTGGCCGGCGAAGTGGCCGAGCTCATCTGCGAACTCACCGGCACCGACCGCGCCGCGCTGTGCAACACCGGCTCCGAGGCCGTCATGGGCGCGGTGCGCGTGGCCCGCACCGTGACGGGCCGCAGCAAAATCGCCATCTTCGCCGGGGCCTATCACGGCATCTTCGACGAAGTCATCGTGCGCGGCACCAAAAAGGGCCGCTCCATTCCCGCGGCGCCGGGCATCATGCCCAACACTTCCGAAAACGTGGTGGTGTTCGACTACGGCACGCCCGAAACCCTGGCCGCGCTCAAAGAGCGCATGAGCGAATTCGCCGCCATCGTCGTCGAGCCCGTGCAAAGCCGCCGCCCCGACTTCCAGCCGCGCGAATTCCTCCACGCCCTTCGCGACCTCACCGCGCAAGCCGGCACGCTGCTGATTTTCGACGAAGTCGTCACCGGTTTTCGCTCGCACCCCGGCGGCATCCAGGCGCTGTTCGACATCCGCGCCGACCTGGTGAGCTACGGCAAGGTCGTCGGCGGCGGCTTGCCCATCGGCGTCATCGCCGGCAAACGCGAGTTCATGGACGCGCTCGACGGCGGCCAATGGCAATATGGCGACGACTCCGTGCCCACCGTGGGCGTGACCTACTTTGCCGGCACCTTCGTGCGCCACCCGCTGGCGCTGGCCGCGGCCCGGGCCGTGCTGCTGCACCTCAAGGCCGCGGGCCCCGAACTGCAACACACCCTGACCACCTCCACCGCCGCCATGGTGGACGAGCTCAACGCCTACTGCCGCGAAGTCGGCGCGCCCATCGTGCTCAAGTCGTTCTCCTCGGTGTGGAAAATCTTTTTCACCGAAGACCACCCGCTGCAAGACCTGCTGTTCGCCATGATGCGCAACCGCGGCGTGCACATCCTCGACAACTTTCCCTGCTTTCTCACCACCGCGCACACCCCACAAGACATCGCCGTCATCAAGACCGCGTTCAAGGAGTCCGTGGCCGAGCTGCAGGAAGCCGACTTCATTCCGCGCCACGCCGACGCCGCTGCCGCCGCCTTCGACGCCAACCACCCGCCCGTGCCCGGCGCGCGCATCGGCAAAGACCCCAGCGGCAACCCCGCCTGGTTCGTCCCCAACCCCGAGCAGCCCGGCAAGTACCTGCGCCTGGACGCCTGAACATGGACACGCAAACGCCCTCGACCGCCACCGCAGTCGATTACGACCCCTTCGGCCAGTCCGCCCCGGTCGCCCGCGTCGCCCCCACCACCGAAGCCCAGCGCGAAATCTGGCTGGCCTGCCAACTCGGCGGGGACGCCACGCTGGCGTACAACGAGTCGGTCACGCTGCATTTGCGTGGCGCAGTCGATCTGCAGGCGCTCATCGCCGCCGTGCGGGCACTGCCCGAACGCCATGACGCCTTGCGCGCCACCCTCAGCGCCGATGGTCAGCACTTGCTGATCGCCGAAACCCTGCTCCTCGACATCCCGGTGGACGACCTGCGTGCTCTGCCCCCCGGGCAAGTCAGCGATGCCCTGAACCGCGCTGCCTTGCAGGCTGTCTCCACCCCCTTCGACCTGCCACGAGGGCCGCTGTTTCGGGCGCGCCTGCTGCGGCTGGCCGAGGATCATGTGGCCGTGCTGCTCAGCGCCCATCACATCGTCTGCGACGGCTGGTCGTTCGGCGTGCTGCTCTCTGACCTCGGGGCGCTTTACGCCGCGCGCAAGGGCGAGGCGCCCGAGCCCGACGCCCCGGTGAGCTTTGCCGCCTTCGCCCAGGCGCTTGCCGCGCGGCAAGACAGCGCCGAGCATCGCGCCGACGAAGCCTATTGGCTCAAGCGTTATGCCAGCGTGCCCGCGGTGCTGGAACTGCCTTGCGATCACCCGCGACCTTCGCATCGTGCGTTTGCCTCCAGGCGTATCGACCAGGTCGTGCCGCCCGAGGTGGTCAGCGCCGTGCGGCAACTCGGCGCGCGTTCGGGCGCCAGTCTGTTTTCCACCCTGCTCTGCACGTTCGGTGCCCTGCTGCAGCGCCTCTGCGGGCAGGACGATGTGGTCGTCGGCGTGCCTGCCGCCGGGCAGACGTTGCCGGGTTACGAATCGGTCGTCGGCCACGGCGTCAACCTGTTGCCGCTGCGCCTCATGCCCGACGCCGCCGCCCCGCTGGCGCAGAGTTTGGCCACAGTGCAATCCGACGTGCTCGATGCCTTCGAGCACCAGCACTACACCTTCGGTACCTTGTTGCAGAAGCTGCTGATCGAGCGCGATCCGTCGCGCGTGCCGCTGGCGCCGGTGATGTTCAACCTCGACCAAGCCATCGACCTGCACAGCTTTGACAACCTACAGGCCAAGGTGGTGTCCAACCCGCGGCAGGCCGAGAACTTCGAGCTGTTCATCAACGCCGTCCCGCTGGCCGATGGCGGCTTGCAGTTCGAGTGTCAATACGCCACCACTCTGTTCGACGACGCCACCGTGCACCGCTGGCTGGCAAGCTATCAGACGCTGCTGGCCAATCTCTGCGCAACACCCGACAAGACGCTAGGCAGCATCGACATCGTGACCGAGGCCGACCGCCAGCGGCTCGCTCGCCTCAACGCCACCGCGATGCCGCTGCCGTCCGGCCTGCTACTGCACCAGCTTTTGCACGCCCAAGCGCTGCGCACACCGAATGCCACGGCGCAAGTCTGCGACAGGCAGGCTATGTCCTACGCCCAGCTCTGGGCGCAGGCTCACCGCATCGCCCATGCCCTGCGTGCCCGCGGCGTGCGGCGCGGCGCGTGCGTCGGCCTGTGCCTGCCGCGCGACGCCGACATGCTGCCCGCGCTGCTCGGCGTGCTCGTTGCCGGTGCGGGGTATGTTCCGCTGGACCCCAGCTTCCCTGCGGCCCGACTGGCCGATATGGCCGAAGATGCCAGCCTAGCCCTGCTCGTGGCCAAAGCCAGCTCAGCCGATGCCCTGCCGTGGCCCCGCGCGCAAAGCCTCTGGCTCGACGCCGATGCCGCCGAAATCGCCGCGCAACCCGACACCGCCCCGGAGGCTGACGCCGCGAGCGACGCCACGCCCGAGTCGCTGGCCTACATGATCTACACCTCCGGCTCGACTGGAAAGCCCAAGGGCGTCATGCTGCCGCACCGCGCGGTGGTCAACTTCCTGCTCGCCGTCACCCAGCGTCCCGGATTGCAGGCGGGCGACATGCTGCTGGCCGTGACCACGCTGTCGTTCGACATCGCCGTGCTCGAACTGCTGCTGCCGCTGGCAGTCGGCGGCACCGTGTTGCTCGCCAGCCGCGAACAAGCCACCGACGGCTTTGCCCTGCGCGACCTGCTCGACACCCAGCCGGTCACCGCCATGCAGGCCACCCCCAGCACCTGGCGGCTGCTGTTCAGCGCGGGCTGGGGCGGCAATCCGCAGCTCAAGGCGCTAGTCGGAGGCGAACCGTTGCCTGCCGACCTCGCCGCGCAGTTGCTGCGCCATTGCGCGCAGGTGTGGAATATGTACGGCCCGACCGAAACCACCGTGTGGTCGAGCTGCTGGCAGGTGCACGACGGCGCCGCAGCCATCGCCATTGGCACCCCCTTGGCCAACACCCAGATCTGGGTGCTCGACCCAAACGGCAAGCTCTGCCCCATCGGCGTGCCCGGTGAAATCCATATCGGCGGCGCCGGCGTGGCCCTGGGCTACTGGCAGCGCGAAGCGCTGACCGCCGAACGCTTCGTCGCTGACGCGCTTGCCGAAGAACCCGACGCCCGCCTGTACCGCACCGGCGACCGTGGCCGCTGGCGCAACGACGGTCAGCTCGAACACCTCGGACGGCTCGATTTTCAGGTCAAGCTGCGCGGCTTCCGTATCGAGCTCGGCGACATCGAATCGCACCTCACCCAGCACCCCGCAGTGGCGCAAGCCGTGGCCGTGGTGCGCGAAGACACCCCCGACGACGCCCGGCTGGTGGCCTACGTCGTGCCGCCCGCAGGCCATACCGTTCCCACCACAGCCGAGCTACGCGCGCATCTGGCAGCCAGCCTGCCCGGGTACATGGTGCCGCAGCACATCCTCACCCTGAGCGCCCTGCCGCTGCTGCCCAACGGCAAGATCGACCGCAAGCACCTGCCCTCGCCTCTCGCTGCTAGCACGCCTACCAAGGCCGAGCGCCGCTTGCCACAAACCGTGACACAACGCCTGGTGGCCGAGGTCATGCAGCAGGTGTTGCACCTGCCCGGTTTGGCGCTCGACGACGACTTTTTCGCTCTCGGCGGCCACTCGCTGCTGGCCGCGCAGCTGGCCGCGCGGCTGCGCCAGCAAACTGGCCTAGACGTGCAGATGCGCACTGTATTCGATGCTCCCAGCATCGACGGCCTGTCGCGCTGGATCGACGCTCATGCACAAGACCATGCGGCCAAGGCCGAGGTGATTGCGCATCGTCGCGAACAGACCGTCGCCCCCGCCTCGCTGCAGCAAGGCCGCATCTGGTTTCTGGAACAGCTCGACCCCGGTCTGCCCACCTACAACACGCCGTCGGCGCATCGCCTGCGCGGGCCGCTCGACGTCACCGCATTGGAGCGCGCGTTCAACGCCATGGTGGCGCGGCAGTCTTCGCTGCGCACCGTGATCGTCGAGGAAAACGGCGCGCCGGTGCAACTGGTTGCCCCCGAGCTGACGGTGCGGCTGGGCGAAATCGAGGACTTGTCCGCGCTGCCCGCTGCCCGCCGCGAAGCCGAGCTGATGGCACGGTTGCAAGCCCGCAGCGCCGAGGTGTTCGATCTGAGCGAGCTACCGCTGTTCAAGCTCGGGCTGTACAGGCTGGCGGCGGACGACCATGTGCTGTTTTTCATGCCGCACCACATCATCTGGGACGGCTGGTCGTACGACCTGATCTACGACGAAATGGCCGCGCTCTACCCGGCGTTTGCCACTGGCCGCGCCCCCGACCTACCCCCGCTGCCCGTGACCTACGGCGACTACGCCGCCTGGCAGCGGCGTTGGCTCCAAACCCCCGACCTGCAGCGCCAGCTAGGCTACTGGCGCGAGCAGCTCACGCCGCTGCCCGCGCCGTTGAATCTGCCCACCGACCGCCCACGTCCGCAGCGCATGACCGGCGGCGGGCAAACGCACTGGTTCAGCCATCCAGCCGATTGGTTCACCCGCTTGCAGCAGTTCGCGCAGCAACACGACGCCACGCCTTATATGGTGTTGCTCAGCGCCTTTGCCGCGCTGCTGTGGCGGCAGTCGGGCCAGACCGATCTGGTCATCGGCACGCCGGTGAGAGGCCGACCTTCGGTCGAGTTGGAACGAGTCATGGGCTTTTTTGTCAACGCGTTGCCGCTGCGGATTCGCCCCGATCCGACGCAGTCGTTCGCAGCCCTGGTCAGGCAGGTGCGCGGCGTCGTACTCAGTGCGTTTGCCGCTCCTGATGCGCCGCTCGAACAAATGCTGCATTTCTCATCCGTTCAGAGAGACGATAGCCGCACACCGATCTATCAGGCTTTTTTCTCCTATCAGGATGTGCGACAGCGAAACACCCACTGGGGAACGCTTGAACAAGAAAATCTCAAGGTCTACCAACCTGCCGCAGCGGAGGATGTTCGCCTTTGGTTCCTGAATCACGCGAACGGCGTGATGGGTGGCCTGACCTATAACACCGATGTTTTCGACACTCCGCGCGTAGCGGCGTGGATGGCGCAGTACGGCCAGTTGCTCGCCGACGCCATGGCTCGACCCGATACCGCTCTCGCCGACCTGCCCGCATTGCTCGGCGCGGCAACTGCCCGCCCGTCTGTGGCGTCGACCGCATCGCCTGTCGCGCTGCCAATCCCGCCCGCCGCTGCCGCACAGGCCTCAGACGGACTACAAACCGAGACCGAACGGCAACTCGCCGCGCTCTGGGCCGAGCTGCTCGCCACGCCGCATATTCAGCCCGATGACAACTTCTTTGATCTGGGCGGCCACTCGCTTCTGGTCATGCAAGCCTTGTCGCGCATGGAAAAGTTGAGTGGCAAGCGCCTCGGGCCCCGGCATTACGTCTTCGATTCGCTGCGGCAAATCGCCCTCGCATACGATCAGACAGAACAAGCCGCGCCCAGCGGCAAAAAAAGCCTCTTGCGACGCCTGTTCAGCAAAGAGGTCAGCAATTCGACGCACTCAGCAAACTGACGCCGCCCACAGAAGGCAGCCCATCATGCACTCTCCCTGGAGTCCAAACCATGCAGCAAATCACACCGATCGGAGGTGGGACTGACCACGCCCGTGAGCAGCCACCCCAAATGCGCGCGCCCCTCGACATCGAGGTGGTACGCGCGCAAGACCTGCCCTATCCGGTCTTTTTGCGCGAGTATGTGCGCAAGAATCGGCCCGTCGTCATCGCCGATTCGATCCATGACTGGCCCGCTCTGCGGCGCTGGACGCCCAGCTATTTCCGCGACAAGTTCGGCGACGAGACCGTGCAGGTGTCTTACACCAAGCGCATGCCCATGCGCGACTTCGTCGATGCCGTCGAAGCGTCCACGGTCGATGCCCCAGGGCCTTACCTGTATCGCCTGTTCATTCACGACCACCTGCCACAACTGCTGCCCGATCTCCAGCCGCAAAACATCTACGCGTTCGCGGGTCGTCACGCCAGCCCATTGATGCCCGAGCGCTGGCGACGGCCCGATGGCTTTCTCAAGCTGCTCATGGGCGGCGTGGGCAGCAAGTTTCCTGTGATGCACTACGACCTGGAACACGCGCACGCCCAGATCACCGAGATCTATGGCGACAAGGAGTTCTACCTGTTTCCGCCGGAGGACAGCGACAAGCTCTACCCCAAGCCCAACCAGAAAAATTGGTCGCAAGTGGAAGACCCCGCCACGCCCGACCTCGCCTGCTTCCCGCGCATGGCCGAGGCCACGCCGCACCGTGCGGTACTCAAGCCGGGGCAGACCATTTTCATCCCCATGCTGTGGTGGCACGCCGCTCGGCCTCTGTCCATCTCCATCTCCGTTTGCACCGCCTTGATGGATCGGTCCAACTGGCCTGGTTTTGTCGATGACGTTTGTAACCGTTCGGGCAGTTCGGCCGCCAAGGCTGCGCTCAAGCGCATCTACCTGGTCGGCGCGGGCAGCGTCATGCACCTGATGGAAGACCTGCAGATGGTCACACCGTCCATGGCCAAACGGCTGAAATTCCCGGCAAACCTCGCGCCCGCATCGCCCGACTTCTCCCCCGACCCATCGGCTACTCCGATGAAGTTCCGGCTGTCGGTCGAATAGGCCGCTGCGACGAAGCCAGCGCCCTATCCCCGCCCGGCCGCCTCGACCCCGAGATTGGCCAGCGCGTCGGCGCGCTCGTTGCCGGGGTCGCCGGTGTGACCACGCACCCAAACCCAGCGCAGCGAATGCGGCGCGGCGGCTTTTTCCAGCCGCTGCCACAACTCGACGTTTTTCACCGGCTTTTTGTCCGCCGTCATCCAGCCACGCCGCTTCCAGCCGTCGATCCATTCGGTCATGCCCTTGAGCACGTACTGCGAGTCGGTGTGCAGCAGCACGCGGCTGGGGCGCTTGAGCGCTTCGAGCGCCATGATCACGGCCATGAGCTCCATGCGGTTGTTGGTGGTTTGCGCCTCGCCGCCGTGCAGGGTTTTTTCGTGCGCGCCGCTACGCAGCACCACGCCCCAGCCGCCTGGGCCAGGGTTGCCTTTGCATGCGCCGTCTGTGTAGATGACGATTTCTGCAGTGGAATGTTCGGTCATGGAGTCCATCGAGTCGAGTTTGCGTTGCGTTGCGCGAGCGGGCGCAGCGCGACGGCGCGCCGCTGGGCGCGAAGCTGCACTTTGCCCACCAGCCGCATCGCCGGCACGCGCTTGATCGCGGCAAGAAAATACACTGCGCCGAATACCGGCCACCAGCGGTCACCCGCAGCGTCCATGAAGCGCCAGCGTTCAAGCCATCGCGGCGAGCACAGCGCGGGGCGGTAGCAGCCGAAACGTCCCTGCGTGACCTCGAAGCTCAGCAGCCGCAGCCAGTCGCGCACGCGGCGCGGGGCGAGAAATTCACCGTGCTGCGGCAAATACCAGCCGCCACCCACCCGCCCGACGAATTGGCGCAAACCCCACAGGCTCCAGGTGTTGAATCCGCTGATGACCACCTGCCCGCCAGGGACGAGCACGCGATCGACTTCGCGCAGGCAGGCGTGCGGATCGTCGACCCACTCCAGCGTGTGCGGCAGGATGACCAAATCGAGCGACTGCGCCGGAAAGGGCAGCGCGGTGAAATCGCACTGCAAGTGCTCGGTGTGCACCGTGCCGGCGTCAGCGTCAGCCGCGCCGGGCTGCGCGTCTGTCTCGGCGCCGATCGCATCGACGCGCGCCGGCTCGGCGTAGACCGGTTCACCGCCGTAATGCTCCGGCAATAGGCAGGCCGGGCGCATGTCGGCGGTCTGCGCTGGTGCGTCGTGCTCGGTACCGTCGAGCGCCAGCCAGCGGTGCGGCATGCGGTTGTGCTCCAGGCCGCGCAACGCCGGATTCCCCAGCTGCAGCGCGTGATAACCGAAAATATCGCTGACCGCGCGGTCGATCTGTGCCTGTTCCCACGCCAGCGCATAGCGGCCCGCCGGAGTGCGCAACCAGTGTTGCAGACCCATCGTCGGCCACAAATCGGAGTCGCCATGCATACAGAAGCGCTTGCAGCCTTTCGGGATAACTACATTTGGTTGATTCGGCCCGCCGCGGGCGACGCGCGCGCGCTGGTTGTCGACCCGGGCGATGCCGCGCCGGTGATCGCTGCGTTAGAGCGCGATCGGCTGGAACTGCGCGGCATTCTAGTCACCCACCACCACAACGACCATGTCGGTGGCATCGTCGAACTGCTGCGCTGGCAACAGGCGCAACAGCCGCACCGGCCGGTTGCGGTGTGGGGCCCGGCGAATGAACAAATTCCGGCGCGCACCGTGGGGCTGCGCGGCGGCGAACGCTTCGTCGCGCCGGACATGCTGCTGCCCATCTCGGTGCTCGCCGTGCCGGGGCACACCCTCGGGCATGTGGCCTACGTCGTATCGTCTGCGCAGCCGCACGAGCCTGCAGCGCTGTTTTGCGGTGACACGCTGTTTTCCGCCGGCTGCGGTCGGCTGTTCGAAGGAACCGCCGCGCAAATGCACGATTCATTGAACAAACTGGCACAACTGCCTGAAAATACGACAGTAAATTGTGCACACGAATACACCCTGTCTAATCTACAATTTGCCCGTGTCGCCGACCCGGACAATGCCCAGGTGGCGGCGCATCAGGCGCGGTGCGCGGCGCTGCGTGCGCAAGGCAAGCCTACATTGCCCAGCAGCATCGGCTTGGAAAAGCAGATCAATCCGTTTTTGCGCACTTCGCAGCCCGGCGTGGTGCAGGCGTTGCAGCGGCACCGCGGTCAGGCGCCCGCCGATGCCGTGCAGGCGCTGGCCTGGCTGCGGGAGTGGAAGAATGATTTCAAGGGGTGAACACCGATGCAGCAACTGAGACGACTGCGGTTTTGGGCTTTGGGTGCAATGGTCGCAATGGCCGCTGGCTGTGCCACCGTCCCCCCACCGGAAAAAACCGCCGCCGTCTCCACGCCTCCCAGCAGTTCTCCCGCGCCCAGCCCCGCATCGCAATCCGCCTCGCCCCCCTCCGCCGAAGCCGCCGCCGACAGCGCCACGCCGGCAGAACAGACCGCGCTGCAGGACGACACGCAGGACATCACTGCACAATACCAAAACATCTGGCAGCGCATCCGCGCTGGATTTGCCATCCCGAACATGGACGGGCCGCTGGTCGATCAGGCGGCGCAGTGGTATGTGTCGCGTCCTGACTACGTCGCCCGCATGACCGAACGCGCGCGCAAATACCTCTACTACACCGTGCAGGAAGTGCAAAAACGCGGCATGCCCACCGAGCTGGCGCTGCTGCCGTTCATCGAAAGCGCGTACAACCCGGACGCCAAATCGGTCGCGCACGCCGTGGGCATGTGGCAGTTCATCCCGTCGACCGGCAAGCACTACAACCTCAAGCAGAATCTGTTTCAAGACGATCGTCGCAGCGTGCTGGCGTCGACCAACGCCGCGCTCGACTATCTGCAAAATCTCTACAACATGTTCGGCGATTGGCAGATCGCAATGGCGGCGTACAACTGGGGCGAAGGCAGCGTGCAGCGCGCCATCGCTTTCAACAAAGCGCACAACCTGCCGGTCGATTATCAAGACTTGCGCATGCCCGCCGAGACGCGCAACTACTACCCCAAGCTGCAAGCGGTCAAGGACATCATTTCCGATCCGGGCAAATACGGCATCACCCTGCCGGACATTCCCGACCACCCCTACTTCAAGGCCGTGACCATCACCCGCGACATCGACGTCAAGCTCGCCGCCAAGCTCGCCGGGCTGACGCTCGACGAATTCCGCTCGCTCAACCCGGCGTTCACCAAGCCGGTGATCCTGGGCGCGACCAACCCACGCATTTTGCTGCCCTACGACAACGCCACGCATTTCGCGCAGGCGCTGCAAGCCTACAACGGCACGCTATCGACCTGGACGGCCTATACCGTCAAGGCCACGACCGCGCCGGCGTTACTGGCGCGGCAGCTCGACATCAGCGAAGCCGTGCTGCGCGAGACCAACGCCATCCCGGCACGGCAACTCATCAAGGCCGGCTCGACCGTGCTCATTCCCAAGGCGGACGACGACGGCAACAAAAACGTCAGCGCCGCGGTCGCGGAAAACGCCACGCTGGCGCTGGCTCCCGAGGCGCCGCCGGGGCGTCGCCTGGTGCTGCGCGTGGGCAAATATGGCGACTCGGTCGAGCGCGTCGCGCACCGCTACCACCTCAGCCCGCTGCAAGTGGCGCAATGGAACCACACCACCGAGCGCGGCATTTTCCGCAACGGCCAATTCGTCACCATTTACGTCACGCATACCCCGCGTATTTTCGTCGCCGAGCGCAAAGCCGAAAAATCACGCCTGGTCGCCGAACGCAAACCGCAGTTCAAGCGACGCACCATCGTCCACCGTCAGGTGCGAGTGGCGCAGCAAAACGAACGCCGCGAATTGCACTACGACGTGCGCACCCGCGACGCGCATCCGGTGTATCTGGCCAAGCAATGACCACTGCCGGGCTGGTGCGCCCGCCCGAGCGGTTCGCTCAAATCACGCCGTCGTGTTGCAACGCGGCGATTTGCCCGGCATCCAGACCGAGCTCGGCGAGCACGGCTGAGGTATGCGCCCCTAGCGGCGGGCCGATCCAGCGAGTTTTCCCCGGGGTGAGAGACAACCGTGGCGCAGGCGCGGGTAG
>Ga0123519_10012334_pt1 | contig 12455 bp, 8 predicted proteins | sample YelNatPaOPRAMG02_FD_87396 | JGI IMG/M metagenome (GOLD analysis project Ga0123519, IMG submission 87396) | Hot spring microbial communities from Yellowstone National Park - Yellowstone National Park OP-RAMG-02 (version 2) | ecosystem: Environmental > Aquatic > Thermal springs > Hot (42-90C) ...
TCCTTCCTTTCCATGCCTCATCCTGCTGAGAGGAACCTTAGCAGCTTGCCCGACTCAATCCCCCTCTGGGCGATATCCTCCGGGGTAGTGTTGGAGAGGCTCACCTCCGCTCCCCCAAAATCCTTCCCCGCCTCCCGATAACAATGACGAACAAAAGCACTGCAATAGAGGGCGTGGGGGTCATCGAGCCAGTTGGGTTGCCACTGGCGTTTGCTGATTATGGACCACCAGGTACCGATCAATTCCTGGAGCGGATAGTAAGCTTGTTCATCTACCAGTTGGAGAGCAAAGGAAAGCACATCTTCTCTCTCCGCCTCCGTCAGCTCGAAGTCGACAACGGCCGCATTCTCCACCCTCTCCGTGCACCATTTCCCCACCCAGCTCTCTTGGGCTCCGTTGCGCAGCTGGGGGTAATAGAGGCTGATTTGGATATCACTCTCGAAGATGTAAAGGCTCCTGCTCTTTCCCCTTTGTGGCCCCCTCCGATCCCACCTCAGATCACCCAAGAGAAAGCAGTGGGACCAAGAGGAGGGCTTCCCATCTTCCCGCAATGCCCTCAGCGACTGTCGTATGGCCAGGCCTACGGGGTCTCTTGTGCCTACTAGGCCGATGCTGGCCGGCCGATAGTTGTCCATGAAAAAGTTCAATAGGGACTCGTTCAGTCCCGCTTTCCCTTCCATGGCTCCCCTCACCTCCGATCCCGGGTCGAGCGCCCGCTTCACCCACAAACCATACCGTATTCGGGGAGAACCTCGTGCAAGAGATGGAAAAGATGCAGCGCCGCCGCATCCTGGAAGTATTTCCAGTGGCTGGACTCAAAGTCCACCCCTCTGGTGTAGCGATCAGGCCTTCCCTCTTCCCGCACTACCCTGACTGCCCTCCTAAACCATTCCCGGTCATCGTAATCCAGATTCGCATCCCGGCCTTGGGGGGCCAATCCGAAGACCCCTTCGGTCAGGGCCTTCTTCCATTCGTTGATCCTCTCCTCCAACCCCCCTTTCCTGCTCAGCAAGTCTCCCACCGTCTCATCGATCCGGTGCCAGGGTAGGGAAGGCTGGGAGGAAAAAGACGGGAAGCGCTGAACGAAGGTGGTCAAGACTAGATAGCAATTCTGCGCCGCATCGAGAGCCCTTTCATGATTCGAGACGGAAAGATGCCTGCCCCGGTAATCCTCGTACTCCCATTCCCGGTACGGCTCGTCCGGTATCGTTCCCGCCTGGGCATGGCCCAAAAGCGGGGCCGCGTATTCCAAAATAGTCTCCTGCAAACGCCGCAGAAGAGATTCCACGAACCCTCCACTCTCCTCCTTCACCCGAAGGTTCCGGACATCGTTCATCTTCGCCCGGGGCAGGCCGAGGAAATTCTGGTGCGACCAGGTGTCTGCGTAAAGGTGAAGGACGATGCCTAGCCGGTGCAGGGAGTAAGGTTTGAGGGGTGAGTTGAGAACATCCTGGACAGTCCTTTGGGCGGTCACGCTCCGGGAGCGGGTAACCATTCTCTCATAGAATTCCGAACCCACATTCCCGGGAAGGAAGTGAAATGGGATCCATACGCGATAACAGACTGCGGGGGTCAGGGCCGATGGGCCAAAGAACCGATGAGCAGTCACTACCTGCGGAAATCTTCCCCCGTTCTCGAACTCCAGGGTATGCTCGTACTTGGCATCGTCAGTATGTTGAGAAGAATAGGCGACGGTAAAGGCCCGATCGGGATCCATTCCGGCGGCTCGAGCCAAGGCGTAGATAACGTAGAAATGAAAATCAGCCTGCACGCTGCGCTCCTGTCGAAAAAACCAGCCGTGACCCACCTGGACCGGAGGGAAGGAGTTCCCTCCCTCACCTTATCCCTTCCCAGGAGAGGAGGAGGGACCTGACGGTTCACATTCCACCCAATATCTCCTCCATGGCGGCGATCCAGGTGCTGGCCTCCTGCCGCGAGAGGCAATATCTCATCTCGGTGAACCTGCTGCGGAACCGTTGGACTTCCTCAGCCACCGAATGTCCATCGAGGATTACCTGGCCGATATAATCGGCCACTTGGGCGAAGTCGGCCTCTCCCAAGCCGAAGCGGGTCATCTCCTGAACCCCCATGCGGAGGCAGCTAGCGGCAGTGAATCCCTCGTCGTCCGGGGCGGCCTGGTAGTTCACGATGATATTATTCTCTTCTAACAAGTGGGCCATCTTGGGCCCTTCCCCGAATCCCACCCGGACGATGACCTGATGGGTCTCCGTGTATCCGACCTCTGGGTCCCCTTCCACGGCCAACCCTCGCTCCCGCAGCGATCGTGCAAATGCCTTAGCATTGGCGATAACCGCCCTCTGATAATGGTGACGATATTGGTTCATCTCGTAAGCAGCCAACAGCAGACCTAGAAGGGTTCCCAAGTGGTGATTGCTGACACTGCCGGGAAAGGTCCGCCGGCAGATTGCCTTCCACAGCTCCTCGTACTCCGTCCCCTCTGCCATGTTGCTGCCCACGATCCCTCTCTGGGTCCCGAAGAAGGTCTTGTGGGTAGACGCCGTCACCAGGTCTGCCCCCTCGGCGAAGGGATCCTGAAAATAGGGCCCGATCAATCCCAGTACATGAGCGGTGTCATAGAGGACAATAGGCCTGGGACGCAGCGTCGAAGCCATCCCCACGATCTCCTTTACCGGCTCGGGGTGAAGGATCATGCTCTTTCCCAGGATTATCAGCTCCGGCCGGTGGCGTTCTATGACCTCCGCTGTCCTTTTCAGATCGAGGCGGTAAGGATTATCTGCCTCCACCGGAAAATGCACCACTGCCGGCCTTTCGGTTACCGGATCGAAAGCCACGAAGTCGCGGAGGGCACCCAGGTACTGGGCACTCAAATGGCCACCTCTCCCCAGATGATGATTCAGCACCTTCCTGATCCGGCGAGCCTCTTCTCGCCCATCATTCCGGTTCAGGTAATCGAGGAGGCCCCCAAAGACCACCATGTTTGCCATTTGGCCGCTTATCGCCCGAACCTCTACCTCGGAACAGCCCAAATAGGAGCGCAGTTCCTGAATAAGGAGCGATTCCACCTCCTCGATCAGGCCCGTTCCCTGGTAGTAATATATCTCTCTACTTCCCAAGACCGGCAAGGGACGATGTTCGGCGTATCGGCCCACCGGGTCGGCTATGCTCAGGAGCCTCACCAAGGGGGAAGGGGTTTGCTCGGAGGGAATCAAGTTGATAGCTGCACTTTGTCGCCATCGAGTATTGGCCAAGGTCCTCTCCCACAATCTCGCCGCCGCCCGCTGAAGACCCCCCTCCCCCCGGTGGTGGCGGTCTTTGAGCTGGGGGATCGGAGATACCGCCAGGATGGGTCGGGCAAAAGGAGGGGCTTCTCTTGCCAAGTGCCTCTTTACCAGCAAGCCGCGCAGCGACTTCCCCCTTTGGCGGACTTCCACCTCCTGGCCCGGCTTCAAACACCAGTCCAGGTAAGCCAAGGCGATGGCCCGCATTCCCCTCTCCCTGCTGGGATGGGAGAGCACCCCTTCCTCCGTGAACCTCCAGAAGGGGACCATGGTGCCACTGGTGACGTAACCGAGCAAGGTGCCATTGGACCAAACTTCGGCTTCCGATCTCGCTACCCCGCGATCTAGGATAGCCATCGGCATTACTTTCCGGTATAGGAGGGTCGGTGCCAGAGGTAGATATCCATCCCCTTGCATTCGGGATCGAAGCTCCTCCCACTGTGCCTTGAGAGCCTCCCTTCCCACGAAATCTCCCTTGAGCGGAGAAAAGCTCACTGCTGCCCTACAGGAAGGAACAGCGAGGACTGGAATCTCCTTTCCCTCTCGATCCAACCCCAATTCTCGGCCGTAGAGAGGAAGGCCCGCCTCCAACCGCAGGGTATCCCGGGCTCCCAGGCCAGCCGGTACTATTCCCTCCTCTTCGCCCACCGCGATGATCTTCTCCCATACTTCCCTGACCCGTTCCCGGGGGAGAAACATCTCAAAGCAGATAGGTTCTCCGGTGTAGCCGGTCCGGCAAAGGACAATCGGGCAACCCTCCACCCAAGATAACCTCAGATGATTTCTCCAAGGTTCGGGCAGGCCTTTTCTTCCCTCCCTCAGGACCTTAATCAGAACCGACTTGGAACGAGGACCTTGGAGGGCTATCATGGCTATCTCTTCGGTCTGGTCCTCCAGGACCAGGTCGGCATACTTCCGACGATGGTCTTGCAACCACTCCCAGTCCTTCTGGCGATTGGCCGCATTGACTACCAGGAGATAGCCAGAAGTGCCCCACCCTTCACCATCCTGCAACCGATACAGGTAGGCATCATCCACCGCCCCTCCCGTCTCGTTGGCCAACAGGGTATACTGCGCCATTCCTGGGGCCAGGGCCAAGACATTGTTGGTCAGCAGCATCTGCAAGAAGGGAACGGCATCTCTTCCCGCTATCCGAAAGCGACCCATGTGGGAGATATCGAAAATGGCTCCGTACCTCCGGGTAGACAGGTGCTCCTCCAAGATTCCCGGGGGATAGGCGAGAGGCATTTCCCATCCCCCGAATTCCATCATCTGGGCTCCCCTCTCTCGATGCCAGGAATTAAGCGGAGTCTTCCTCAACGCTGAGTCTCCCTTATCTCCCCCTGACCCTCTGTCGGGTCCAATTGTCAGTCTGCTCCGAAGTCTCATCCGCCGACCTTCTGGCCACATTGGGGACAGAACTTTACCCCGGAGGGTATTTCCGCCGAACATCGAGGACAGCGTGCCTTCACCGCCAGTCGAGTGCCACATTCCGGACAGAAGGCTGCCCCCTTCGTCTCGGTCCCACATTGTGGGCATACCAACTGTCGCTCCTCCCGGACCTCCATCTTTTTTCCCCGCCGAATACCTTCTTGCGCAGCCTTCTCGCCCGCGGCGTAGACCTCCCCCTCCGCTCGGGCGGCTTCGACCTCCACTCTGGCATCGGGGGCGCAGTTGAAGCACAGTCCCTTCTCCCTGTTCCAACATCTGTCGCACACGTACTGGAAACAGCGCGCGCAGCGGTGAAAGTGGATCTTGGCCTGCTCGAGCGCAGATCGAAAGGCAGCATCTCTGGCCTTACCCCATCCCGACTCCGCCAGCCCTTCCAGAGCCTCGCCGGCCCCACCCAGTATCCCCCCCACCACGGAACCCACCTTGCCCAACCAACCAGAGGCCTGTCCGCTCCGATAGGGGACGAATTGGGTTCTCCAGCTATCGCCGCACCGTTCGCAGAAGAACTCGAATTGAAAGCCCGCATTTACACCGGATTCCACACAGAGATCCCTGTAGTTGTCGCCGAACCTGACCTCTTCCATGATTTTTCCTCCCCGAGCGGGACCGGCCAGGGACCTTCCTATTTCCTCCAGAGGCCCTGGTAGGCCAAATGGTGCATGTATTGATCCAAAAGGACAATAGCCATAAAGGCTTCGGCCACTGGCCAGATGCGCGGTACGATGCTGGGGTCACGACGGGTCACCGCCTTCAGTACCCTCTCCTCCCCGGTAACCTTATCGATGGTGTGTTGATCCTTGCCGATGGTAGGGGTGGGTTTGACCGCCAATCTTACCACCACCGGTTGACCCGTGGTCAGTCCTCCGGTGATGCCCCCCGCATTGTTGGAGCCGAAGACTACCTTTCCTTCGCGAAGGAACATCTGGTCGTTGCACTGGGACCCGACCATGTCCTTCACCTCCATCCCCGCCCCGATCTCCACCGCTTTGACCGCCGCGATGCTTAGCATCCTCCCCAGCTCTCCATCCAATTTCCTGAAAACGGGCTCCCCCAGGCCGGGAGGAACTCCGGTAGCAAAAACCTCCACGATGCCTCCACTGGAATCCCCTTCCTCTTTTATGGCGACGATCTTCCGGTACATCTCCTCCGCCGCAGCCAGATCCGGGCAATTGAGCTTGGGGTGGATTTGCAGCTCCTCCTTGATCCTCTGTTCGTCCATGGGCTTCGGGGGGGACTGGGCCAGGATCTCTTGCAGTCGGGAAAGGAGTGCCACCTTTTCCAGGAAGCTCATATCTGCCCGCATCCTGTCGGTCCTATAGATGGCGGCGTAAACCGGGTCGTGCTCTTTGCGCAGACGACGAAAGGCTGACACCTTTTCCCGGATAGCCTCCAGGGGCATCTCGGAGGCCCTGATCCCGGCCGCCTCCTTGATGTAGGCACAGACCTCGATGCCGTGTGCTCTCAGTATCTTCTTGGCTACCGCACCGGCGGCCACGATGGTGCAGGTGTATCTTCCACTGAAGATTCCCGCCCCGATAGCATCGTCGTTCTCCCCATATTTCTGATAGGAGGCGTAGGAAGAGTGGCCGGGGCGAGGCGTTCGATTGGTCTTTCGGTACTGTTCGATGTGCACCGGCTGACGATCAAGATTGGGAATCAGGATTACCAGGGGAGTTCCGTTGGTCAGGCCCCGGTTATTGACGCCTTCCATGGTATCGGCAGCATTGATTCCCGCGAAAATGAGGGGGATGTCGGGCTCCTTGCGGGGAGAGGTGAGCTCGTCCTGCCCCGGCTTTCTCAAGAGCAGATCGCTGTAAATCTCTTCCTCGGTGATTCGCAGCCCAGGTGGCACGCCCTGGATGTGAATGCACATCCCCTCCTGGTACGAACCCCCCGCCACTGCCACCTTGAAAAGCGTCCCCATGTCGCAACCCAACATATACGCCTCCTTTCAAGGAAAGCTACGATCTTTGTTACTCCTCCATCGTCTTTAGATCCGCCCCCAATTGTTCCAGACAATGGGAAAACTGGGGAAAGGTGATCGCCACTGCCTCGGCGGTATCTATCTCCGTTTCTCCGGGGGCAGCGAGACCGGCCACCGTCAAGGCCATCACCACCCGGTGATCCCCGTGACCCTGCAAGCGAGCGCCCTCCAGTTGGCTCTCCTCGACCAAGAGGCCATCCGGCAGCTCCCGGATTCGAGCCCCCATCTTTCGCAGCTCCTGACACATTACCGATATGCGGTCCGTCTCCTTGATGCGGGCCTGGGGCACATTGCCGAGGCGGGTCTTGCCTCGGGCAAAGCAGGCCAATACCGCCATCATGGGCAGGGCATCCGGAGTATGGTTCAGATCGAGGTCCACCCCCTGCAGATCGGCCGCCGCTACCCTGACTCGGTCTTCCTCCACCTCCACCCGGGCTCCCATGCAACGGAGATATTCGATCACCGCCTTGTCTCCCTGGGGATCGTCCAGGTCCAGACCGGAGCAGACGATGTCATTCCCCTCCAGAGCGCCCGCAGCCAGGAAAAAGGTAGCGGAAGAGAAATCCCCCGGCATTCGGCGGTGAAAGGAGCGATAGGATTGCCCTCCCGGAATCCTAAACTCTTCCATTCCCTGCTGTTCCCACCGGATCCCTTGTCGCCTCATCCAGTCCAGGGTCATCCACACATAGGGTTCCTCGTTTAAGAGGGGTACCCGAATGATGGCATCGCCATCTCCCAGGGGCACGCTGAGGAGAAGGCTGGAAAGGTACTGACTGGAATGGGCCTCCAAGGAGGTCGTTCCTCCCCTGATCCTTCCCTGCACCACAAAGGGTGCCCGGCCATTACCGCGAGTCGAGAAGGCGATGGCCCCCAAGTCGTTGAGTGAGGAGAGCAAAGGGTCGGCTGGGCGATTACGGGTCTGGGCATCTCCGGTGAGCACGGCCGCCCCTTCTCTTAAGAGGGCACAGGTTCCGAGGGCGAACATGAGGGTAGTGCCCGAGTTCCCCACATCCAGCACCTCCTCTGGCACCTTGGGCTCCCCTTCCCTTCCCCGAACGTACCAGCCATCGGGCCCCATACTTATCTCCGCCCCCAGCCCCCGATAGACCCGGACTGCCGATCGGGTGTCGGCCGAATCGAGGGGATTTAAGACGACACTGTCCCCCGCCGCCAGGCTGGCCACAGCGATTGCCCTGATGGTATGGGACTTGGAAGGGGGGATCTTCACCTCTCCCCGCAGCACCGATTTCCGACAACGAAATACGGTTCCCATCCGCCCCCTCTATCCAAAGCTCACCGATCGTACCACTCCACGAGCCTTTTAATGCAGCCTACCAGGTTTGTCAACGAGTTTCGCCCCCGCCACATTGACCTCCCCGCCATCCTTTCCGTCGGTAGGGGAAAAGGATACCGAAAAGGACGCCCCAAGAGACTGGTGGACTTTTCTTCAGGTCTTCAGGGTCGCGATCTCTCCTCACAGAGCCACCCTGAGGGTCCGTAGCAGGAGGTTCAAGGCCCCTCCCACCAGGAAGGCGAAGCAGGAGATGAAGGCAGTGGCGAGTAGGGCCACCTTCCATCCCCGCTCCTTAATCGTAACCAGTAACTGGGCGATGCAGGGAACGAAAAGGGTCATGGCCACCAGGCCCACCAAGATCTGAACGTGATCCATTTCTCCCGTCTTGGCCAGCATGTAGAGGCCCGCCGCACCATAATCTCGGCGCAGAAAGCCAACCATGAAAGCCTCCGTAGCCTTCCTCGGCAACCCCAGAATGCCGGTGATAAGGGGCGATGACCAGGCCTCGAGTCGCTGGAGCAATCCCAACTTATCGAACCCGAACAGGAGCGTGGTGCCCAGGACGAAAAGGGGAACCGCTTCCTTCAGGTACCACTCGATCCGGGCTGCGGTCTTGAGGAGGAGGTTGGAGACCTGGGGGAGCCGAAGGGGGGGAAGCTCGAGGATGAAATCGGACCTGGAACCGGGGACGATGCGGCACGCCACACTTCCCACCAGGACCATCGCTCCCAGCACGGTTCCGGCCCAGATCGGGATGGCCCAGACGGAGAGTCCTCCCAACAGGGACATGATCACCCCGAGCTGGGCGGAACAAGGGACGGCCAGGGAGAGGAGAAGGGTTACCAGGATGCGATCTTTCTCCGTCTCCAATATTCGAGTACTCAAGGTAGCCATGGTATCGCATCCCAGTCCCAGCACCAGCGGAAGGAGAGCTTTTCCACTCAACCCCAGGGATCTAAGGCTACGATCGGCGATTGCCGCCAGGCGGGGGAGATAGCCAGAGTCCTCGAGAAGCCCAAAAAAGAGAAAAAAGGTGGTCACAACCGGCAAGACTATGGCCACCGCATAGGTCAAGGCCATGGTGATCAAGCCGTATGGCCCGACCAGAAAATCGTGGACAACCCTCCCCGGCAGGATAGAGATCAAGCGGATTGCCCAGGGATTGATGAAGCGTCCGAACACGACCTCTTCCATGAAACCCACCCAGATCCGAGCGCCTAAGTAACCCACCAGCAAATAGGCAAGAAGGAGCGACAGGAGGAGAAGGGGCAACCCTCCCAGGGGGTGGAGAGACCATCTCTCGAGGAACTTGGAGAGGGAAGATGCCCTCCCCTGCTGCACCTCCACTACCTGCTCCAGAATCCTTCTCGTCTCCTCCAATCGCTCCCGGTCTATGACATAACCCAGGGGGTCGGCATAACGGGAGGATGTCTCCTTCCTGATCTGCTCCCACATCTCCCTGTTCTCCGGGGGGACGGACCTGGCAATCCGTCTTTCCAAGGACTTGTCCCCTCCCAAGAGCATGAGGGCCAGCGACCGCCGGGACCAACCATCGCTGGGCAGATATGGCTCCATTCGGGATATTCCTTCTTCCAGGGCGGCGCTGTAGGAAAATCGGTAAGGTGAAGGACGGGCCTGGGCGATAGAACGATTCAGCTCCTCCAATCCCTTCCCACGGGTGGCTACGGTGGCCACCACCGGTATACCCAGGATCCGGGAGAGCTTGCTCACATCGACCTTGATGCCCCGCTCCCCTGCCTCGTCCATCAGGTTCAGATTCAGAACCAGGGGGAGACCCATCTCCACCAGTTGAAGGGTAAGCAGAAGCGCCCGCCGGAGGTTCTTGGCATCCGCCACCTGGAGGATGATCGCCTGTCCCTCCTCCAGCAGGATGTCCCTCGTTACCCGCTCCTCCTCGGAAGATGGAAGGAGGTTGTTGATCCCCGGGGTGTCGAGGACCAAGAAGGAAATCCGATCTATCCTGGCCTCCCCCCGACTGATCTCCACCGTCGTCCCCGGGTAGTTGGACACGGTTGCATACCGGCCCGTAAGATGCCCAAAGATGATGGACTTTCCCACATTTGGGTTACCCAAGAGGACTATTCGGGCGCTGCCAACCCACGGCGAATCATCTCTTCCCATAGCCCCTATTTCCTTACGACACGGCATCCAAAAAAAGACCCCTCCTTTCCGAAGGGGCCATCGATAGCTTGCCGCCCGCAGGCTCAGATAACCTTCCTTTGCCTCAGAACTGCCACCTCTTCCCTCGACATCCCCAACAGCCCAACCAGAACCTCTTCGGTATGTTCTCCCAGTCTGGGGGCTGGTCGGTCCACCTTACCCGGCGTCAGGGAGAACTTGATGGGAAAGGCCGGCATCTTGATCCTGCCCAAAGATCCGTGATCGATCTCGGCTATCATTTCCCTGGCCTGGATCTGGGGATGACTCACCACCTTATCTACCGTATTTATGGGCCCGCAGGGAATCCCTTCCCTCTCCAAGAGCTTCATCCATTCCTCGGCAGGACGACTACGAAATACCTCTTCCAAGATCGGCCTGAGAACTTCGTAGTTCTCGTTGCGTCTCGCGTTCACCTCGAAGCGGGGATCCTTTTCCAGATCCGGACGCCGGATAGCTTGGCAGAACCTTTGCCAGAGACGGTCATTTCCGATACACACGACCAGGTACTCATCTCGGGTAGGAAAGGCCTGAAAGGGCGTAACGGATGGATGCCGCGATCCAATGGGACCGGGAATTTCATTAGCCACCACATAGCGGGCGATGGCATTCTCCAGGATACATATCTGGCAGTCCAGCATCGCCACATCCACTAACTGTCCCACCCCGGTTTGATCTCGCACCCGAAGAGCGGTCAGGATCCCGATTACCGTGTACAGGGCGGCGGTAAGATCGGCTATGGAGGCCCCCACCTTGACCGGAGCCCCTCCCGGCTCTCCGGTAATGCTCATCATCCCTCCCATCGCTTGAATGATGAGATCGTAAGCCCCGTTCTGGGAGAGGGGGCCGGTTTGGCCGAAGCCGGAACAGGCAGCATACACGAGGCGCGGATTGACGGATTTCAAGGCATCGTAGTCCAATCCCAAGCGCTTCATGGTTCCGGGACGGAAGTTCTCCAGCAGGACATCCGACCGCTTCACCAGTTCCTTCAGGATTTCCTTCCCTTTCCTATCCTTGAGGTTGAGGGTTACGCTCCTCTTGCCCCGGTTGATGCTGATGAAATAGGCCGAAAACCCATCCTTGAAGGGGCCAAAGCCGCGCGATTCGTCTCCCAGGATTGGTTCCTCCACCTTGATGACATCGGCCCCCATATCGGCCAGAATCATGCTCGCAAACGGACCGGCCAGGATGCGCGAAAGATCTACCACCCGCACTCCGTTCAAAGGTCTCTGACCGTTCATCTTCCTCATCGTGCCTTTACAAGGCCCCAGAAGTGGGGGCCGCAGCGGCCTCTGGCTCCGGCTCTAAGGATTGATTTTCCTCCCTTGCAGCGCGCTCATCGGTGAGGGCTATATTCAAAACCTCTTCCACCGTGGAGACGAGGTGAAACCGCAACTCCTGGAGGATGGGTTGGCTGATGTCCTCCCGCAGGTTCTTCTCGTTTGCTCGGGGAAGGATGATCTCCTTCATGCCCATTCGACGAGCGGCCAGTACCTTTTCTTTGATCCCTCCTACAGGCAACACGCGGCCACTAAGAGTTATCTCCCCGGTCATGGCCAGCCCACTCTTCACCGGACGGCCAGTGAGCAGGGAGGCTAACGCCGTCACCATGGTCACTCCCGCCGAGGGGCCATCCTTAGGTATAGCCCCCTCCGGAACATGCAGGTGCAGGTCGTAGTGGCGGAAGAAGTCCTCGTCGATTCCCAATTCCCTGGCATGGGAGCGTATCCAGGAAAGGGCAGCCTGCGCGGATTCCTTCATCACCTCACCCAGTTGCCCCGTCAACTGGAGGGATTTCTCCCACTTCATTTTGGTGGCCTCCACGAAGAGGATGTCTCCTCCGGCTGGGGTCCAGGCCAATCCCACCGCAACCCCCGGGGTTTTGGTCCTCTCCTCCACCTCTTCCGTGAGGTACTTGGGAGCTCCCAGAAACTCCTCTATCGCCTCAGCAGTAACTGTCACCAAGACCCTCTGGCCCTCAGCGATTTCCCTCGCCACCTTTCGGCAGATGGAGGCGATTTCCCGCTCCAAATTGCGCAGCCCTGCTTCCCGCGTGTATTCACGGATGATCTTCTGGACCGCTTCCGGTTGGAACTGGATATCCTTCCCCAGCACCAGCCCGTGTCCCTCGGCCTGCTTGGGGATGAGATGACGCTCGGCAATGGCCATCTTTTCCTCTTCGGTGTACCCGGGAAGCTCCAGGATCTCCATCCGGTCCTTGAGGGCAGGAGGTATGGGATCCACGATGTTGGCGGTAGCGATGAAGAGAACCCCCGAAAGATCGAAA
>Ga0123519_10012335_pt1 | contig 12453 bp, 8 predicted proteins | sample YelNatPaOPRAMG02_FD_87396 | JGI IMG/M metagenome (GOLD analysis project Ga0123519, IMG submission 87396) | Hot spring microbial communities from Yellowstone National Park - Yellowstone National Park OP-RAMG-02 (version 2) | ecosystem: Environmental > Aquatic > Thermal springs > Hot (42-90C) ...
CTGGCAATGGTGTGCGATGCTCTTGGCCGCTTCCGTTTTGGCGGGCGCGGCCGGATGCACCTCTGCGTTGTTCACCGTCGCCTATCTCATCAAAGGCAACGACGCCCCCGCAGAATGCGACAAATTGAAAGACAAGCGGGTGGTCGTCGTATGCCGGCCAGTCGTGGCATTGCAATACCGAAACGCCCGGGTGGAACACGACTTGGCTGAACAGGTCAGCGCCTTGTTGCGCCGAAACGTCCCCAAAATCAAGGTGATCGACCACCGCAAGGCGGCCGAGTGGATGGATGAGAACACGTGGGACGATTACGTCGAGGTGGGCAAGGCTTTGGGAGCCGACATGGTGGTGGGCATCGACTTGGAACAGTTTTCTCTTCTTCAAGGGCAGACACTCTACCAAGGGAGGGCGACCACCCATCTGCGGGTGTTCGACTGCAAGACGGGAGAGGTCGTCTTCGACAAACGCCCGCCCCAATCGGTGTACCCGCCCAATCGGGTGGTGCAGACTTCGGAGAAGCCCGAAGCCGAGTTCCGCCGCGAGTTCGTGCGGGTGTTGGCCGACCAGATCGCCCGCCATTTCTACGACCACGACCCCCACGCCGATATCGCGTTGGACGCCCGCTCGTTCGAGTAAGGGCTCGCCGGCAAGCGATTCTTGTGTCGGCCCACGATTTGGACGTGGGCTCAGATTGCTTTCGGGAAAGGGCCGCCGGGGGGGCGTTTGGTTGAGGGCCTTCTCACCGCCAAGAAGCGCTGCCAGCGTGGAGCTTGGCGCAAGGCGGGGCATCTTCCTTTTGACCTTGGCCGCGCTTTTGGGTCGAGCGAGCCCGCACTATCTTCAGCCGGTATCATTCTTGCAAGGAGCAATGGCAGATCGTGAGGCGTGAGGAACGATGTCGCGGGTGATCGTGGCTATGTCTGGGGGCGTGGATAGCAGCGTCTCGGCCGCCCTTTTGCGCGACGAGGGGCACGAGGTAATTGGAGTATTCATGCGCCACGGCATATCAAGCGAGGCGGCGTGCGGTGCCGAGGGGCGGAGGTCTGCGGGCGCCAGGCGGCGGCAGGGGTGCTGCTCCGCGGCCGACGCCGCCGATGCCCGCCGCGTGGCCGATGCCCTGCACATCCCCTTTTACGTTCTCAATTTTCAGGACCAGTTCGAGCAGATTATCGACTACTTTGTGGCGGAATACCGAGCCGGCCGGACCCCCAACCCGTGCGTGGTCTGCAACATGTGGTTGAAGTTCGGCAAGCTGTTCGAATATGCCGATAGTGTGGGCGCCGCCTGGGTGGCCACCGGGCATTATGCCCGGCTGCTGCCGGTCGAAGGAGAGGGCGTGCCGGCGCTTGTACGAGCATGCGACCCGGCCAAGGATCAGTCCTACGTGCTGTTCGGCATTGAGCGGGAGCTGCTGGGGCGGCTGCGGTTTCCCGTGGGCGGGTATCGTAAAGGGGAGATTCGGGCCCTGGCCAGCCGCATGGGCCTGCCTGTGGCCGACAAGAAAGACAGCCAGGAAATCTGCTTCGTCCCGGATCAGGATCACGCCCAGTTGGTATGCCAGCGGGCCGGCCCTGACGCGGAGGGGGAGATCATCACGACGGCCGGCCGTCGTGTGGGGTACCACTCGGGCCTGGAGCATTTCACGGTCGGCCAGCGCAAGGGCCTGGGCGTGGCCCTGGGAAAGCGGCAGTACGTGGTCCGCATCGAGCCCGACACGCGGCGGGTGGTGGTTGGTTCGTGGGAGGAACTGGCCCGGCAGGAACTCACTGCGGCCCGAGCCAACTGGCTGGTGGAGCCCCCGAAACGCTCCTTCCGGGCGGAGGTGAAGATCCGTTATCGCAGCCCCGCATTTCCCGGCTGGGTCGAGCCGCTGGCCGAGGACCGCTTCCGAGTGCGCTTCGACCAGCCGTGCCATGGCGTGGCTCCGGGGCAGGCCGCCGTGGTCTATGCAGGGCCCCGCGTGCTGGGTGGCGGGTGGATCGAATAACATCCGCCCGTGTTCCGCGGCACCAAGCCAGCACGCCAGCCCAGCCCTTGGCTTGTCGGTTCCTGGCAATGAAAGTTTTCGTATTCGAGTCGCTCACCGGGGGCGGTCATCTCGACAACCCGGTGCCATCGCCATCCCTATGCGGTGAAGGCGCGGCCATGCTGGCCGCGATGGTCGAGGATTTCTCAGCCTTGGATGGCGTGACGGTCTGGGCGATGCGGGACTTCCGGCTTCGGCGTGCCCCGTGGCCGCAAGGAGCGCAGATTCGGTGGGAGGAACCCGCCACGGCCGAGGCAGCCCGGCGGACCTTCGACACCCTTGCCCGTCAAGCCGATTGGACCCTAGTGATCGCTCCGGAACTCGAAGGCGAGTTGCTAGGGTGGTGCCAGCGGGCGGAAGCAGCGGAAGGGAGGCTTCTGGGGCCCTCGCCGGCGGTCGTGGCCCTGGCCTCCGACAAGGAGGCCACATGCCGGCATCTGGCTGCCGCGGGAATCCCTGTGCCAGTGGGAATGGCTTTGAGGCCGGGCCAGCCGGTTCCCCGTGCATTCGGGTTTCCGGCGGTGGTGAAACCTTGTCTTGGGGCCGGATCCGAGGCGGTGCGCATGGTCGCCGACGCTCAGGCCGCCGAGAAGGCTGTAGCGCGATTGGGCTTGCCTTGCCGGTTGGAGCGGTTTTGCGCGGGACAGGCGGCCAGCGTAGCGGTGCTGTGCGGGCCGGGAGTGTGCCGGCCGTTGCTGCCGTGTACCCAACGTTTGAGCCGGGACGGGCGCTTCCGTTATCTCGGCGGAACGTTACCGTTGCCGCCGCCCCTGGCCCGCCGGGCCGTGCGCCTGGCGAGGCGGGCCGTGGCTTCTCTCCCCCAACCGACGGGTTTTGTGGGCGTGGACCTGGTGTTGGGTGCTGATCCCCGGGGGCGCGAAGATGTGGTCATTGAAATCAATCCACGCCTCACCACCTCGTACATCGGCTTGAGGCGTGCGGCGGCCTCCAATCTTGCCGGTGCCATGCTCGCCGCCGCCCAGGGCCGCCGGTGCCGATTGTGTTTCCGCCGCATATATGTACAATTCACGGCCAAGGGCCAGACCAAGGTGAGGCACTCCAGCGGCTATTATCCCGGGTGAGGCCGGTTCTCGATACACCGGGGCAGCGGCGCGGGGCGGGTGCCGGTCCCTATGGCCGGCACATGGGCTTAGAGGTTGGGAAGGTTTGGTAATCGGACCGATCGGGGAGTGCCAGGCGGTCATGTGGTTAGGTCTGGACATCGGCGGTGCAAACCTCAAGGCTGCCGACGGGCGAGGTGCCGCCCGGCTACGCCCCTTTCCATTATGGCGCCGGCGGGGAGAGTTGGTGCAGGCGCTGGCCGAGCTGATCGCGGAGTTTTCGGAAGCCGACGGACTGGCGGTAACCATGACCGGCGAGCTGGCCGATTGCTTCGAAACCAAAGCCCAGGGGGTGGCCGCCATTGTGGATGCCGTGGTGAAGGCGGCCGGGGGCAGGGCGGTACGGGTGTACCGCAACGACGGTTCGTTTGCAGGACCCCAGGACGCGCTGGCCGATCCCTTGACCGTGGCCGCAGCTAATTGGCATGCCCTGGCGCGGTTCGCGGGCCGCTACGCGCCCCAGAAGTCGGCCTTGGTGATGGACATCGGCTCTACCACCTGCGACCTGATCCCGCTGGTACATGGGTTGCCTTCGCCCCGCGGCCGCACCGACCCGGAGCGCCTGGTTTCGGGCGAGTTGGTGTACACCGGAGTCCAGCGAAGCCCGGTCTGCGCCGTGGCCTCGCGTGTGCCGTGGCGAGGCTTTCTCTGCCCGCTGGCCCAGGAGCTGTTTGCCACCACTTGGGACGTGTACTTGCTGCTGGGGGATCTGCCCGAAGCCCCGGACCGGACGGATACGGCCGATGGCCGCCCCGCCACCCGCCAGGCCGCCCATGATCGACTGGCTCGTGCCATCTGCGCGGACCGGACCATGGTGGACTGGGCGGCGGCTGAGGCCATCGCCCGTGCCATCGCCGAAGCGCAACTGGATCAGCTTGCCGAAGCGGCCGACCGGGTGATCAGCATGCTGCCGGAACGCCCCACCAGCGTGGTCCTTTCCGGGCAAGGGGAGTTCCTGGCCCGCCGGGTCCTGGAACGCTTGGGGCTTTCTACGCGGATCGTCAGCCTGGCCGAAACGCTCGGCCCGGATGTATCCTGCACTGCGGCCGCCCACGCGGTGGCCGTTCTGGCCGCCGAGTCGACCTTTGCTTAGCTCCGCGGCGGTTGAGGCTCGACATGGCACCACGGGTGATCAAACTGGGGGGCAGCCTTTTGGACTGCGACAACCTCCCGGCACGATTCCGCGGCTGGCTGGCCGCTCAGCCGCCCCGGCCGAATATCATCCTCGTGGGCGGCGGCGAGATGGCCGACGCGGTCCGGCGGGCCTTCGCCCAACACCGCCTCGACGAAGAGGCCGCCCACTGGCTCTGCGTCCGATTGCTGGGCATTACCGCCGAACTGTTTGCCCAGCTCCTGCCCGAAGCGATCCAGGCCACGCGGCTGGACGAACTGCGCGGTGCTGAGTGCCGGCGCCCGGTCGTCTTCGCCTGCGAGCATTTCCTGCGGCACGAGGATGCCCATTCGGCCGAGCCCTTGCCGCATACCTGGGACGTTACCAGCGACTCGATTGCCGCCCGGCTGGCCGAACGCCTGGGCGCATTCGAGCTGGTGCTGCTGAAATCGCAACTGCCGGAGGCCGGCTGGGACTTCGCGCAGGCGGCGGCATCCGGGTTTGTGGATCGATACTTTCCCCGGGCCGCAGCTCGCTTGAGCCGCGTGCGGTTCGTCAACCTCCGCGACGCCAACTATGCCGAAATCGTCAAAACCGCCCCGTAGCCCGCATGCGTAGCACGCGCGTCCCAAAGGCAACGCAAGGCAAATCATCGCCTGGGTGCAGAACACCCACCTGGTGGCCCTACCGCTGCTGCTTCAGTTGGAACGGGGCGAACAACCCATAGCTGACCGTGTGATACGCCTTGCCCGCCGGCGGACCGTGGCGAGGTCCTTGATGGAACATGCCCGGCCAGGCGCTGCCCAACACCGGACCGGCATGGTGCGGCCCCAGGGTGTTCTTCAGCGTTCCCACGACGATAACTTCGACCGTATTGTTGCCCGGCCGGATGGCATCCGTAACATCGCACTCCCATGGCTGCCAGGCCACATGCCCCGCCAGCTTGCCGTTGACCATTACCTTGGCCACGCTGCCGTACCAGCGGGGCACCGCCACCACATACCGGCCCGAGGGCGACGCCACGGCAAAAGTCTGGGCATACGCCACGCCCGCGCTATAGAACGGATGGCCCTGCTGGTTCCAGCCCTCTGGGGCCACCACCAGGGGTGCAGGCGGCACCACCACGAATCCCTTGTCCGTGGCCCGCAGCGAGAAATCGCCCAAAAGATAGGCCGGCTCGATTTCATGATAGATCGTAAACGGCCGGGCCCGCAGCGTGACCGTATTCTCGCCAACGCGGGCTAGCCGGCCGATGTCCAGCCGGCCAAATGCCCGATCCAGCCACCACTGTCCCCCCGCCGACACCGGTTTGCCGTTGCAGGTGATGGTGTACAGGTCCGGCCGTTCAATTACGATCCACAACGGCTGGGGCACTTGCCCCTCGACGGTGAACCGGTAGGTCGCTTCGAAGCCGCTCGTGGCCGGAAACGTCTTGCGAATCAGCTCATCCTTGAACTGCACGGCGCTGTCCCAAGGGTTGCGATCCAGCCCGTTTTTCTGGAACGCAAAGGCGTTGGCATGGTAGAAATGGAGGGCCTTTTGGCTTTCCCCTCCGGCCGATACATCCAGGTAATCCAGGGTCAATACGTTCGGCTCCAGGCGCCGGACCTGCATGGGGCCCGTGGGAGCAAGGATGTCTTCGCGGACCTTCGGCGCCAGTGGCGCTGCCGGCCGGGGTTCGCGGCTGAAAAACAGCATCAGGCTGCCGCACGGGGCCAGATCGAACTCGGCCTGCACTTTGTTCCCGTCCGTCGCAAATGGATACGGCAGAACCTTCCCCGTGTGGCAACACCACAGTTCGACCCCCTTGGCATCCGCCTCGATCCGGCCCCGCGAGGGATGTTCGATGCTGGTGTTGACCAGAAACACCAGTTGGCCGTCGCGGAACTGGCGGCGATGATGGAAGAGGATGCCGCGATCTTTGTCGGCACGGATGAACTTCATGCCGAAGCTGGCCGACAACTCGGCAGCCAGGCGCACCGCCTCGTCCGGCGTACATTGCTTCCAGCCAGGATTCTGCGCCAGTTTCTGGATCCGATCCGAGGGCCGGCCATCGACCATCGCCGGCGCCGGGCCGCAACAAAGCACCCGGCCGCCCCGCCACACGAAGGGCTCCATCCAGCGAACCGTAGCCGTGTCCAGCGACTCGGTCCCCGGCGGCACTATCAGTAGATCATACCTCCGGTTGCCAATCGCCAGGTCTGCTGGCCCGGGTTTGCTCTCCGCACCGGCACTCCATAACTGCCGTGTTACGCCGAACCGCGCAATCACGTCTTCGCACCCCAAGTCATATTCCACCTGCGCCCGCTGGAGGTCCATCAAAAAATCGAAGAATCCCTTTCCGATCTGGGCCAGCCGATCGGCCGGCTCCGATGCCCCCTGGTACATCCAGGCCGTGGTGGTCGGTTCCAGGACCACAATGCGGTTGACCTGCTGCCCGTGCGAAAGGGCGGCCGTTACCCGGCTGAAATACCCCGCCACCACGTGGTAGGCGTCCCACCACGGCTCGTGGTAGGAAAACGATTGAGGATGATCGGCCTTCCGTGCCCCGCGGAGGGTTATATACGAAAGGTGCTCATCCAGCAGATTGACCCCCAGCACTTCCAGCCAGTCGCCAATCCGCTTCATATCCTCGAACCGCAGATCCCAGCCGCCCGCCCCGTACACCTCGCACAGCACACGCCTGCGGCCGAGTTGGTTGGCCACGCTGGCCACCTCGTTGACCATCCGCACGTTGCCGAACTGGGCATGCGTGTCCTCTCGGTACTGGTTCATCAGGCAGTCGATGCCCGGGATATGCTGCCACGCGTACATGGCCATATTGTCGGGCACGCCGCCGCAGTTGGGCCATTCGTGATCCCAATAGTGCCCTGTAAAGGCAATGCCGTTTTTCTCGCACCACTCGTAATAAGGCCGCGCCCAGCGGTCGATGAACAATTGCAACAGCACCGCGTAGTAATCGTGACGCACTTGGCGCCATGGCCCCACGGGCCGGTGCAGGCTGGCCAGCGCGTCCAACAGGCTGTACCCCCACCGCTTCTCGAACACCTGCGGCAAGTCGTCGGTCCAGGGGAGCCCGCCGGCCGGCCGGATGTTGGGCTCGTCGGTAAACGAACCCAGCACCCGCTTGCCAAACTGTCCGCCCACATGCTTCCGATAAGGCTCCAGGGTAACTTCCAGAAACTTTTGCGTCACGCCCGGATACATGAGGTCCACATAGCAACGCCCCCCGTGCCAGGGCGAATCCTTGGCCCGCACCACCGAGGCTACCAGATATCGCCCTTCGGAAAGCGTCCCCTCGCGGGCCTGCCGGGTCACGTTTTCCGCGGCTTCCTTGGTCAAACGATACACGCCTATCACTTCAGGCCCCGGCTTGGCCGGCCTGGCGACCTCCCGGAAAGCCAGACCTCGGCCTCGCGACTCGGGCATCAACTCCGGCACCCATCCTCCGGCAAAACCCGACGGATACGAGTTCTCGTCATAGATCCAAATGTTCATGTCGAGCTTTTCCGCCTCGTCCAACGCCACTTTCCACAGGCGGAACCACTCGTCGGAGAGGTAAGGCGTCATCAGTCCCGGGCGCGGATGTACAAAAGCCTGCTTAACCTTCTGGCTGGCCAGGTCGCGAAGCGTCCCCCGCACCTGCTGTTCGGTCAGCATGTCGTTCCACACCCACAGCGGCGCCGAGGCAAACTGCCGCGGCGGGTTGGCAAACAACCGCTTCACCGTGGCCGAGTCGTCGGCCCCAGCCAGCCGACCCAGAACAACCACCGCAACCGTCATCACCATGCCGCAAAATGCCACTCCGCTTGTGCGATACATCGAGAAACCCTCCTTAAGCTGCGTTTTTGTCCACACTTCTGCCCCCAAATGCCCTAAAGCCGCCATCCCTCGGGCACACACCAGCGGTGCCACACGCCGCCTCGGCCAATCCCCACGGTTGCTGCGCGGCAGTCACCCGCCCGTGGCGAACTCTTCGCGCAGAAACCTGGCTGCCGCGTCCCACTGGGCCGCCGCCTCCTCGAAGTTCACCTCCATCGCCTTGAAATCGGCGGGCAGCCCCAATCGCTCGGACGGCCGAAGGCTGGGATGAAGCGGAATCTGCGCGCTGGGGCCGGCCGATAGTATCGCCTCGACCTCCGGCCGGAGCAAGTACTCCACCAGCCGACGCGCGTACTGCGGATTAGGGCAGCCGCGGATGATCGCCACCGTGTTGGGAATGACCAGCGTCCCCATGCCCTGCGGGCCTTGATCGGGATACACCATGGTCACCGGCCGACCAGCCTCGATCTCGCCCAGCACGTCGTCCGTATCGGTCAGACCGAACGCGGCCTGGCCTAGCCCCACCGAAATCGCGACTTGCTTGTTGCCCGATACGATCTGCACCCCGTTTTCTTTCAGCTTGCGGAAAAAGGCCTTGGCAGGCTCGGGCCCCCACACCGCAAACAGGCACGCCGCATGGGTGGCCGTCGTGCCTGCCAGCGGCTTGGCCAACGCCGCCTTGCCCCGCCATTTGGGAAGGGCCAAATCATGGATCGAACGGGGCCAGTCGCCGCGCGGCACAAGCTGGGTGTTGACCACCAGCACCCGCGCCCGCGCAGCAAACCCATGCCAAGTCCCCTGCGGCGACCGATACGGGGCCGGAAAGGCCGCGGCACCGGCTGGCCGGTAACTTTCCAACAGCCCCTCACGCTCCAGCCGCAACGTGTTGAGGATTTCGTTGTTCCAAAAGACATCGCACCGGGGACGTTGCCGCTCGGCCAGGATGGCCTGCGCCAGTCCCACTGTTTTGGTCGCCTCGGTATCGAACTTGGCCACGGCCGCGATCCCCGTCTCCCGGCTGAACCGCCGCAACACCGGTTCCGAGAACTCGGCATCCAGGGCGGTATAGACCACTACCTCGGAACCGGGGCGAGACCAACACCCGCCCGCCACCCCGGCCATGAAGGCCGGCACCAGCACGCCCAGAATCGCCCATGTGGTTCTAGCCTGCTGCATCGCTTGCCCATCGCCTTTCGCGCCGAATTACCCGTCCCCGAGCACCAAACGACTAACGCCTGGCACCCGCGTGATCCCATCTCCGCCTCCGAAAACCGCGATAACCTGCTCCAGACCGAGCACCAGCCACCGACAGCAGCCAGCAGCCGTCGCCCCCGAACAGCCGTTGTATTGTGACGGAACGCTTCGAAGATCGCCACACGGCCCCTGCGAGCGGGGGTCCACGTGCGAGCCGCGATGTGGGGTCTAGCACCAACAGCGCCCGGTTTTGGAGCGACCGGATTTGAACCCCCAGTGTGCCGCTTCGGCCCTAGGCGGTGGGGTTGCCCCCGCCCCCCTCGAATGGTGCATCCATCGGCATACCCCCACTTTGCAATTGGGCAGCGCGTGGTAAAATAAAGTGCCGCGTCGGCTGCCGCGAGCGGTCGATTTCCCAAAAGCGGACGCCTCCGCCGACAGCCCCGCGAGGCAAAGTTTATGCACCAGAGTGGCGGGGCCTTGTCCACAAAAAAAGGGGGGCGAGTGGCCTTGAGTCGTGGTTTATCGGCCGCGAATGCCGCCCGTGAAATTTTTCCGGAGGGTACGCGAATGGTTAGCAGCCTGACTCGAAATCAGGTGCCGGCATAGCCGGTTGAGGGTTCGAATCCCTTGCCCTCCGCTTGTGCCCCAACTCGCCTGCGTTGGCGGGCGAGTTTTTCTTTTTCCTGCCGGCGTATGGACTTGTGGCGATTTGCCGGGGGCCTTGCCAAGCTCCGCTGAAACTGGGATAGCGCAAGGTCCGTCAACCCGTTCCGTTTAAAACCTTGCGTGGCAGCGGAAGCTCCCTCCGCTAAGCCGAAATCACTTACATGTCCTGCCCGTCCCCCAGCGCCGGCCATCAGCCGACAAAACGCCGTCTGGCCGTCCCAGCTCGGCGCCACGACCCAATGGGCGCCATCGAGTTCCATCGCTCGCGTTGAAGGACTGGCCAACCACCTTGAGTTGGTTTGCCCAGGTATGGCTGCTGAAATATGGCGGATGAAAGGCACGGCAAAAGCCCATTGACTCGGGCGATTTCCCGGCTACATTTGAAGCGGTGGGCCGAGCTAGTCCCAGAGTGCCCATCGGCGGCCACATCCGTTATCGGAACCAGGGGCGGGGAGCACCCGCCCTGCGAAAACCCCTTAACGGCTATCAGGTTCGCACCGTGTACGAACTCGCTGGTTACTAGGACCTTCGCACGCCCCCGATAGAGCCACGTTCTGAACCGTGCCGGGCGGGGTGTGCGCGGGCCGACCAGGGGACGGGCCCTCCTGCTCGATTAGGCGCTAGGCAGCGGCGCCAATCGCGCAACGAAATCGCTGAAAACGGAGTTGCCAACAGCCCCAACGCGACTTCCAGTAATCCACCGTCTGTGCCTTAGGCAGCACACTCGCGGCTCACAGTTAAGCGGTGTGGCTTCCTTCTCCTATGAATAAACACGCTGGGCATGTACTTGACGTGGACCCATCCAAGCGAACCACCATTAAACGACAAGACCGCGAAGAAAGAAAGGAGATCCCATGCAGATAGAAGTGAAAAGAGTCGCGGTTGTGCAGACGGGGAGGGTGTTTGCGGTGTTGTACACGTTCGTGGGACTGATTACGCTGCCCTTCCTTCTCATCGGAATATCAGTGGGGCCCCAAAGAGCGGCAGGGGCGATCCCTATGCTCGTCATGGTGATGCTGTACCCTTTGTTTGGTTTCATCGGCGGAATCATTCTTGCTGCCCTTTACAACCTTGCAGCCAAATGGGTTGGTGGCATTCGGTTCACCATGGAGCAATGGGAATAGGATTGTCGAACCAGCCGTCGCAGGGTATCGGGGTTCGCTTCGCTAGAGGCGAATTTTCAACGGCGACTTTTCGGCAAGACACGCGCACCGGCCCCAGAGCGGCGGATTCAAGAGGCAATACGTGAGTCTTCCATGCTAAGATATCGTTCGCGCGCATTTTGGCTGGTGGTCGTTGGACTTGTTCTCCTGCCGCTTTTCGGTACGAAACTGCCTGTCCAAGAGAAAACCTCGGATTGGACGCAATTCCGGGGCTCCGGCGGGCGGGGCACGCGCGCGGCTAAGCGGCTCCCCCTGACCTGAAGTGCGCGAGAGAACGTCCTTTGGAAGGCCGAGCTATCGGGGCCCGGTTCGTCCAGCCCGATCATCGTCGGCTCGCGAATCTTCCTGACCTGCTACAGCGGCTAGAACGTGCCGGGCCAGCCACTGGCGTTCGTTTCGGCCGAACGCGGCGATGGCCACGAAGTCCTCGGCACCACAGGTGACAGCACAGATGGCCATGAGGATGATGTTAACGAGGGGGTATTTGACTTTGTGGCGGCGGGGTCGGTGAGGGTTTTGAAATGGTCTTGCAGGCGAGCGGACTTTTGGGGTGCCGGGGTCTGGCCTTTTGGGTTTGGGTGACTCCTTCGTCCTTGCCGTCCGTCGGCAAGCGGGAGGAGCCACACTTGCCCAGTCTTACCAAATTATCCATTTTGGCGCAATCGCCCTGCTTCGGGGCTAGCTTCCCTAGCCCGCCCAGCAACAGAGGATAATTTCAGGCCGGCGGCGCCGCATTAGCTTGTCGTTCGGCACGAACTGCGCCGGCGGCCCCCACTGGACTGTCGAACCGGTGATTGCGGGTGCGAGTCCCGGCGCCCTCGCTGCGTTTCACTGTCTGAACCAAGGGGTGGTTCTCAGCCGGGTAATGTCTGCTACCGAAGGCGCCCGCCAGGGTGGGGCTTGCGCGGCGACTGGACCTTGGCCCCGGGCGCATAGGAGATGCAACCTTTGGCATCTACTTCGTAACCCCAGCGGGCCAGATAGTGCTGCCGGGGTTTGAACTCATCGCCAATCGCCCGCAGCGCGGCCTGCAAGCGCTCGTCCAGTTGCCGCTGAAGTTGGCGGTATTCGGGCCGGCCCACAAGGTTCTCCAACTGGTATGGGTCCGCCTGGTCGTCAAATAGCAGCCAAGGGCCGTCAAGGTGGCGGACATAAGTGTATCGGCCTGTGCGCAGGCCACGGTACTCCTTGCCCGGAAAGTTGTCGGCAAACGGCGAGACATTCATGAACAGAACGGCCCGGTCCGGGCGTTCGGGCCCGCCGCGGACCAAATCCGAAAGGTCTTCGCCCTCGGCCGTCTTGGGGCACGGCACCCCGGCCAAGCTCAGCAACGTGGGCATGAGGTCCAC
>Ga0123519_10012337_pt1 | contig 12451 bp, 15 predicted proteins | sample YelNatPaOPRAMG02_FD_87396 | JGI IMG/M metagenome (GOLD analysis project Ga0123519, IMG submission 87396) | Hot spring microbial communities from Yellowstone National Park - Yellowstone National Park OP-RAMG-02 (version 2) | ecosystem: Environmental > Aquatic > Thermal springs > Hot (42-90C) ...
AAGTGGAAGTGACATTACAGGAACATGGCCTGATTTCAGACCGTTCGCTCGAGAATCGCAATTAGCTTACAAAAAGTTCCGGTGAAACATTTCTGTTCGATGTTTCCACTTCGAAAGATGTTCTTCTAAGATAGAACCTCTATATTATGGACTTGCGCCAAACAGTTTATTCAACCCTAACTCTTATCTTGTCTCCCAAACATCTTCTGAATAGTGGTGTACAGATGGATCGGAAGGTTCTTGGTGGTTGGATACGCCTCCTGATACCGCTTGCAGCAATACTGGTAATCAAAGTTTGTTCATCTATATTCGTCTATCAACGTCTCAGCATCTTAGGCAACTTCTATACGCCTTGGATGCAGACTTGGTCGGGTGTAGGTCCGTCCCAGCCTTGGCTCTACCTTTACAGCGGCCAGGACACCGGCTTCTACGTAGCCATCGCCAGGGAATGGTACAAGTATCCGATGTATGTCTTCTTCCCAGCCTACCCTACCCTGATAATGTTGCTTGGAAGGTTTATTGGGGATCTCTGGCTCTCAGCCTTCATAATATCCTTCACCCTAGGATTGGCTTGTATACCTCTGCTCCAGCTGGTTGCTGAAAACTATATGGGTAAGCTTGAGGCTGCGGCTACAACAATACTATGTTCAACATTCCCATACATATTCCTCTTCACAACAATATCCTACACTGAATCATTATATCTATTCTCAACATTGGCTGCATGGCTGTTACACTTGAAGGGCAGAGACACAACATCGGCTTTAGCCGCAACGATCTCAACCTTAACCAAGACCTACGGTGTAGCAATAGTGATTCCAGTAGCCCTGAGCCTCATCGGAAAAAGAATGTACAGGAGACTCCTCAACCTCACAATTCCATTAGCAGCCCTCATAGGCTGGCTCATCTACCTTAAAAACAGTACAGGAGACTTCCTCGCATTCTCAACCCAACAGTCGTACTGGATGAATCTAGGAGTCGACTTCGGCTACTATGAACACTACATAAGACCATTCCTGAAATTCAATCTATGGAGTCTCCCACAGTTCCATTACCTCCTGCCTGCCCTGATCATATTCTTCGGATACCTAGTGTTCTGCACCTTCAAAATAGACTCTAAACTCGGAGTCTACAGTCTAATATTGTACTTGGCCCTCTTATACTTCAGCAACTTCATATCGATGCCTAGATTCTTCTCATTCATCTTCCCAGTCTGGCTCACCGCAAAGATCAAGAACATACCAGCCCTAACCGTTGCAGTAGCCTTCTTCACCATAAACAGCCTAATGTTATGGTACCAGTTCCTGATGGCGGTATGGGTCTCATAGAGTTGCCGTTGACCCGTCTGGCTTCCATGTCTCTTGGATCGTATGGTTGAGATCTCAAAATTTTAAATACTCATATGTGTATTTGAAATTGGTTTATAATATGGCGCATAAAACCATCACCATCTCCAAGGAAGCTTACAGGGCCCTGGCGAAGTTAAAAGAGGAAAACGAATCATTCACTGATGTCATCCTTAAAATAACGAGGAGAAGAGACGAAGGTAACATCCTGGACTATGTCAGAAGCCAAAAGCCGGACCAAGAATTTGCTGAGGTACTCAAGAAGATCGTCGAGGAGAGAAGAGAGATCTCAATATCAACACCAAAATTCTAGATGCAGAAAATGGTATTGGCGATATGAAGGTCAGGATCTCATATCGCAAAAATTCATCTAAACATCTTTACTCAACGTTTAAACGGTATAATACGATGGAATCTTCGACAGTTATTAAACGCTGAATCAATAAATCTAAGAGGATAAATAGTCAATTGTCCATTTGCTATGGTGAAACGTTTATGGACCATGTTGGGATTGGAATAGTTGGCTTAGGCTTCGTCGGTGAGAAGGCCCATCTACCGGCCTTCGCATCCATTCCGGAAGCCAAGGTTGCTGCTGTAGCCGACGTAGATCCTGAAAGGGTCAGGAGAGCCTGTGAAAGATTCGATATACCATCAGCATACCTCAACCATAGAGACCTGGTCAAGGATCCCATTGTGGACGCTGTCGTAGTAGCTGTCCCAACATACCTACATGCCCAAGTCTCCCTAGACGCCATCAAGGCAGGTAAGCACGTATTATGTGAGATGCCTCTCTCCCCAACAATTGAAGAGGCCAGAAGAATCGTCGAGGAGGCGAGAAGGGCGAAGATTATTCTGATGCCGAGTCTAAACTTCAGGTTCACACCAAACTATGTCAAGGCCCGTCAACTCATAGATGCAGGTGTGATCGGTGAGCCGAGAGCCGCCTATTACAGAGAGTTCATAGCTGCTGAGGTTCTCGCCCAACAGTGGCCTGCAGGCTCATGGGCCTGGGACCCTGCGAAAACCGGCGGCGGCCCATCATTCACCCTCTCAGTATGGTCGATAGACCTCATCCGCTGGCTCCTAAACTCAGAAGTCACCGACGCATATTCATGCTCAAACGATGTGGCCCTCAACCAGTATGGAACCAGAGGCTACAATCTATTTGCGGTCCTCCAATATTCAAACGGTGCAGTGGCAAACCTCCAGTATAGCGGCTCAGTCAGACCCTCTATGGGCGAGAGTAGACTAGAAATTTTGGGAACCAACATGAACAGCCTCACAGCTGCGGAGAACAAGACTCTGACCCTACACGGTGACGAACCAGACAGGAAGGAATGGATCTTCAGAATGAAAGGTCCAAAAGTCTGGGGGCACTACCAAGAAGATGAACACTTCACAAACTCGATCCTTCAGAATATCGAACCCGCCGTCTCAGGCGAGGACGCCTTGAAAGCCCAAGAGACAGCATTAAAGATCCATAAGAGACTCTGACAATCCAAAAATTCAACCAGATCTACAATAATAGCTCAATGATGGATAGAACTACACCTCTAAGCGTCTCAACCATTTCAGACTTTTCCAATCCTAAATCTAATGGGGAAGAAAAAAGGTTGATGATAAACCTTTTGCTCATTATCACTCCATTAGTGAAAGAGATTAAGAAAAGAACATTTGAATATATTAAGGCGAGATAAAATTGATGGAGAAGTTTACGAAGTTATTAAAGGAATTATAGCTTGTCTTAAAAATTTCCTCAGAATCATGAATCTTCGAGGAGACTTTAGACCCTAGCAGGTTATTTCGAACTCTTTTCCAATCCGGAAAATTCTTGATCCGATATGCGGGCTTCTTTAGGTTCAAGGCATTTCGTCAGAGGATGGAAGTATCTTTGGGTCATGGGTCCATTTAAACTTCCCCAACTCGGAATCCAAAGTTAACAGTATCAGGTTTAGCTTGACGGAGTTGCGTATAACCTGTTTCTGAGGCATCTCTGTGACCTAGCATATGTATCCTCAGGTTTTCATCGAATATTCCTAGATCCTCTCGACATATGGAAAGAGAAGAATGGTCTCGCTGTCAACATAGCATTCCAAATGTTTAAGCAGGGTGGTTGAAGGCGCTCGTTACAACTAACAATGATAGTTAAAGAATAGGTAAAGAATTCATGAAGTTATTAATGGAATTGAATGCGACAAGGCTGATTATAGTTATAAATTTGGATATGAAGTTGCTGAATTTTGAGTCTGAACCTTAATTATTCACGTCAGTTACTTACTCAACCAACCTGCAACGATCATTCTGTAAGCCTCTATCTGCCATTTAGCTATACCGAGGTCTCTTGTGAAGGCATATAACCATACTGCCTTTGGCAACGTCAAGAGAGTGAATAGGAGTATGCGTCTCCAACTGTAGAAATTGTATCTTCTAGAGAGTCGGCCGAACTCTCTCAATTCTCTAGTATTTCGAGAGGTTATATCGGCGTAGTGGTAGCAATATGCTGAAGTCGTGGCTACCCATGTAAATCCTTCCCGTAAAATCTTCTGTTTTATATATTGGTCCTCCAAGACATGGAGGTGCCTTGGAATCTTCAAATCTTTAACCAACTCGGATCTAATTATTGTGTCATGTAACATTCCCCGCCTCTTACCCTCCATCATCATAGTCTCTTTAAGTGGTCGCCTGTAAAATCTTGACATTGCCTGACATCTCATCCTGTCTTTTGGCGCTATTGGTATGGCCACTCCCCAGACGGCGCCAACATCATCTTTGATGTTTCGTATAATCCTCCTATACCAGTCTTTGCATAATATCACATCACTATCAACGAATGCAAACCAGTCTGACTCCACTTCTTTGATTCCAATTTCCCTAGCTAAACCCCTCGTACCATCCATCTGAATGAACTTAACATCTGGATACGCTTCCAAGATCTTTGCCGTATTATCTGTGCTGTACGCATCAACAACTATTAGTCTTCTTACCGGAATGTTTGCATATATGCTCCGCAGACACTTATCCAGAAGAGGCTTAGCACTATTCTTTGTTAACATAACAACGTCAATACGGTCTTTACTCATCCATTAAACACTCCAGATGACCATTCAAGCAGTGCATTAAGACAAGAATAAGGCTTTACATTTTTAGGATAGGCCATGAGAGAGATAGTATTGTAAATGCAATAGTCATATCGGTCGTAACTCCCTTAGTGCAGCTTGTAAAATCTGATGGCATTCTAGTTTGTGCTTCTTGCATAACCATTAGCTAATACACCTTTCTAGCCGCTAAATTTGCAATAACGATTTTCTTCCTGAAGAGTATGTTTAAAGCTTTCTTGAAGGGGAGATATCTCAACTTTCCTCCTTTAGGCGGCTGGATTATCCATAGTTGCTGCTGTTCAAGTTTGAATCCTGTCTTTGATAAGATTCTTTCCCATTCGTTGAGAGGGCGGAGGCTTATATGTGTCGTATCTCCATATGCTTCTTGGCTGTGCATCTCAGGTGTCCTTACCAAGAGAATTCCACCATTCTTCAGAACCCTGTAGGCTTCCGCGATGAATCTTTCTGGGCTTGGTAGGTGTTCGATGACGTCTATCGCCGTCACACAGTCGAAGCTTGAATCTCTGAATGGTAGACTCACAGTCGCCTCTTATCCAGAGCTTGCAGACCCGCCTTTTGGAGGCCCACAAGCTTATATCCATACCTACCGCTTCAACACCAAACTTATCCATAAAGTATGGTAGGCTTCCAGTCGCCGTTCCAACATCCAAAACAATTTTCCCCCTCAACGAGAATCTTTCAGCAATAACTTCAGCATATTGTTCGAATACTCCCTTTATAGGAGGATACTCTTGGGGTGTTTGGAGGAAGAGTCCTTTAAAGTAACCGCCCTCGAATACAGAATTAATCCTCCAGTCGACATCAATTGTTTTGCATTTATAAGCTGCGGAGGATACTCTACCAATTCTCTTAAGAATCATTGAGGCTACTCCAAAACGGTCCAGAGGAGTATCACGTATAGTATTGAGTAGCCAGAAGAGTAAACTACGAATCGCCATACCCCTCAACTACTAGATGCATGTCGAGTGTACAACTTACAATCTGGGTCTAGATAAGGTCATATTAGTATTTGAACCATCTCTCATATTTCCTGATTGACTGTGTAGGTTGATGTTTGATTCAACTATTAGCAGTCTATTTTGAATGCTGCAAAGATTTCAAAAAATTTTGAAAAAATTAGGTATGGAGTTATTTTATGTGTTTTTAGAGTGTTACTGGATCGCAGAGGTTCTCTTCCTTGGCAGCTGCACGGCCGCACACTTTACATACATACTTGGCGTTCTTTACTAGGTCTCTAATCTGGTCGACATCATATGTGTCAGCCCATATCTTGCAGAGATGCTTCTCATGTCCGGCATGTGGAAACTTAACCATTAAATCACCTCCAACTATTTTATCCAGCCGATATTTAATCCGATATTTAATATTTCTCATGAGAATATGGTTTAAAATGTTTCAGGATTCATACAGCTCCAATCTTCCATTCACCTACACATCTGCTCAAGAGAAAGATTAACGCCATAATGTTATGTCACAATGATCACTGAAAGGATATTGGAGCTCCGCATTATCATCGTGACCAGTATCTGAGATACTCAAGCCTTGAACATCAACATAACCAGTATAGCGGATGTTAATATGATGTCTCCGCTATCCACCTATTCCACTCACTTCCTTTTGCTTGGAGGATGCGTTTATCGCAATTTCGATATAACTGAAAGAATTGTGTGGTAGCGGTGTTCTCAAGCAATGGTTGAGGAGACTGTTAACATGTTTTGGATTTGTATGTCAGATTCTGTCGTTAATCTTTTATATTAATATTGACGGAATGTTAAGGTGTGCGGTCTATGCCGCACATATCGGTGTTCCGTAATCAATGGAGGTGAAGAAAAATAATGAAGGGTGTAACCAAACTCCAAGCCGCCGTCATCGCCATCATAATAATCGTCGCCGCCGCAGCAGGAGCCTACTACTACACCTCCTACCAGCCTACAGCAGGAGTGTTCAAGATAGGCGCATTCTTCCCATTCACAGGAGCCTATGGAACCCAAGCCATCGAACAGAAGAACGCCCTCCTCCTGGCGATAGAGGACATAAACAAGGAAGGGGGGATATTGGGTAGAAGGGTTGAAGCGATCATATATGACGACCAGTTGAAAGTCGACCAAGCAATACTGATGGTTGACAAGCTGGTTGAACAGGACAAGGTAGATATTATTGCAGGTGCGTTGAGCGCATCCAACGCCCTAGCAGTTCATAAAAGATGTATGGAATTAAAGAAAGTATATGCCATAACATGTCTGCCCGCTATGGATACGTTCAAGAAAGAGCTTATGGATAAGAGTGGGAGCTTCGCCATTGTAGGACATGGATGGAACCTAGGATACATAGACGCCCACTTCGTAGTCAACAATCTGAAAGATGTGAAGAAGGTCTTCATGATAATTCCAGCCTACACATTCGGATACGACTGTCGGGACGGATTCAAATATTACATAGACAAGTTCGCCAAAGATAAGGTTGAGATAGTGGGTGTCGTCGAAGCACCTGTAGGAGCCGCCGACTTCACACCATACCTCTCAACAGCCATGAAGGCAAACCCAGACCTCATATACACAGCCCAGGCGGGGCACGACCTTGGAAACATTCTCAAACAGATGCATACGATGGGAATACAACGTTCAGGCGTCAAAATAATAAATCCATGGTCTTGGATGACCGAGCTTACCCCTCTGGATCCAGCGGCAACTGAAGGAGTATACTTCACAATGTGGTATTACTGGAATATTCCAAAGGACTATCCTGAATATGAGAGTGTAACCGCCTACGCTAAGAGGTATCAGGAGAAGTATGGTAAGCCACCAGACAATTTCGGAGGATTAACATACGTCTCGATAAGGGAGATAGCTAGAGGAATAAACTTGGCCAAGAGCACAGATCCAGATGCAGTGAGGCAGGCTCTACTCTCAAACCCGAAGTTTGATACTATGAAAGGCCCAGGAGAATGGAGGATAGACCATCAACCAATAATGAAGACATACGTCTACATACTCGTAGGGAAGCCTGCGAATGAGAGGATAAACGAGTGGGACGTATGCAAACCGGTTGCAAAGTATGGAGGAGAAGAGTTTCTAGCACCATTGGAGTTGGAAGGATACAAGTAAAAAAATGGTAGAATGTGACAGCCGATGAGCTTCCTCCTCGAATGCATAGGGTTATCGAAACATTTCGGCGGCATACCAGCCGTCGACGACGTCACCTTCAAGATGCAGGAGAAAGAGTTGAAATGCATCATAGGACCCAACGGCGCAGGCAAGACAACCCTCCTAAACTTGATAGCTGGCCTCCTAAAACCTGAGGCTGGGAGAATAATCTTCAAAGGAAAGGATATAACAGGCCTGAGCGCTTACAGGAGGGCCCAGATAGGTATCGCAAGAACATTCCAGTTGACAACGGTATTCCAGAAAATGACTGCATACGACAACCTACTTATCGCCAATAGCGGAAGAGCGAACATCCCAGACATAGTAAAGAACATGGGTCTGGAGGATAAGCTCGACAGGAAGGTGAGTCACCTATCCTATGTAGACAAGAAGAGGCTTGAGATAGCGATGGCTGTCGCATTGAACCCCACCCTCCTTTTATTGGATGAACCGTTCTCAGGACTCTCTGAGGACGAGATAAGAGAATTGACTGTCCAGATAAAGAGTCTGGCTGACAAGATGACCATTCTCATGATTGAACATAAGATATCGAAGGTTTGCGATCTCGCCCATAGAATAACTGTTCTCAACGATGGCAAGATAATATGTGATGGAAAGCCAGACGAGGCCTTGAACGACCCAACGGTCAGGAAGGTATATTGGAAGTATGAGTGAGATACTTGAGGTTTCAAACCTCTCGTTCGCCTACGGCCAAGCCCAAGTCCTATTTGACATAAATATCAGAACAGGAGGCTTGGTCACAGGAATCGTCGGCAGAAACGGAGCAGGCAAGACAACGTTACTTAGGACCATAGCGGGTCTGGAGAAACCTATCGGCGGCAAGATACTTCTTGGAAAAACGGATATTACAGGCTTACCAGCATGGAAGATCTCTAAGCTAGGAATATCATACGTCCCCCAAGACAAGAGGGTCTTCACCAGCCTGACCACCTATGAACATCTACTTATAGCGGCTAACGCTAAACTCGGAAAGTCTGGGGATGTTGAGGGAGAGATTGAGAAGGCGATGGACTACTTCCCAAGGTTGAGGGTAGTAAAGGACAGTAAAGCATCGAATCTGAGTGGTGGTGAACGTCAAATGTTGAATATAGCGATGGCCCTATTCGGCTCAACCAAGCTTCTAATGCTTGATGAGCCCACCGAAGGCCTAGCTCCAGCCCTTACAAGAACTTTCGGCGAAGTTTTGAAGGAAAAGAGCAGGGAGGTTCCAATGATCCTTGTTGAACAGAACGTACCCCTCCTCAAGGATGTCTGCGACAGAATATATGTCTTGGAGGAGGGCAGGATCATACATGAAGAAAAGTCTAGGGATGAGGTTCAGGAAGGAGGCTTCGCCAAGTACCTATGACAGTCTTGGAGAAGAAAGGAATCTCAAGAATAGAGTGGCCCCAAATCCTAGGCCTAACAGTATTCTTCGCAGTCCTACCACTATTCCTACCTAAGACCCTGAGCATGCAGATACTCTTCTATGCACTATTAGGCTTAGCCTTCGATCTAATGTACGGTTACGGTAATCTACTATCTTTTGGCCACGCTCTATTCTTCGGTGTAGGGGCCTACGGCGCAGCCATAACCTTCAACACAATAACAGGCAACCCCCTAGTCGCAATCGGGGTAGGCTTGGCTCTGACTGTTGCTGTGGCGGCGGCGATAGGGCCAGCCGCCTTGAGGAGACGTGACCCATACTTCGCCCTGGTTATGATGGCATTCAACATATTCTTCTACCAGCTCTTCGTCGCACCCCTTGCGCCGTGGACAGGGTCTGATATGGGTTTGACGATAAGGAGGATGGAGAGCTTCTGGATAATAGACTTCTCAAACAAGACAATACTATACTACATTATGTTGGCGGTTGCCTTCCTACTCATGATTCTGATAAAGATCTTCATGAAATCCAAGTATGGAGCCCTCCTGATAGCTACGAGTGAGAGTGAGTTCAAGGTTGAGTCCCTAGGCTACAGCTCCTTCAAAATAAAATACTTATCACTGTTATTCTCAGCGTTTCTTGCAGGTGCTTCAGGAGCCCTGTTCGCAACTTTTCTAGGGTATTCCGCAATAGACTTCATAGCTCCGACATTCAACATCATCATAGTATTCATAGCCTTGATAGGTGGGAGCGGAACATTCCTCGGACCATTCATCGGAAGCTTCATCTACATAGCCTTGACATATCTTCTCACAGTCACCATGGGATGGCACGCCTCCATATATTTGGATGGTTTGATAGGCTTAATCATCATAATAGTCATGATGAAATTCCGTGGAGGTCTATACAGGTACCTATACCAGTTGGCGAAGGGTATCTATGTGAGGGAGCCTATGAGGTGAAGTAAATATGGATGTAACCTATATATTGCAGCAGACAATTCTAGGGTTGGCTATAGGTTTAACCTTCTCGATGGTAGCCATAGGCTTCAGCCTAACATTCGGCTTGAGCAAGGTCATAAACCTCGCACACGGCGCATTCTACGCCCTAGGAACATACCTCACATTCGCAGCGATGCATCTGACAAACAACTTCGCCCTCAGCCTCATCATATCAACAGGCTCAATCGGCCTAGTCTCCCTACTCGTCGAGAAGGTTCTTGTAAACAAACTCTACGGCAAAGACATAGACCTGAGTCTGATAGTCACATTCAGCACCCTACTTGTGGTGAGCACCCTGATAAAGATGGTCTGGGGTCTGGACCCCAAATCAGTCTCGCCGCCACAATTTTTAACAACCCAAATATACTTGGCTGGAGCAACCCTCCCAGTATATTACCTATTCCTAGCCACATGCTCTCTGATCCTATTCATATTCGTATGGGCAGTCATAAACAAGACGATGCTTGGCAGGGTGATAAAGGCAGGTTCAGAGGATAAGGACAGGGTTGAAACCCTAGGAATAAACATGGGAAGAGTATTCACGATAAACTATGTCTTCGGCGGGATGCTCGCAGCCCTAGGTGGAGGATTGATGGCGCCTCTGATAAGCATCGAACCATCCATAGGATCGAGAATAATCCTTCTATGCTTCGCAGTCGTCGTCGTCGGAGGTATGGGAAGCATATTCGGAACAATGCTTGCAGGAATCATCATAGGACTATCCATAAGCTACGTGACAATGTTCAACGCCCCAATGTCTGAGGCCGCAGCATACCTGGTAATGGCTATATTCCTACTCATCAGGCCAAAAGGCCTATTGGGGACGGGCTGACAAACAGAAAAAATGGATCAGTATAGTTAGGGTAATCGACGAATCTCAAGTATGATGTTCGCTTCAACTCTTCTCTATTTTAATATAGGTGGGAATGTTTAAATAGGTGGGAAATAATATTTTTGTGGGCTTAAAATGAATGCTATAGTCAAAATCGACAGTAAAGGGCGAGTCCTCATTCCAAAAAATATTAGAAAAATAGCCGAATTGAGAGAGGGAAGTTACGTCAATATAGCTGCTCAAGGAAGAAGCATACTCATTGAACATCTCGAACCCTCAGCCTCCAAGCACCGAGGTTCCTTCAAAATATCCAGATGGCCTGAAGACCTAGATGAATTTATTGTCGAGGTCATAAAAGATTGGTGGAAGCCGCAAGATACGTAGATATCAACACCTTCATTTACTGGCTTGGCGACCATCCTTCATTCGGCGAAACAGCGTTTAGATGGATAAAGAGGATCGAAAACTCTCCCAGAGGGGAGTATGTAACATCCAGTTTAACAATATATGAAGTAATTGTGATAATCGCTGGATTAACAGGTAGAAGCCTAAAGGACAACCAATTTATAGAGAAACTTGTAAACTCTATAACAAGCCTCAAAGGATTGATAATAGAACCCTTAAAACCAGAGGACTTTATCCAGGGAGTCAGACTAATGAAGGAATACAACCTAGACTATGAAGACTCCCTACACTTAGCAGTTGCAATAAGGAAGAATATTAAGGAAATAATATCAAATGATAAAGACTTCGATAAAACAATGTTGAGAAGAAACTTCTGAAAAGCACCATGCAACAGTAAAGCCATGAGTTACATTGGCAGAATCTAAATTTTGGCTATATCGACGAAAGGCCCCTCGAAAACTGTTGTTATTCTCATGACTCTAAGTAAGGATCGAATATTGACTATGGAAGCCCTGTAAGTATCGATCCGCTACTAACAACATAACACTCTATGCGCGTCTATATTTCGGAAATAAAAAGTTAACATTTAGTTGAAGACATTCTATTTTTCGCTTTCTCTATAAGATCTCGGTCACTCCGCCTACTATCCAATTCTCAGCAGGATTATCATAGAATATCACGGATATGGATTCCTTGGGTAGATTCGGTATCTCCTCCATCAACAAGTTGGGTATGTCGTTGGCCATTTTGATCTTCTGGTCTCTTAGCTTTTTTGACCAACCATGGCAAGGAAACATACATACTAACCTGATCAAACCCTGTCGCAAGCTTGATTTTCAATTTTACATTATATATGTGGTACATGTTGATATCTTAGATTCGAGGTAAATTGATGTCTGACGTTGGGAGGCGGGATCTTGAAGAGACCCCACACTAAATACTCAGCAATCCTCTACTGTTTACTACTCATATTCATGTTGCTAGCGACCATGATATACATATACCTACATTTTCAGGCTGGCTTTTCAGGTTTGGAGGCTGTCACAGTCGCTGAGTCGAGGTCTAAGGATATTATTCTAGCATTCTCAGCAATCAATCCTTCATATAAAGCAGGTGATACTGGGTCATTCCACCTCGATATTGTGAACCTCCATCCCACCCCCATCAAGAGGATAGATTTCAACCTGAAGGTTAAGGTCTTGACCATGGGTGGGCTGC
>Ga0123519_10012338_pt1 | contig 12451 bp, 9 predicted proteins | sample YelNatPaOPRAMG02_FD_87396 | JGI IMG/M metagenome (GOLD analysis project Ga0123519, IMG submission 87396) | Hot spring microbial communities from Yellowstone National Park - Yellowstone National Park OP-RAMG-02 (version 2) | ecosystem: Environmental > Aquatic > Thermal springs > Hot (42-90C) ...
CTGGATTTTGCCGGAAAGATTCTTTAAGAAATCTTGCGAATTCGGGATTTTGCCTTTCTCTAAAATAAGATAATAGATCTGCTGGGGTTCTTGGGTTATGCCTGCTTCCTTAAAATGATAGTTATCTTTAATGTATTCAAAAAGAGGGGGATTTTTTTGCGCTAAAAGATGGATGAACTCTGCAGGATAAAAACAGATGTATCTTATATTCCATTTGTTTTCATTCTTTTTAAACTCCTCTAAATTATCTGTCCAACCCGCATACCTTTGGGCATAACGGGCAATAGCGTAACCCTGGGAATAAGAGTAAAGAAATATCCTTTCCTGTAGCTGGGTAAATTCTTTTAAAGATTCTCCTGCCACATCCTCACCCAAGAATACAGTGCCAAACATCCTTTTTAAAGAATCGTAAACAAAGAAACTCGCTAAAATTAAAACCGCACAACTTATATACACAAATAAATCATGTTTTAAAAAATTCCTCATGAATTTAGAAACACTCTCTATTGCGTAAGCAGCCGAAATACAAATTAAAGCCAAAAAAGGCATCTGATAGTAATTATGCTGGTTGATAAAATCAGAAAAAAACATGCTGTAAGGGACAATTGCAACAGTCCAGCCGATAGTATAATATTCAAGAAGATTTTTTTGTTTCTTACTGAAAGCGCGTAAAATACCAAAAACTGCCAGCAAAACAAATACCCAGCCAAAATTTTCATCTACCAGATACCAAAGAATCATTCTGCCGTTTTTTATCCAGTAATCAAAGCTGAATAATTCCAAAAATTTTATACGACTTAATGTATGTATTTTCTCAAACTCCCACTGACCGATATGTTTTAGCCAGATAATGGTTAATGGGATAATAAAAAAAGAAAAAAATAAAACAGATGCTGTCTTAAAAAATTCACTTTTTTCTCTTAATATGGTCTTAAATGGAAAACAGAATATAAAAGGTAAAAGACCAAATAAGAAGCTAAATTTATAAAGCCAAGCCAAAGAAAAAGCTACTCCTCCAAAAAATAAATACCTTTTATTTAAACTGACAATATATTTAAGAAATAGGTAATTACCTAAAAGCATAAAGAAAAAGGCAGGGCTTTCCGGCTGGAGATTACGCGAGAAAAAAACTGCCAGAGGCATTATTGCTAAAAGTAAAGCAGAAAGAAGAGCCGGTCTTTTTTCCTTAAATAATAAAACCCCAATAAGATAAATAATAAAAATACTTAATATACCGAATAAAATATTAAATAATCTTGCCGACCAGAGATTATTCCCAAATAATTTCCACATAAATAAAATCTGGTATGTAACCAAAGGGGGCTGGGGATACATATGCATTTGCGGTTCCGGATCAAAGGCGTTATAGAAATAAATCCGGCGAGAAATAAAATCTTGCGTCCTAAGCATCTCCTGCGCCATACTTAAGTATTCATTCTCCTTCATATTGTGATAGCCGATAGAAGGAAAATCCAGATTATATACTCTTAGTATAAAACCTAAAAGTAAAATTATAAAAATAATACCCCAATATTTTATACTATTAATTTTATTCCCCATCAAACAAAGCCTTTTTATTTTAACCTACAACTTAAGTTTTATTCTTTACGCCGTTATAATAATATCAAAACCACGCGAACATTCCCTCTGATATGCCAAATCCATCTCTTCTGTATCATCATTACCATTAACCCCAAGCATCTGGCATATTTTATTATAAACCTCTTTGGGAGATATTGATTTCATACAGATATTATTACCTCTACAGGGTGGAAAATCCGTTTTATGCAAACAGGGACTGCAGTACATCTGCTCATTATAAAAAACCACCTGTTTGGGATTATTAAAGTCAGCGTATTGATGGGGATCAACCGGACCCCATAAAGATATCACTGGTATATTAAAACTTGCCGCTATATGATATAAACCCGAATCATTAGTAAGCATTAAAGAAGCACCCTCAATAAGTGCCATCACCGCTCCCAAAGAAAGTTTTCCGGCTATATTAAAGGTAGACCTTTTTGCCGGTTCTGAAAGTTTATTATACAGGGTATCTACGTAATTGTATTCGTCAGGACTTCCTACCAAAAATACCAAACCCCGCCACTTCTTTAAAATAGCATTTATCACTGCAACAAAATAGTCAGCCGGCCATCTTCTTTCCAGCAATAAATCCGAAGCATTGGGATTAACTACAACGTAACCCTTACCTTCGGATATATTATTTGATGCCATCCATTTTTTTAACTCCTGCCTATCAGTTTCTTGCAATTTTATTTTTTTAATTTTATAATCCACATCTTTTATCCCGCAGGCTTTTACTAATTGAAGATAAGCCTTACTTATGGGCTTACTTTCATTAAAATATACTAAATGGGTATGTAACCCCATGCGGAATAAAGTTGTATCTTTATAAAAACCGTAACGGTTGCGGGACAAACTTAACAGCGCAACAATAGTAGAAAAAGCTGAGTATACCTCTAAATCAAAATATAAACGTATCTTATATGTCCAAAGTTTAATAATTAAAAATAAGGTATCAATAAAAAGGGTAAACAAAGAGGTATCCCTTATATATAAACAGGTATCAAATAATCCAAGTCTTTCCGCTAAAGGTTTATTTTTAAGCGTGGTAATAAAAATATATTTTGCCTGAGGGTATTTTTCTTTCAATGCGCAAACCATGGGGGTTGCCCGTAAAATACTACCCATTCCCAAAAATTTTGCTATGGCTATAGTTTTTACTTTTTCTACAGAATCAGAATGATCTAAAGCAATAATTTTACCTAATGGCCAGACAACCAGATTTAATAGAAAATCAAACGGTTTTGCTATAAAACGGTCTAACAGTATTTTTTTTCGCGCGTTCATAAAAAACAGATTTATGAAGGTTATGAAAAGATTTTCTAAAATTAAACTTCTACCTTATTAAATTTTACTTCTTGGCCACGATAAACATCTGCCTGCCCATTATTTTCCAAATCAATGGCATTCTTAGATACATTTTGACAAAAAAAATATATTGAGGAATCCTGCTTTTAGTTGTATACGGTAAAAATTTAGGAATAGTTTTCTCAACCGTAAAACCCACAATTTCTAATGCTTCATTTAAAGCTTTATCGCTTAACGGTAAATAATGATCAAAAAAATCCCAATACACTTTATAAGCGTATTTTATATTTGGCCCTAAAATAAGCACCCGGCCGCCTTGTTTTAGAACTCTTTTAATTTCTAAAAAGGTTTTTATAATTTCATCTTTATTTTTTAAATGTTCCAGAAAGTTACTCATAAAGACTGCATCGATTGATTCATCCTTTAAAAATGATAAATCGCTACCACAACAATTAAAAAACTTTATATCCGAATCAAGAAAATCCCTGCATTCTTTATTCAAGTCGATAGCGTATTTTTCTCGGCATTTAATATTATTTATAAACTCTCCGTAACCGCAACCGATATCTAATACAGATGCATCTTTATTTATATATTTTTGAAAAAAATAAGCGCATAGCGCTTCCCAGATTTTATTCTTTTTGTCTATTTCAAATTTATCAAACCTTTTCTTATAAATTTTACCTATCATTTTTACAAACTTCTTCTTTAAGCAAAATTTTTTCCAGCAATACATAAAGGATAGAAAAAAAATATTTGCGTATCAGTTTCCTTATTTTATATTTGCTAACTCCGCTTTGGCGACCGTACCAGCTAATCGGAATAACCGTATAGGAAAACCGTCTAATAATTGCCTTTAAGGGAAGCTCTACTGTGATATTAAAATATTGGGAAATTAAAGGTTGGACTGCCTCAATAACTTCTCTGCGGTAAGCCTTAAAAGCATTGGAGACATCATTATAAGGAATAAAAAAAAGAAGTTGAATAAGTTTATTCCCTAAACGATTAAAAATAAGTTTAATGAGGGGGTAATCCTTTGTCTTTGCCCCTTTTATAAAACGCGAGCCAAATACGCAGTCATAGCCATTTTTAAGTTTCTCATAATACCTTATCACATCTTTAGGGTCATCCGAACCGTCTCCCATAAATATAACTACTGCCTCACCACTGATACACTCTAACCCCTGCCTAATCGCCTTGCCAAAACCTTTGGAAAATTTTGAAAATACTACCTTAATATTCTTGTATTCTTTGGAAAGCGCTTCTAAAATTTTAGGACTGTTATCGGTAGAATTATCGTTTACCAAAATAATCTCATAATCGATATGATTTGCCTCTAATTCCTGGATTAAATCTTGGGTTGTTTTTCTTATGAGTTTTTCCTCATTATGAATAGGAATTACCACCGATAACTTCATCTCTTCTCTACAAATAAAAGACTTATAAAAAAAGAAGAAAATACGGTCTGAATCCCAATAACCATAAAGGTCATTGCCACAATAGATTCCCTTATCCTATACAATGCCCCAAAATGTTTAGAAAGCCATTCTGTAAAGATCGCTAAACTTATGCTAAACCCTATTAAAAAGATAACCCCACCTAAAATTATCCCTCTTTCCAGATTAAAATGCCTTTTAAAGAAAAGCGTTAATCTATCGTATTTTAAAAAACCTTCTCTTAAAGCATAGGTATGCGCATATACCCCTAAATTGATGATCTGGTAAAAAAGCACCGAAAAAACACTCAAATAAACCATAAGATGGATATCCCAGTAATGACCCAAAAATAAAAACGGCCCTCTTAAAAGGATAAGTAAAAGAATCAAACTTAAACTTAAGCCTATAATCCCCGGTATAAAATAAAGCCAAACCGGACAAAACATCAACATAAACCGGATATGTCGCCAGGCATCTACCAAAGGCATAAGTTTAGATTTTCCTTTTCGGGGATAATAATCTACTGGTATCTCGCATACTTTAAGATTGTTCGTCAAAGCACTTACCACCATTTCTGTAGCAAATTCCATCCCGGTGGTTAAAAGATGCATTTTTTTATAAGCTTCTTTAGTGAAGGCGCGTATACCACAATGAATATCAGAAAGCTTCGTTTTAAAGAATAACCGGCACATTCCAGAAAGTATAGGATTACCAATATAACGGTGGGTCCACGCCATGGCTTTTTTCTGAATTTTACCTTGAAAACGCGAACCCATTACAAATTCATATCCCTCCTTTAATTTTTTCAAAAAATCAGGGATCTGGTAAAAATCATAAGTATTGTCGCTATCGCCAATAACAATATATTTACCCTTTGCCTCTTTTAAACCCCTTAAATAAGCAGCGCCGTAACCTCTTGTTTCTTCCTCCAATAATTTTACCCCTTCTTTTAAAGCAATTTCCCTTGAGCGGTCAGTTGAACCATTATCTACCACAATAATTTCCCCCTGAATATTCTCTCTTAATAAAACTTCCTTTATCTTTTTAATACAGACACCTAAAGTCTCTTCCTCGTTTAAGCAGGGTAAAACTACTGAAAGTACTAAATCATCCATATCTACCACGCAATGTTATATACTAATATATAATTATTCCCCTCTTGGGCTATAACCAAAGGAATAAAATGCTTAATCCCCTTGCCTTTTAAAAAATATAACTTCGTAAACAAAGAATTGCCGAGTTCACGGTCCGCTAAAAAACAAGAATATTTATTATCCGCTTCCTGAATAATAAATACAGAAAATCTCATATTGGGCGAAGAATTAACTGTTTCTTGAAACTTATCATCCTTAAAAACAAAAAAACTGCGGGGCACCTGACCAGAATTAGAAGTAAGCGTATTATTTTGAGGATCATATACAAATCCGTTATTAAAAAACACCTTACCATCATTAAAAATGCCTTCCTGTGAATCGCTATAAAAATAATATTTATCGGAAAGCCAATCATCCATTTTTTTTGGTGGCACTAAAATTATCTCCTGATAGAAAAGTTGTATATCCTGTAGAGGGTAATCTAATTTTTGAAAATAATCTATAAGGCGTTCTTTTTCTAACCGGTTGATATTTTGCGCAATATAAACCTTGGCAAAATTCCAATTTCCCAAATATGAAATCGCCGGCATTTTAGATAACATAGAATAATCGACAACAAAACAGGCATTGGCAGGGCGACTAAAAAGTATCTCCGTAATCTGCTTGGCAGCGTAATAAGGAATATATTCCTTTAAAATGGATTGCGCTGTTTGCGGGTCTTTTTTTAAAACCCTTTCCAAAAGCAACACCGATTGCAGGGGATCTTTTAAACATTCATTAATTATTTCAAAAGCTTTATTGCCACCATTATTAAGCATCCTTAAAATAGCCACTGCCTCTTCTTCGTCTTTGCTTAATAAGGCTTTAGCCATCCAGTATGCCTGCGGAGAATCTTGACTCTGGCCATCAAAGATAACCCTCCTCTTTGCCACCACCTTAAACCAATCGCCAAAATCCCACCAGGAATTTACAACCGTATTCTGGGGAGTTTTTTCCTTAATTAAATTCAATACCTTATACCAAGTATCATCCATTAAAGGATAAAGGGCCTGGGCAACCCTGTAGCTTCTCTGAATCAGATAAAAGTTTAAAAAAACAAAAACAAACAAAACAACAGATACCATCAAGAGGTTTTGCTTTTTGTATCTAAAATATGTATAAATATCATTTAACAACCAGCCCAAAGTAACCCCCAAAGGAACAAGTAAAAATACCACAAACCTTACCCCGCGCATACTGGCAAATAACATAGAAAAAAACCAAATAAATAGAATAATTATCAGTTCGCGCTTAAATCCCTTATACTCTGGCTTAGTTATATTTCGAACAAATAAATAAAAAAATAAATAAAAAATACAAAAAATAGAGATAAAAAATAACCATTTTCCGCCGGTCAAATCTCCTAATTCCATAATACTCACTGGCCTTAGCTCGCCCACTGTGGCATATACATTGGGCCAGATAGAAGCCATTAAGGGGATATTTAAAATAATCGCCAGCTTTAATTGTTGCAAAAGTTTGACCAATGGCGCAGACGAACAAAAAACAATTATCCAGATGATACTTAAAACTACAAAAAGAGAAAAGCAGAAAAGATGATTTTTGAATTCTCCTAAACTCTCTTTTTTATAAAAATATCTAATAATATAAAAACCCATCATAGAAATTGCGTAGATAATAACGATAAAAAATATAAACCACCAGTGCGTCCAGTTAAAACAAAATATTCCTATCCATAAAGAGGCGAGTAAAATATAAACTATTTTCTTTAACAAACTATGATTAACTACTGCCAAAAGATAACACCAAACTACTAAAATCGGGAATAAGAGGTTTAAGATATCCTTATCAAACCATCCCGCGCAGCTGCGTGGAATAAATATAGGCGCTAACCCTATAAATAGACAGCTGATAATTGCTCCCAAGTATCCGGAAAAAGAAAAAGAAAAGCAAAAAAGCACCAGAATAAAAATAAACATAAAAAATAAAGGTAAGCCAAAGAGAAATCTAAAAAGAGGCACAGATTTAAAAAAAGAAAAAATTTTATATAAAAAGGCGGAAAAATAAAATAAAAACCTATCCCACAATAAAGTAAATCCCAAAGGTGCGGTCATATATAAATCACGCTGTTCATTATAGACTATTTCATCACCGGCATAGCCGTGTTTAACCACATTTTCTACATACCTTGCCCAGTGCCAGCAATCTAACTCAAAAAGGTAAGTTTTATTGTTTTCATCTTGGTATCTATCCTTTAATTTTAAATAAAGCTGCTGGGTCTGATTTTCTATCTCTTTTTTATGGAAACGTAAATAATTAGAAATCGCACTCTTTATTAAATTTTCTCTCGCGAGAGGGTTAAATTGGGGAAACCTATTATATATTTCGTAGGTAAGGCCTTTGGTGATATTTTGAATAATTATTGCTCTTGCCTTTGTTTTAAGTTGAGGCAAATCAAAGGGAAATGTACGAAAATAAAGATTAAAAAATAAAACAAAAAATAAAGAAAGAATAAAGAAAATCTTTTTTCTTAATGAAACAGGCATATAAGAAAATAAAATAAATTTTTTAAAAAAATCTTTCACTGTAAAACCACCGGTTTATTTAAGCCCCCTGTGTCTTCTTAAAACAGTTTCTAAAAGCACCAAACCTTTCTCAAAATCTTCCCCTTTGTAAAACGCGCCTGATATATTATATTCCATAGCTTCTTTTACCTTGGCATCTTCTATATAAGCGCTAATCACCACGATAGGGATATCCTTATTAAACTCCCTAATCTGTTTTATCGTTTCTTTACCGTCCATTATCGGCATGTGTAAATCCATAAAAATAAGGTCAAGGTTTTGGTTTTTCGTCTTCTGAATCGCATCTTGACCGTTTATTGCTATTATCACCTCATAGCCCTTTGATTCTAACCAGAATTTTAGAAGTTCCCTGAAATCTTTTTCATCATCAACAATTAGGATCCTATTTTTTTTCTTTTCCACCTCCATCCCCCTTTTTTAAAAAAATAATAATTAACTTAAAGGCAAACGAAAAATAAAACGTGCCCCCTTACCTTTTTCGCTTTCCGCCCAAATCCTTCCTTTATGAAGTTTAATTATCTCCTTAGCCACAGAAAGCCCGATACCGCTTCCGCTTATATCGGTGGGGATGCGTTCACCTTCTATCTGAAAAAATTTATCAAATATGTGAACGAGGTCCTCTTTGGGAATCCCTATCCCTGTATCCTGAACCGCCACTTCTATTTCATTGTCCGCAGATATAAATTTTGCCTCTATAGTAATCGTGCCCGAATTAGGCGTAAATTTTATAGCATTTCCAATAAGGTTAATAAGGACTTGTATAATCCGATTTGGGTCAATATTTATCTGCGGCAGATTATCTTCGATTATCTTCTTAATTTCGATGGATTTTGTATCTGCCCAACTTTTTAATCCGGAAACTGCCTCATTAATCACATCTACTATAGAGCATAATTGGCAACTTATCGACATTTTCCCTGCCTCAAGTTTAGACATATCCAATAAATCATTAATCAAATTAGTAAGCCTTTTAATATTGCGTTGGGCAATTGATAAGAATTCCCTCTGTTGCGATTCAGGGATACTCTCGGTAAGAAGAAGCGAAATAGATTTTTCTATCGCTACTAAGGGGGTACGCAACTCATGAGTTACCGAAGAAACAAAATTAGATTTTAATCGGTCTAACTCTTTCTGTTTGGTGATATCGCTTAAAACAGACACCATGCCTACGGGTTTTCCGTCTTCATCTTCGATTACCGCGCTGCTTGCCCGCAGTATCTTCTTAGTTTCTTCATTGGGGCTTACCAATTCAATTTCTTTATTTTTTTCTCTTTCGTTACTTTTCACCAATGAAACAATCTGTTCTTCTTTTAAACCCTCCAGGATAGATTTGCCTGTTTTCTCTTTGGATGGCACGCCTAATAATTTTTCTGCTGCCGGGTTCATCATTATAACATTGCCCTTTGCGTCTACCACGACCAGCCCCTCTGCGATACTGCGAATCACTGCTTCAGTTTCCTTTTTGTCATTAAGGATCTCTTTATATTTGCCCCAGGCAATTTCTTCATTCTTGGTTTTTTCAGCAATTATGTTTTCATACTTATGGCTAATTTCCGAAGAAACCGCATCTACCTTGTTTTTTAAAGTCTGCTCAAAAATCTCCCCTACTTTATACGTAATTAATTTGCTTTTCTTAGAAGAACCAACAACATTATTTATTTCTTTAAATAACAAAGAATGAAAAGAATCTTTGCTTTCTAACTCAGGTGTTTCTAAATCAGTCAAAGCATCATCTTTTATATTTTTTTTCTCCTTCGCAGAGCTAATTCTTAAACTGCTTATATATGCCAGGATTATCCCCAATACCACACTGATTAAAATAGTAATAATATATATCCCCGCCTCTGTCATATTTTTAAATGATTATCCCTTAATATAACCAAAATTGCTGAATGCGGTACCACAATATATTTTTTCTTATCATATTCTATTTCAATGCCCGCGTTTCTTAAAAATATACAATAATCGCCTTCTTTTGCCTGCAATGGAAAATAGCGGTTATCGAATTTAGAGGTCTGCCATGGCTCTATTTCCAATGCCGTAGGATCCGGTATAGGATATCCCGGGCCAACTTTAACTACTTTGCCCGCCTGCACTTTTTCTTTTTCTTTTACGCCCTCAGGAAGATAAAGGCCTGTATCTGTGCGATTCTGCGCTTCATCGGGTAAAATCAAAACCCGGTCGCCTACTATAATAAGTTCTTTAGCCATAAACAACTGTATATTTTAATCTTGCTAAATTATTAAAAATATAAACTCCGTATCCGGCTGCGAATTTACAAACACTTTCTACCCTTGAAGGGCGAGCGACGGGATTTGAACCCGCAACACCAGGAGCCACAGTCCTGTGCTCTATCCAAGTTGAGCTACGCTCGCCATCTATTCCTTATCTTTGTTTTTGTCTTTTTTAAATGGACCTATAAAAATATCGGTTAAAGTCTTGCCTATTTCTAGCGTGCTTTCGACGAATACTTTCGTAAGGTCGCTAGTGCCTTTTATTGTGCTTTTAAGAAAATCTGACGGCAAGGTAAAAAAATCCGCAGAACTTATTTTTTTTGTTTTTATCCCCTGATTAAGCTTATCTTCAAAAGCCAAACGGATATTCTCCAAACTAAACTCAAATTTATCCAAGCGGGTATGAATGGTAAAATTCAAACTTATCTTATCCTTATCCATTGCCTTTAAAATTCCCAAAACCCCCTTGGCTATGTGATACGCTTTTTCTTCCGGTTCATTTTCTGAATTTGACTTAAAGGTAATTTCCGAAAGTTCTAATGCGCAGTTGGCAACCAAATCATTGTTTACCGCCCTTGCCTCCGTCTTAAAGTTTAAGGTTGCTTTCTCAATCCTTGACTTTTCCAAGTCAACCCACTGCCGATAATAAGGATACAGAGATATGCCATCGATATTATTTATCTCTAAATATGCCTGTAAATCCTTTTTATAAAAATTTGCCCAACCATCCAGTTTAATCTCTGCTTCTCTTTTATTATCTGCCCAAGGAATTCTTCCTTTCAGATTAAAATTAGTGATTGTGGGAATAGGGATAAAAAGAAGATTCTCTATGTTAAAATTGATATCTTTGGCAATTATCTTTAAACCTTTTGGTTCAATATCATAATCAACGAAGCTTATGGAGGCATTTTCTATATTTATTTTTTTAAAAATAAACCTTAAGGGCGGACGTTTAGGAGTCAAAACCAACCGGCCCGCAGTAGGACTCTGCTTACTTTCATCCGAAACAATGGTCTTTTTAACCACATATAATTCCAAACCCTTTATCTTTATTTCATTAAACCCCGGTTTCTGCAAAAGAAAACTCAAAATACTGGGAGATAAATATACGTAATCTACCTTAGCAGTCCCTTCTATCTCTAAATTTTTTATCTCTAAATCAAAGGGAAATTTTATTTTTAAATCCAAGATTTGGACATTGTGATGCGTAATTTCCTTTAGTTTATTTATGACTAAAGGTTTTATCCTACGGATAAGGATAAAATTAATTAATAGTAAAATCAAAAATAAAACAATTAGAATGATAATCAAAATTTTAAAGAATTTCTTCATATTCTCGTCTTTATTTTATCCTAATTATCCTAAAATCTGCCTCTATGCGTGATTCTGGTGCGCCTGGGCCGAATCGAACGGCCAACCCACTGCTTAGCTTACTACACTGGATTTCTCCAGCTCCCGAAATTTCGGGATTGTAGTCTGGACTATGTCTTCACCATCTCAGGTGTGTGGCGTATAGTCTCTGAGGACTTCCGTTTTATATCCAGATACTCATTTGCCCATTTCATTAGAGTACCTGTGCTCAACGGTTGCCTGCAAATAATCCTTTTCGGACTTCCTTGCATATAGCCACATTCACTCTATATGTTCACTTTCATATAGAGGCTCCTCTTTTAGAAGGCAGTTGCTCTATCCAATTGAGCTACAGGCGCATATTTTAATTATACTATATAAATCCCCTAAAACAAATATAAAAAAGACCGTTTCTCCATTTATACCGAGACCGTTTCTTCAGCCAATCGGAGACCGTTTCCTTTTTATAATTTTATAATATTCGTTAATAGCGTTATGTTCGTTTAGTTCGTTATTTTCGTTATTTTCTTTCTTATTTCTTAACAACCCTAATTCTTTACTATTAACTACTTACTACTTAAATTAATCGGGGAGGTGGGACTTGAACCCGTCGTCGCTATCCTCCTCTCCATAGGGAAACCTTATGGTTTCCCCTCTGGCCCCCGAAACTTCGGGGTGTCACCCCTTCCTTTATAATTTTAAAGAACAAACCTTAGGGAGAAAACGGTCTTTTCTCCCTAAAAACCCTCTTTTTGGGTTCGATTCATACAAAATTTGGAGCCACCGGGAATCGAACCCGGAATTTAGCGATGCGAACGCTACGTTATCCCTTTTAACTATGGCCCCTTTAAATAATTTAA
>Ga0123519_10012344_pt1 | contig 12447 bp, 28 predicted proteins | sample YelNatPaOPRAMG02_FD_87396 | JGI IMG/M metagenome (GOLD analysis project Ga0123519, IMG submission 87396) | Hot spring microbial communities from Yellowstone National Park - Yellowstone National Park OP-RAMG-02 (version 2) | ecosystem: Environmental > Aquatic > Thermal springs > Hot (42-90C) ...
AGTAGCATGGTTTTTATATTCTGATTAAAATAGATCTGCATGGATATAATGGCTTTCTTGAGTTGGGATTTTTATAATTCTATAGTGGATAAAATAATGCTATCAAAAACTTTATAAAGATAGCATTCCATTTCACTATTGCAGGTAAGAGATCCTGCAGGAGTGTGCAACAATGGTAAGGCAAACTCAGGAGGATATATTGAGAACGACAATGGTAGAAGCAATGGAATACAAAAGGTTGATGCAGGAAGACAAGAAAGGTGAAGCGTTGGAGATAATAAAAAAAGGCAAATGGACTGTTGCGATGAATGGACAAGTCCTTGTAAAAGGGCTTGTCGAAATAAGAAAGAATGAGAAGAACGACTATGATATTTACATAGTTGGACATAAGGTTTGGGTGCCTTTCTAATCCAATTGCCATTTTTTCCTTTTTCCCTTTTCTTTTTTCAATCATAATTAAACAAGGAGGATAAAAACATGGGAAGAAAAATTAAAAGATGGTCAAGAGTAGTAAAAATATCTCTATCTATGGATAGGGATTTTGTGGGCTTTGGGATTTACAATCGCAAAGAAGGGACAATCCAGACTACTGTTCAATTGCCTACGGACATCTTAAATCGGATAGTGCAGACATACCGTAAATGCGAACGGGAAAAATCTGATTTCAGGAATGTTATTGACTATATTCCTGCAATCGGCTTTTGTGCAGAAGTAGAAGGAGTAAAACATTACATTGGGTCAAGTTTCTGTTTATAGCCTTTTGTTGCCTTTTTTCTCTTTTTCCTTTTGTTTTCTTTTTTCTTTGTAAATAAAAAGTTAAGGATGGTGATATTATGGTGTTCGTTAGAGTTTATTATGAGGATATAGATAAAAAATGGAAAAAAGCGGGTGAAGGCGAATATTCTCTTGAACGGGAAGAGTTCGATTATTATGATTCTTATGATGATGTAGTGGATGAAGATGATGTAGTTTATTATCTTATAAACTATTATCCTGAAGAAAAGATAATAGAGGATATTGGGCTAAAAATCGTAGTAGAAGATTAAGCCATTTTTTCTTTTTCTTTTTTATTATGGAGGATTAATATGATGGAATATCAAGAATGCGTTAAAATATCAATCACGGCAAAGGAATTAATAGGGTCAAAAATGGTAAATCAGATACAGTCGATAAGTGGATATGTATCTACTTATCGTAGCGGACTAAATGAATTTGAGGATGGGGGGCTTTTACATCCTTTGTGTAATGAGCCCTCAAGAGAAAAATATCTCTTGAGGGTAGATTTAGTAGATGATAGATTTTTCTTTTATTTTGATACTTTTGATGCATTAAAAGAAGGCAAAAAATGCCTTCTTACTGTATCAAAGGAAATAAAAGATAGTGGGGTGAAAGCATGAGTGAGGAAATAAATTTTGTAAATCTTACGCCACATGAAGTAAATATTTATGTGAATGGCGATAAAAATCAAATCAAAATCCCGCCATCAGGGATAATTGCACGGGTAGCCGTTGAACGGAAACAAGTTAAAAGCATAAGGGGGATACCTGTATATTATAACAAATTTGGAAATATAGATGGTATTCCAGACCCATGTAATAATGTAATTTACATAGTTTCTACTTTGGTGAGACAAGCGTTAACAGCACAGGGGTTTATTCGGGATGATGTTGTCGCTACGGATACTTCCCCTGAAAGTGTAATTAGAGATAAAGAAGGAAGAACAAAAGGAATACGGGCATTACAGTATGTATAGGAGGGATTAACATGGAGGCTTATTATTATAAATGTCCTAAATGTGGTTATGAGGAGCATGCAGGGATTGGGAGAGGATTAGGCGAATGGGAATATGTGTATTATGCCGATTATAGCGGTAAATACATTGATAATATGAAATATGTAGGAAGGCTATATACATGCCGTTCCTGCAAATTGCGTTATATCTTAGATTGATGTTTTTCTTTTGCCTTTTCCTTTTCTTTTTTCTCTTTTAGTCTGTTTCTCTTTTTTTGGCTAAAAAGAGTAAACAGGTATAAAGAATAAGGATGGTGATAATGTGAAATATGAAGTCGTAATTTATAGAAGAAAGCAAAATTCAAAAGAAGAAAAATTAGGCTTATTTAATATTGATACATATAATAATGAAATTGAAACTGTTGTATGTAATTATCGTATTATAGCAGATAGTGATAAAAAACAGTTATTGAATTGTCTGGAAGAATTGAAGTATCATCTTTCTTTAATATCACCAAATAAAATAATAAAGGGTGGTAGTATTAAATGTTGTTTAGATTATGAGTTTGAAGGGAAGATAGATTTTAATATTTATTTTACTTTAATATCTCAAGAATCGAATGATAAGCCTATTGAAGAAATTAATCTTAAGAAAGAAATAAATTATTATGATTTAGTGGAAATAAAGAATTTGCATACTCATCAAGTATTTCATATTCCAGCCTTATTTTTCCCTCAGGAGTTTTTAGATACTTTGTCTTATTCTCATAAAAAGCGGGGTGAGGAGTTTTTTTCTTGCCCCGTATGCGGGGATAAATCGTTTTTTAGTGGTATTTGCTTTTTATGCGGGCATGATGATAATGTATTTGTAAAAAAGAATGTAGATGAATATAAAAAATATGAGCCTCAAAAGAGGCATTTTAAGAATAGATTTCTTAAAATGGTATTAAGTGGAAGAGAAATTCCTAAGCGTTTCAAGGTATTGTATGTAAGAAGTGCATAATGGAGGATTGATAACATGGGAGAAGTTCAGATATGGTCAAGGGGTGCAAATAGGAAGAGGCTTGAATTACAAGCAATTGTTAAAGTAGTTAATGAAGGTCGATATATGTATCCTGTTTATAATGAGATAGATGTTTGCCCGCTATTTAAGTATTGTCAAGAATTAGTAAATAGTGGGCAATTAGGGATAAAAAGGAAGATAGGAGATACTGAATATTATTTCTATTATTTCCCATATGAGAATTAAAATGAAAGGATGGTGAGAATATGAAAACAAGAATAGAAAAGATAATAGAGGAAGAGGAGAAAAAAGAAGAGATGGAAGAGAAAAGAATATTGGAAAGACATGATAAATTGGCAAAGGAAGGAAAAGGGTATTTTGAAGCATATAACCCTGATACGGGGAATAAATGCGGGCATCGACATAAATATAGAGAAGAAGCGGAAGAATGTAGGGAAAGAATTTTAAGAAGCATAAAAAAGCGATATGGTGATAATGCTTATACCCATCATACTGTAGTTTTTAGAATGTTGGATGAGTGAATGAATGATAATATAGGATGGTGATAAGGTGAATTATAAATTTAGTCTATATAAGAAAAACTTTGACAGACCAGATGAATATTTAACATCTATTTTGTATAATGATGTTGTGAAAGAGATAAATATGGGGGATTTTAAATTGAATGTTAGACCGTTTTTTCATTATGTAGGAATAGAAAGATTAAAAGATTGTATTAGGGTAATGATAGATGAGCATAAAGAAGAAGGTAATTTTTATCTTTTATCTAATTGGTATAAAGTTAAATTGGAAAAATAATAAAAAAGGAGGATGAAGCCATGGGAAAGAGATGTGTAATTTGTGGTGCATGGGAAATATATTCAAATCAATATTGTAAAGTATGTGATTGTGTAAATCAAGTGTTAAATAGGCATGAACAGAGACATCTGTTAATTTTTTTAGATGGGTTTTCTATTCCAAATAAAGAGGATATTATAACCAAATTACGGCGGGAACGGGAAAAATTACATTCTATAATAATGAATAATGCTGATGATTTATATTTGTTGCAATTTAAAAATTGCCTCAATGAGGCTTATATGGATTATAAGAGATATGCGTTATTATATTTTTTAATTCATTATTTAAATAGTGTTAAGCCTGTCGAAACATATTCGTTATTAAAGTATCTAAATTAAATAAAAGGAAGGTGAAAACATGGAAGAAGTAAAAATGCTTGTAGAATTGATGAATAAAAAAATTGAGATTGAGAAGAGAATATATAGGATTGTATTTGAGCCTGTATATCAAAGGAACGAATATAAATATCAAGCATGGTTGAATACATGCGATACTATGAGGCAATGTTATTCATTGCTTAAAAATTATTTGACTTATTGCAATATTCGATATAAAGAGAAATTATATCCGATACAGAAAAATAAAGAAATTTATCTTGAGAATTTTCCTATTACTGTTTATTTCGATTTTGATAAAGAGAAGATTTATTATAACGAATTTAAGACATTTAAATTAAGCGGGGGGATTGTGCAATGAATACAAAGAGGTTAACATGTGCATTGTGTAGACAAAAGACTAAGAAACTAAGTTATCGTATGAAGCCTCTTCCTTTTTACTATTGTTTTAATTGCAATGTGCTTTATTCACAAGACGGAAATTTGATATATTCAAGTAAGAGGGGGCTTTAGTTGTGAATGATAAAGAAGTATATTGTAAAGTTTGTAAAATGCGATGTATTCCTATTACATATTCTGCTGATGATAAAAGTGTATTTGTATGCAGAATGTGTAGAAGTTTATACGATGAGAATGGTAATCGGATAGGAGATTATTAAAAAGAGGTGGCTGTCTTATGTTATATATGGATGTAAATAAGGAACGGGGATTTCTTAATATAAAAATCCCCTTTATAGATAAGGAGTATGGGCTTAAATTTACAGAAGAAACACCAGATTTTACTTCATTTTTATTTGAGATTAAGAAGCGTTTACTTAAAAAGAAAAATGTAAAGGATTATGTAGAAAAAGTGATTAAGAAGAAGTTAACTCCAGAAATTTTTAAGCAATTCTTAACTAAAAAAGAGATAGCCGTTATTAGAGCATATCATAAGAATAAAAGGATACGGCTATGGAGAATAAAAGGGTATGAGAAGTATAAAACTAAGCGGAAAGGGTGGTTTGGAAAAGGGTATAAGACTTATCAAGCATGGTATACTGATTTAAAAAGAAGAGTTCTTAATAGGAAGAAATTTAAGGAATGGAAGAACTCAATAATAAGAGATTTAAATTTATATAACTATTATCCTAAACAAATTAAAGAATTAATTAAATTGCATGAAAACAGACCTGATTTAACTTATTATGATTTATTTGGAGTTAAATTTAAATTAAAAAAAGAGATAGAATACAAACCTTTTCATTTACTCAAAGATGAAGAAGTAGAGCCTATTTATTTACCAAAAGAAGCGATTATAGATGATTTATTACTTAAAAAATTAGAAGAAATTAAAACAAGAGAAGACTTAGATACTTTATGGAATATTCTCAAGCCTATTGAATTTCAATACTTATTGACAATCAGAATAGTAATTAGAGGAGACTTAAAAGAAAAAATTGTTTATCCAGCCTTTTTAATGGCAGGCGAAACTCTTACATTATCACATTTTGAATTAAACGAATTAGTAAAATCTATGGTTCTATCAAAGGAAAGCATAGATGGCATAGAATTTTACTTATTAGGCTTAAAGATATACAATTACGATAGGCGGGTGAAGATACATGAGGGAAAAATTACAATTGAAGAGGTTTTCAAAGAGAAAAAACAGGAGTGATTATGAAAGGGAAAAAATCGTAGTGCTGGATATAGAAACAAGAGGTTTAAGAGCAACACCTGATAATTTCTTATTTGGCGTTGTATTAGAATATAACGCTGGATGGGAATATCGGAAGTTTATTAATTTAGAGGCTATGAGGAAATACATTACTTCTTACCGCATGAGTGGGAAATATATATTTGCACATAATGGGGGGAATTTCGATTATCTAATATTATTCGGAAATATGTTTAAGTTTTTTGGAAGTGAGAATGTAATATATAACGGTTCAAGATTTATTTATGCAAAATATAAAATCAGAGAACGGGAAACCGCTGATGGTAAATCAAAAAATGAATATTGTTATTTCTATGATAGCCTGAATATTGCAAATTGCAGTTTAAGAGAAATCGGGGACATAATGGATACTTCAAAGGGAATATTATCAGATAAATTGTATAGTTCAAATATGCAGAGATGGAATAATAATCTCTTATGGGGAAAGGAAAAAATAACAAAAGAAGAATGGGAATATTGTAAAAGAGATTGTTATATACTCTTTAATTTCCTTCATCACTTTTACACTTTAATAGAAAAAATAATGCCTACAGTTGCTTCTTCAGCATTAAGGTTTTTTAGAACTAATTATTTAGAACGGGATATTCATGTAAGGGAAGAATTAGATTTTTACTTCCATGATGCATATTATGGTGGAAGAGTAGAAGCATATTATATAGGCAAAATCTCTGATTATGCCGTAGTCTATGATATAAATTCATTATATCCTTTCTCAATGATATATAAGCCATACGAATTTAATAATACAATTCCTGATAAATATGAGTTTACGGTATTTCCCGATCCATCTAAATTAAATATAATTAAAAATCCATCTTTAGACTTGTTTTATCAGATTATTAACAATAGTGAATATGAGGGGATGGCAAATATAACAGCAATAACCAATAAAAAATTTGAGTTTGGTTATCTTCCTGTTAGGGATGGAAAGTTATATTTCCCAAATCTGGATATAGACAATGAAAGTTATTGTTTTCCTGAATTACGATTAGCCATTAAACGGAAATACATAGATATTAAGCATGTAAATTATGTTGTATTTGCCCCAAAGATGGAAACACCATTTAAACAATTTGTGTTAGATTTGTATGAGAAGAAGAAAAATTCACCAGAGCCTTTCAGAAGCATATATAAGAGAATTTTAAATTCGTTATATGGTAAATTTGCAGAGCATAGAAAAGAAGAGAAATATTATTTGGAATATTACGATAGGGAAAAAATAGGAGAATATCAATATGAATATTGCCCTAAAGGGAAAACTGATAAATCGTTTTGTGAAAACAGATGTTTAGATTGTCCTATTAATTTCCAGCCGTTTTCTATTGAAAGAGAAGATGGTTATTTAACTGTTAAAAAGGATGATTTTGATGGATTACTTAATCATACAATTTTTTGTTTTAGTGCTTATATCACATCATACAGTAGAGTTCAAAATATTTTATTTCAAGAATATATAAGAACGCATGGAAAAATATACTATACAGATACAGATAGTTTCTTTTGCAATCCTGAATTAGAATTAATAACTGATAAAGATTTAATTGGCTGTCTTAAGAAAGAGAAGAAGATAATATCGGCTATCTACGGCTGTAAAAATTACATGGTAAAATCTGAAGAGGGAAAGTATGATAAGATAATTAAGGGTATTCCAAAATATGCCAAAGAAATAGACAATAATACTTTTGAATTTGAGCATATTTATAAGTTAAAAGAAGCCTTAAGAAGAAATAAACCTATAGGAGAAGTAGATAAAGTTTTAAAAGAATTAAAGGAAAAATACGATAAAGGGATAATAATTAATAATGGGGATGTAAAGCCAATTGGCTATACATCCGAATAGGCATTTACTTATGCCTTTGTAAATTCGGAATATCGGGGATTGCTTCCGAATAGTTTAGTTATCTCATCTACAACTTTACTATCAAGCCCTTTCTCCACAAACTGTTTCTTAAGTGCTGGTATGTAAGTAAGCCTGTCTTTCTTAACTGCTGAAATAAGTGCATTTACATAAGAATAATATCCGCCCCATCTGATAGAATTTATCCCCCTATCTACCAGAATTCTCTGCACAATCTTCTTAAATATCATAAATGCACCTACACCTTTTGCCCTTGAGCATGTTGCTTCAAGAGCCATCCCATGAGCGGTTGCTTCACTATATCCTTCATTAACATATCTCTGGTATAGTTTGCTGTAATACCTTGTATCACTATTTCCTGTTTCTATTCTCTTCTTTGGCATTTTTTATCACCGATGATAAATAATATATGATATTATATATAATTTATTAAATTGTCTTACATAAAATATAATTTTTTAATCGATATATTGAATAATATATTATATAGTATGTAATATACCATGCCATATTATTTTTTATCAATAATTTTTTCTATCTTCTCAAGAAGTATTATTGTCCGATTTAGAACTTCAATAGTCCGTCCTTTTAATTGTAAATCTTCCCCATATAATTTAAGAAATTGCGGAAGTAGTCTAAAAATGCCATATCCTAACCCAATAACTATTACTGCAGATAAAAGCCATCCAGCACCATAATTTACAAATTGACTTAATATTTCATCCATGATAATCTTTTATATTATAACCCATTAATTAATCTTCTGATAATATCTGAATAAGAAAAATTACGATTATACAAATTAATTAATTTAATTTGCTCCTTAATTAATTTATTTTTTTGTTCTTCAGTTATTCTTACTGAAAGAATATAATAGTATTTCATTACATCACCGTATTTTGCCTATAAAATTCTTTAAAAATGTATTTTGTAAATCCTCTTCTCCTTGAGGAGCAACCCGATTTAATGTTTGATTTATTTCTTCTGACATTTCAATATAGAATTGTATTAATTCTACAGCCTGTTTAATATCATATAATGTAATCTTCTTAAATCTATCAGCCCTATCTTCTTCCTCTTCTTTTACTAATTTAAGAAGTTCTATTTTTTCCTTATCTTCTTTTTTAATATTCTCTTCTATTTCATCGGCAACAACATCTTCATCCTCTATTATTTCCTCTTCTGTTTCTTCTTCTTTATCATTTACCATTAATATCCTCTCCTTTACTCTTTCAAATTCTCTTTAATATTCAATAAGCGTATAATTAAAACATTATTTCTTACAATTATTCTATGCTGAATAGACTTGAGGGCTTTAACCAAATCAATCAAAGAAATTCCTATAACTAATTCTTTAGATTGTTTAAGATATTCTACTTCAGAAACTAACCCTCTTTTAGTAAAATCTTCTTTTATAATCTTAATAAGTTCATAAACATCCTTTGGCTCTTTTTTATCCCCGTTGTCTTTCACTTCTTCCAACATTGTAATACCTTCAGTAAAATTATATATACTAATTAGTATATAGTTTTTTTCTGGTGATATAAAATGGCAATCGATTGGGCTGGAATGTTTGAAAATATTGGAACGAATGTTTTGACCGTAATAAATAATGTAGTAGCTACTCTTACTACTAATATCGTGGTAATTGCAGGCTTCATAGTCGGAACTGCAATGGTAGGAGGAATAATGTATTTTGGGAAGGATATTGTAAGAAAGGGAAAGGCTCTGGTTGAAGAACTTATTTCTTATTAGAAATAAACAGCCAAATAATATAAATTAAAAGGATGGTGATAATTTGCCGATTGATTGGGGTGCTCTGTTTAATAGTTTGCTTGAAGCAACAGGTAATATAATTACATCTATAGTTAATGCAATATCGACTAATGCAGAAGCAATTGCAGGGCTTATAATTGGAACTGCACTTATTACCGTTGCTGTTGCCTTTGGGAAAAGAATATTTAGAGGGCTAACTGAAGCAATCGGCGAACTCATCCCATCCTAAAACAGCATATCTTTTATTTTAGAATAATACTATTCTATTTTTATTTTATATAGTGGAAACTATCTTATTATTTACATAACATCAAAACTATATAGATAATTATATTTTAGACTTTATTAGGTGTAAATATGAATGAGCAAAACGGGCTATTTGGTGATTTAATAAAACAGGTAGGGCTTAATCCACAAAATATAGTAATGGGCGTTAATGAGAATAAACTCAAAATGGAAATATCAGAAGCGGATTTAAAAAACATGCTTTTCTTTAAAGAACCTAAACTTATGAATAATACAGAAATAAAAATAGTTGAAGGAAAAATTATAATCTTTTTCAAATTGTATTAAATAAAAGATAAATTTATTATAACTCCATAACCATAATATTAAATCATGGTATGGGGTGCAGAAGCGGAAAGTGTAGAAACTTATACCGCAATTGCTTCAGTTATTAATACTCTAAGAAATATTCTACTTCAGGTAATCAATATTGGCTATAATTATGGCATGCAATTAATGGAATGGCTAAAAGAAGACCCAATAAATTTTATTATTCTATTTACAAACATTTATATACTATCTACTTAATATCATAAAGGGGGGAATGGTCTTTGAGTTGGTGGGATTTTTCTTGGGTTTCATCCGCCTTTAGTAGTGTAGGCTCATTCCTTCCCGATTTCTCATCTTCAATATCTGATAGTTTGAATGTTTTTACCGATATACCTAAAGCCATTATGGGGGGATTGACCGCTTTAGGTTCTTTCTTTGTCTCAGCATTACAATTCTTAGCCAATAGAATATTTGATATTGGTAGTTATATAGCCGATAAATTCACATCTGCATATTCGATAATAATGAATTATATTTATACTGCAATAAATAACTTTGCTTCATCGGTGTATAATTCAATATATCAATTCGGTCAATATATTTATAGTATGATTATACAGGCATATCAAATAGTTAAAAACATTACAAGAACGGTTATAAACATTCTTCAGACAATTTATAATAAAATATTAGAACTGTTGAGAAATATTCTAAACTATATTAAAACTATGATAAATACAGCGACTAATGTTTTAAATAACTTCTTAAGAAATTTAGCCTCTACAATATTAGATAAAATAGAGAAATTAATGGCATATAACGCCATGTTATTCACTCTGAAAAAAGATTTGAATGAGGGAAAACTTAGTTTCACAACACCAATTAAAATATTAGGAACAGGAATAATTACAGAAGCAATAATTCATTCATTAAGAGGTGGTTTATAAATGTTTTTCCCTACATTCGACTTTCCAGATATTAATATCACCGATATTAACATCCCTAAAGATGAACCTGATCTAGCCACAATAGAAATTACACAAGCCTCTTTACCTGTCCTTCCTTCACCAATTGAAGGCTGGGAAAACATAGCGGGGGGAATAAGCAAAAAGAAATCATTATCTTTATCCTATGAATTAAACACATCAATTAATAATCAAAGAATAGATAATACTCCTTCAATCGGATTATCTTATAATATAACATGGGAAATACTATAAGGAAGGTGATAATTTGGTTCAAATAGATGAAAAATGGTTAGAATATGAAATAGATATATTTAAATGGGGATACCATACAGATATGAATGATTATAATATCCATTGGGGGGAAATAAACATCAAACAATTTAAAAATGATTGGGATAAAAAATTTAAACATCTATCAATAATTAAAGACTACCCAATTTATAAAAGAAATTTTATTAAAGAATTAAAAAAATATACTATTAAATTAAATCCTAAATTTTAATAACTATTAATAAAAATATAAAGGAGGAAAAACCCATGCTGAAATTAGATGTAAAATATAAAATTATAGATGTAGAAAACAAAAAAATACTAATTGAGAAGCCTTCTGATAGTGGAGTTCTAAATCTTGTTAAAGCAATACATCACCTAATAACTCCAAAACAATTTACTAATGAAAGATTTACTTCTACAACTAATGCAGGAAGTCAATGGATTAATCTTGAATTAGACTATCCTTATGAAAACCCTCCATATAACGGTATATGTGTAGGTTCTTCACAAATTCCATACGATATAAATCAATATAGCCTTCAAGCACTAATAACTCATGGTTCAGGTTCAGGAGAATTACAATATGGTTCTAATAATGTATCATTTTTCATAATAAACGGAACTACAGCAACATGGACAGTTAATAAAACTTTTAGTAATGAAAGCGGAAACACTATTAATATAAATGAAATCGGGATTATTCATGGAACTACAGCAGAGAATGGCTTAATATTCCTTATGATACGGGATGTATTACCTTCTACTATTGCTTTAGCAAATCAAAAGAGTATAAGAATAGAATACGCTTTTACTCTTAATGTCTAATAATGATTTCCAACTTCTAAAACCCTAATAACGGCTTCAGCCTTTATATCTATAGGCTTCTCTATAATATGCCTAAATAAACGAATACCAACACCTATAGATTTAGGATATTTTTCCCGAACTTTATTAAAATACTTATTTACAACATCTTCTCTTATATGCCATGCCTGAGATAAAAACAAATCTACTATTCTTCTATTATATTCTTTATATGCTTCAAGGGCTATTTTTTCTATAAACTCTACATCTTCTTCCTCTAATTCAGGTTCTGATTTAAAACTATAAATCCATTCGCTATTATCTTTCATACCATCACCAGCCAAACCCCTATTATCATTAACTCTATTAACCCTAAAAACACTATCTCCACAAATCTATTTAAATCTAACCTCATACAATTACCAATTAAATACATATTTCAAAAATTATTAAAACATTATGTTATACCCATAAACCAACTTCCATCAATTATTTTTTATTTTAATCAGAATATAAAAACCATGCTACTGTTTGGCATGCTACAACTTTGTTTTGGGCACCATATCGTC
>Ga0123519_10012345_pt1 | contig 12446 bp, 9 predicted proteins | sample YelNatPaOPRAMG02_FD_87396 | JGI IMG/M metagenome (GOLD analysis project Ga0123519, IMG submission 87396) | Hot spring microbial communities from Yellowstone National Park - Yellowstone National Park OP-RAMG-02 (version 2) | ecosystem: Environmental > Aquatic > Thermal springs > Hot (42-90C) ...
GCCTTGGTAGCCCACACTGCTGCAGGAGCAATGCCTTTCAAATAGCGCGGCCGGAGGGGACGCCGAGAGTCAGAGCGACGCGGAGGGCAGGAGCAGCTCCTGCAGCGTAGCCTCTACGGCTCTCTGCTCCTCTGCGGCCCTCTGTGTCTCCTGCAGCCCCGCCATTTGAAAGGCATCGACTCTGGCAGCCGGCTACCGGGAGGGGGATGCGCGGCGTTGCACGGCGCCTCAGCCTGCCCGACGGGCGCAGGCTGGGCTACGACGACTATGGCCCAGCCGATGGCGTGCCGGTCATGCTCCTGCACGGCACGCCCAGTTCGCGTTGCGGCTGGTATGTCTTTGGCAGCACCAGCCTGGCCGACAGGCTGGGCCTGCGCGTCATCGCTCCGGACCGGCCCGGGTTGGGCCTATCGACCTACCAGGCCGGCCGGCACATCGTCGACTGGCCGGCCGACGCGGCGGCCCTGGCCGATCATCTGGGCCTCGATCGCTTCGCCGTCTTGGGGTACTCGGGTGGTGGGCCCTACGCGGCTGCCTGCGCCCTGCAGCTCCCCGAGCGGCTGACTGCGGCCGGCATCGTCGGCGGCGCCGGGCCCTACGATCTTGCCGGCGTCGCCGATGAGATCTCTCCGGCCATCCTCTTCTTGCTGACCCTGGCTCGCGACAGGCCGCGCATGGCCGAGCGCCTCTTCTCATGGCTGGGCGGGCTGGCCCGGCACGCGCCCCGCTCGCTCATCGCCCAGGCGATGGCGGTGCTGCCCGAGCCCGACCGGGCGGCTCTTGCCCGGCGCGAGGTGCAGCAGGCAGTGGTGGTCGCCTTCCTGGAGGCGCTGCGGTCTGGGCCAAGGGGTGCGCGCCTCGACACGGCCCTCATGGCCGGCCCCTGGGGTTTTGCCCCTCAAGATGTCGCCATGCCGGTGCACCTGTGGCACGGGGAGGAGGACCGCTTCGTCCCGCCGGCAGTCCTGCACCGCCTGGCCGGCATGCTGCCCAACGCCCGTGCCCGCTTCTACCCCGGCGAGGGCCACGTCTCACTTCTGGCCAACCACGGCGAGGAGATCCTCGGCGAGTTTGCCGGCCTGGCCGCTCGCTAGGCCCAGCCTCGTTGCGCGATGCGCGAGGCCGCCGTGCCGGTGCTGTCGGGCCCGCTGCGCATCTGTGCGCCCAGAGTGGCCGCGTTGCCGCGATCTGTCTATCTCCCAAGGGGCTGGGCCAGGGCCCGCTCCATGTTCTCCGGCACCTGTTGGCACTGGCGCTATGAACCCGTGAGGGAACGACGAACGGGAATGCACAGGAATAAGATGCACGCCAGGCCCCGGTGAAGGAATGCCGATGCGACAACCGAATACTCTATAGAGATGGGCGTGCCATCGTAGGGAGTCATGGCCGGCCAGGAGGACACCTGCTATGAACAAGATCGGCCTCCACATCATCGGCGGTTTCTCGGGGTCACTTGGCAAGCCGCGCGTCGTCAAGCTGATGGAAGCGTCGGTGGAGTATGTGCGCCAGGTGCGCCAGGAGGTGGGGCCCGCCTGCATCATCGTCGTGCGCTGGTACGAGCCCGACCAGCCGCTGGCCGACCCGGTCGCTGCGGCGCAGGCGTGGTTCAAGCGGCACGAGCCTGCCATGAAGGCCATGGCCGCGGGCGACCCGAATGTGGCCTTTGAGGGCTACAACGAAATCGGCGACGGCCAGGCGCCCGCGTATGCCGCGTTTGAAGTGGAGCGGCTGCGGCTGATGCACCAGGCGGGCTACCGTGCCGTAGCCGGCAACTTTTCCGTCGGCACGCCCCACGAGAGCCTGTGGGGCACGGCCTACAAGCCGATGCTCGCTGCCTTGGCCCCCGGCGACTTTTTGGGGCTCCACGAGTACTGGCAGAACGCTGCCGAGTTGGACAACCGCTGGCTCTGTGGCCGCTGGACGCTCATGCCCGAGCTCCAAGGGGTGCCCATCATCATCACCGAGCTGGGGCGCGAGTCGGGCGGGTGGAGGGCTTCGAGCAACCCCACCCAGTACCTGGCCGAGCTGGCAAAGTACAACGCGATCATGGAGGCCTCGGCCAACGTGCTGGGAGGTGTGGTCTTTACTGCGGGAGGCCACGGGTGGGATTCTTACCACCCCGATGAGATCTGGCCGCAGGTTACGGCCAAGTACACCGGTACTCCGTGGACCGACCCCAGCCACCCGCGGACGCAGGTGCCGGGCATCCCCTACTTCTGCACAGAGCGCGTCGATGCGGCGGGCAAGCGCTACACGCCGCAGTACATCGTCATCCATGGCACGGAGGCCCCGCGCGATGCGGCCCTGGCCTCGTGGAAGGTGGGCTCGGGCAGTGCCTCGGGGGCCAGCGTCCACGACCTGGTGACTGCCATCGGCCTGGTGATCCATTGCGTGCCCTACGACAAGGCCGCCTGCCACCTGCCAGCGACCGCGCAGATCCCTGGCTTCAACCGGCCCGATAGCACCGGCCGCTGCGAGCCCCCGGCCAACCTGGTGACCATCGCCGTTGCCCTCGAGTGCCCTGCCGACCCCGCCGACCCGGGCTGGGCGCCGACGCAACTCGACTCGGCCGCCGCCCTTGTGCGCAGGCTGGCCGATACTTACAAGATCCCGCGCGAGCGCATCCTTCGCCACTCGGACCTGGACGGCAAGGCGGCCGACCCGCGCCGCTTCCCCTGGCCGCTCTTTGTGGCGCGCGTCTTCCAGTTTGCGACCGACGAGTTCTCACAGACCACCCGCAACGCCGCCTGGAACGCAGGCGGCATACCCTATAACCGCGACGCCGCCTTCCCGCGCTTTGCCCGCGAGCTAAACCTGGGCAACCCCGAGACTCCCGAGTTCGACTTTCAACTGGGGGGCGTCTGGTACCGGGGCCAGGGCTTTAGCAAGGGCATCGTCTACGCCCAGATCGGCCATTGGGATGAATGCGACCTCTTGCCCTGGTAGGGGGCTCTCCCAATGCAGCTCAGCCTGAGGCCGGCGGCGCAGCTTCAGCGCCCGCACCTGCCTGTGGCGCGGCCGCTGAAGCTGCGCCCGCGGTGACCACGGCCGGCGGGTTGCCCAGGCGCAGGGGCAGGGGCGTCTGGATGGCAAAGAGGGCCAGCCCGGCCAGCACGGTCAGGGCGATGGGGCTGAGGTTGTAGAGCCGCTGCGTGCGCGGCGTGGGCGCCAACACCTGGAAGCGCACGCACAGCCAGAGCACCGCGACGCTGCTGGCCTGCACCAGCGCATTCACCCACAAGGGCACCCCACCGCTGCGGCCCAGTGGCGTCAGCACGATCGCCGCCAGGGCCACCAGCCCCACGTGCATGGTGAAGGCATAGAGCGAGTGCTGGCCAAAGGCCAGCAGCAACCAACCCAGCGCCCGTTGCAACGGCTGCCAGAACACCGTGGCGGCCAGGAACAGGAAAGAGAACGTCACCCCTGTCGCCAGCAGGCGGCCCGGCCGCACATCGGCCTTGTCGAGGAAGAGGGTCTGCAGCGCCACGCGCAGGCCGTCGAGAGCGCCGCCGTGCAGGGCGTTGGCTCGCAGGGCCACAAAGAGCCCGATGAGTGCTGCGAGCGCGACACCGGTGGCGGCCAGGAGCCGCCGCGCCGTCCGCGGTGCCGGCACCGGCATCGACTTGCGGCCGTAGCCGAAGGCCAGCCCGGTGAAAAAGATCACCTGCCACGCCGAGAAGTTGAAGAGCCCGTTGCCGGCGATGGGCCAGGGCAGGCCGGCGCTGGCGGGCCAGAGCTGAAAGAGGCCCCACAGAAGCCACGAGCCGCCCAGCACCCAGGCACGCTTGCCCTGGTCGATGAGCAATAGCGCCAGCGGGGCCGCCAGGAAGAGCAGTGTGTAGATGAGCATCACATCGGCCAGAAAGTAGGTGCGGTGGAGCGTCAGGATGCTGATGATCGTCGCCACCACGCTCTGCCCGCCCGTGCCCGTGGCCCAGGGCAGGTGGAGCGCCTCGGAGAAGGGCAGGAACGCCAGGGTGAGGGAGATCGTCAGCAGGTAGAGCTTGGCGGCGCGGTTGAGCATCTTCATCAGCGAGCGGGCGAGGCCATCGCGCTGGACAAGGCGGCCGTAGACGAGCCCGGCTACCAGGCCCGAGGTGAGGACGAACCCCTCGGCGGCGCTGGTGAAGAACTGGTTGCCGCCTGATAGCAGTTGTAGCGGCGACGAGCCGCACACGTGGTCGATGACCATGGCGAACACGAAATACCCGCGCAACAGGTCGAGGCGCAGGTCACGCCCCCTGGCCGTGATGTAGGGGGGCATGGAGAGACCGTCGGCAGACATGCACACCAACTCCTCATGGAGAAAGGCCGGCAGGGGGCGACACCAAGCATCGTGGTGCTCTGCCCCATACGGCCGCGCCCGTTGGGCAATGCCGGTGGGCGGAAGCCTGGGGTCAGTATAGCAGAGGGATGTGAAGCTGCGATAAAGGGAGTGTCAAGAAGTGGCTAAAGCTCGGCCAGACGCCAGGGGGGGCGGCGGCTCGACCCCGGCCCCGAAACGACGCCCTGGCGCCAGGAAACAAAAAGTACCCCTGGGCAGACTCGAACTGCCGCACACGGCTCCGGAGGCCGCTGCTCTATCCACTGAGCTACAGGGGCGCAACGCATGCTAGTGTACCACATCCCGCTCTATCGGTCAAACAATCGCGAACCAGCCAGCCCGGCAGGGCTTTTGCCAAGTCGGCGTTATGTGTAGCCCAGACCCTTCGCAGGCCGGCGTTCGCCACGTTGGGAGGCCCGCAGAACCTGCTCCGAGCTTGCCCTGAGCAGAGCGAAGGGGTGACATAAGCGGGACTCTGAAAAAGCCCTGAACCAGCCCGGTCGAAACGTTTGACAATGGCGGATACCTATGCGATAATTGAGCATCACAGGCGCTGATGGAAACGAGTAGGCGGGAGGCTCCGCTCAGAGAGCCCGGGCGAGGCGGGCCAGGCCGTGGCCTGCCGGCGGTGCGAACCGGGCGCGGGTGCCCTGCCGAAAATCCTTCCGGAGCCGCCAACCGAAAGAGACGGGATGCGCGATGCGCACTGTGCGCACCAGGTGCTCCGCCTCGAGTAGACTTGGCCGGGCCCGCCGGCCGTTACACCGGCGGGGGTATGCACACGTACCCCATCCGAGCGGGCGTGCCAAGGCGCGCTAATCAGGGTGGTACCGCGGGAGCTTGTCGAGGGCTCTCGTCCCTGCCTTTCCGGGGCGAGAGCTTTTTTTCGTTCGGGAGAGTGCTGTCGTGGCGAAACGCTGGATCCTGCATTTCGATGGCGGCTCGCGGGGTAACCCGGGGCCCAGCTACGGCTCCTATGTGCTGGCGCTGGATGGCCGCGAGCTGCTGCGCCGCTCCTGTGAGTTTGGCCGGCGGACGAACAACGAGGCTGAGTATCTGACCCTGATCCGCGGGCTGGAGGAGCTTCTCCGCGTGCTCCAGGCGAAGGGCTTGGATCCGGCTGAGGCGGCCGTGGAGGTGCGCGGCGATAGCCAGCTCGTGCTGTCCCAGGTGCAGGGCACCTGGAAGGTGCGCGAGCCCCGCATGGGCGTGCTCCGCGACCAGGCGCGCCAGCTCCTGCGCCGCTTCGGGCACTATAGCCTGGTGCAGGTGCCGCGCGAAGAGAGCGTGCGGGTGCTGGGGCACTAGAGGACCAGGGAACTGAGGGAACTGGGGAACTGAAGGAACTGTGGGAGTGGGGGAGTTGGCTTGGCCGCCCCCAAGTTCCCCCAGTTCCCCAGTTCCCTCAGCTCCGTCGTTGTAGGAGGTGGAGAGAGTGTTCAGGCCGGTATCGAGCAAAGTAGATTGGCTCAAGATGGAAGAGGAAGTGCTGCGCTTCTGGGAGGAGCAGGGCATCTTTCAGAAGAGCGTGCAGCAGCGCCAGGGCGCCCAGCCCTTTGTGTTCTACGAAGGCCCGCCCACGGCCAACGGCCGCCCCCACGTGGGCCACGTGGAGACGCGGGTGATCAAGGACCTCATCCCGCGCTACCGCACCATGAAGGGCAACTATGTGCTCCGCAAAGCAGGGTGGGATTGCCACGGCCTGCCCGTGGAGCTGGAGGTCGAGAAGGAGCTGGGCTTTGAGGGCAAGCAGGCCATCGAAGCCTACGGCGTGGCCGAGTTCAACGAGCGCTGCCGCGCCTCGGTGTTCCGCTACGTCGATGAATGGAACCGCCTCACCCGCCGCATCGGCTTCTGGATCGACCTGGACCATCCCTACATCACCATGACCAACGAGTACATCGAGTCGGTCTGGTGGATCCTGCGCCAATTGTGGGACCGGGGGCTCCTCTACCAGGGGTACCGCGTGGTGCCCTACTGCCCCCGCTGCGGCACCGCCCTTTCGGACCACGAGGTGGCCCAGGGCTATGAGGAGGCCGAGGACCCCTCGGTGTTCGTCCGCTTTGCGCTCAAGGACGAGCCCGGCACCTCCTTCCTGGTGTGGACGACCACGCCCTGGACGCTGCCGGCCAACGTGGCGCTGGCCGTGCACCCCGACGTCCGCTACGCTACGGTGGAGCAGAATGGGGAAAGGCTGATCCTGGCCGAAGAGCTGGCCGACAGGGTCCTCAGTGGCGACTACAAGGTGCTCGAGGTGCGCTATGGGCGCGACCTGCTGGGCCGGCACTATGAGCCGCTCTTCCGCTTCCTGCCGGTGGAGCAGGACTATGCCTATGTCATCCCCGGCCAGTTCGTGACGACCGAGGAGGGCACGGGCATCGTGCACATCGCGCCGGCCTTTGGCGGCGACGACATGGCGGTGGGGGAGGAGTACCACCTGCCGGTGTTGCAGACGGTCGACGCGGCGGGCCGCTTCATCGACGCCGTCCGGCCGTGGGCGGGCATGTTCGTCAAGGAGGCTGACCCGCTGATCGAGGAGACGCTGCGCGAGCGCGGCGTGCTCTACCGGCGCGGGCGCTACACCCACACCTACCCGTTCTGCTGGCGCTGCCACTGGCCGCTCCTCTACTACGCCAAGACGACCTGGCTGATCAAGACGACTGCCATCCGCGACCGGCTGGTGGAGACGAACCAGGAGATCCAGTGGTACCCCGACCACATCCGAGACGGCCGCTTTGGCAACTGGCTGGCCAACAACATCGACTGGGCCCTGGGCCGCGAGCGCTACTGGGGCACGCCACTGCCGGTGTGGCAGTGTGACCGCTGCGCGGAGCAGGTCTGCATCGGCTCGGTGGCCGAACTGGAGGAGAAGAGCGGGCGCAGCCTCAAGGGGCAGGACCTGCACCGCCCCTACATCGACGAGGTCACCTTCCCCTGCGCCTGCGGCGGCACCATGCACCGCGTGCCCGAGGTGATCGACACCTGGTTCGACTCGGGCTCGATGCCGGTCGCCCAGTGGCATTATCCCTTTGAGAACAGGGAGTGGTTCGAGGCACAACACCCGGCTGACTTTATCTCCGAGGCGGTCGACCAGACACGCGGCTGGTTCTATAGCCTGCACGCCATCTCGAACCTGCTCTTTGGCGAAAAGACCTTCAAGAACTGTCTGGTGCTGGGCCTGGTGCTCGACGCCGAAGGGCGCAAGATGTCGAAATCGGAGGGCAACGTCGTCAGCCCCTGGGAGGTGCTCGACGTCTACGGCGCCGACGCCATGCGCTGGTACCTCTATACGGCGGCGGCGCCCTGGGCCGAGAAGCGCTTCTCGGTGGAGCTGGTGGGCGAGTCGTTCCGCAAGTTCCTGCTGACCCTGTGGAACACCTACGCCTTCTTTGTCACCTACGCCAACATCGACGGCTGGGCCCCCGCCCGTGGGACGGGCTTGCCAGCCCGTCGGTCGGAGGAACTGCCTCTCCTGGACCGCTGGATCCTGTCGGAACTGCACACGCTGGTCGAGGCGGTGGACACCGGCCTGGCCAACTATGACATCACCGGCAGCGCCCGCCGCATCGCCGAGTTTGTCGACGACCTCTCGAACTGGTACGTGCGCCGCTCGCGCCGCCGCTTCTGGAAGAGCGAGCACGATGCTGACAAGGCGGCAGCGTACGCTACCCTGTACGAGTGCCTGACCACGCTGGCGGGGCTGCTCGCACCCTTCACGCCCTTTGTGGCCGACGAAATCTACCGCAACCTGGTGGAGCACCCGGCGGCTGAGGGCGGGCAGGATGTGCCGGAGAGCGTGCATCTGACGCGCTTCCCCGCTGCCAACCCCGCCCTGGTGGATCGCGACCTGATGGCCGACATGCGCCTGGCTATGCGCCTGGTGAGCCTGGGCCACGCCGCGCGCAACAAGGCCGGACTCAAGGTGCGCCAGCCCCTGGCCGAAGCGGTGGTGCGCCTCCGCACGCCCGACGAGCAGGCGCGCCTGGAACGCCTGCAGGACCTGATCGCCGACGAGCTCAACGTCAAAGCCCTGCGCCTGGTGCGCGAAGAGGGCGACCTGGTGACCTACCTGGTGCGCCCGCAGCCCAGCATCCTGGGTAAGAAGTACGGTGCGCTCTTCCCCAAGGTCCGCGCTGCGGCCATGGAGAGGAGCGCCGAGCTGGGGCCTCGCCTGCGCGGCGGGCAGCCCGTCACGCTGACCGTCGAAGGCCAGGAAGTGGAGTTGGCGCCCGAAGAGGTGGAGGTACAGCTCGTGGAGAAGGAGGGCTACAGCGTGGCCGAGGAGGGTGGCTACCTGGTGGCCGTCTCGACCGTGCTGGGCGAGGCGTTGCGCCGCGAGGGCCTGGCGCGCGAGGTGGTGCGCCGCATCCAGACCATGCGCAAGGACGCCGATTTCCGCATCGAGGAGCCGATCGTCACCTATTACGAGGCGGGGGGCGAGATGCGTTCGGTGCTCGAAGAGTGGGCCGACTACATCGGCCAGGAGACGCTGTCGCGCCGGCTGGTCGAGGGCGTGCCCCCCGAGGGTGCCTACGTCGAACAGCACCGCGTCGATGGCCAGGAGGTGACCCTCGGCATCGTCCAGGCCTCAGAGCCTGTGGGTGCCTAGTAATCCAACCGTACTAACCCGGCGGGGCGTGGGTCATCCGGGCACCGCGCTTCGCACCCCACCGGAGCGGAACCTTTTGGCGGGTTGGGCGGGCTGCCCGCCCAACCCGCGCCCCGGGCTGTGCCGGCCAGGCGCGGAGCGGGTTTGCCGGCTGTTGCCGGGCGTGGGTTGACCCAAGTGCCGCCTCGCTCTTCGGCTTGCCACAGGGCTGGGAATCGGCTACAATCTGGCCGAGGCGCCCTCAACGGCGCCGAGTGTGTGCCAGGAGTTGCCTGTATGGCCCGCAAGGGGGCAGTGTGGCGGCTCTGCGCCGGCGACTGGAGGCCGAGCGCTCGCGCCTGCAGGCCGAAGTGGGTCGATTGAGCCTGGAGAGTGGGCGGGTGGGCTATGGCAACCACATGGCCGACGACGCCAGCGATGTGTTCGAACAGGCCAAGAACCTGACGCTGCGCCGGCACCTGGAGAACCTTCTGGCCGAGGTGAACGAAGCGCTGCACCGCCTCGATCACGGGAATCATGGCATCTGCCAGATGTGCGGGGGCGCCATCGATGCAGCGCGGTTGCAAGCTGTGCCCTATGCGTCTCTCTGCCTGCGCTGCAAGGTGCACAGCGAGGGGCGTGGCTCAGGATGAGAACGGTGGTGGGATCATGTCGTTTGTGCGCTTGAGGTCGAGGGAAGTGCTCCTCGCCGGTGTGGCGCTGGCCGTGCTGGCCGCGGACCAACTCAGCAAGGCCGCCGTGGCGCGCTATCTTGCGCCGCTGACCCCCTGGAATCCGATTGCAGCACTGACCCCCTACATCAGCCTGACCTATGTCACGAACACGGGGGTGGCCTTTGGCCTCTTCCCGCAACTGGCTGCCCTCTACCCCTACATCAGCCTGGCCATCGTGGCCGGTCTGTTGGCCTTCTACCGCCGCTTTGGAGTGGAGCACTGGCTGCTGTCGGTGAGCCTGGGCCTGCAACTGGGGGGCGCGGTGGGCAACCTCGTCGACCGGTTGCGCCTGGGCTACGTGGTCGATTTCCTGGATATCAAGGTGTGGCCCGTCTCCAATGTGGCCGATGTCTGCATCGTGAGTGGCGTGTGCATCCTGGCCTACCTGCTCCTGAAGGAGCAGCCGAAGCAGGAGGCTGCACCGGCCGGCGCCGGCGGTGCTGAGCAGCCCTGCCACCCCGATGGCCAGCCGACGGCGTAGCAGGGCCAGCATCCTCGTGTAGCAGGCGGGCAGGTTCCGAGCAACCTGTTGGAGAGCAGTGCCCTGCGGGGCAAGGACCGGGTTTTACGCTTCGCGCTGTTCTGGTGCGGCACCGCTCGCGAATTGCTTCGCGGCGCTCGCAATGGGCGCCGGGGCCAAGACCCAATACTGTGCAACCAGCAGGGCTTGAGACGCAGAGAGCCGCAGAGGCGCGGAGAACTGCAGCGGGAACGCGAGGGAGAGGGAGGCGTGTCCTGGACCCTCTGCGGGTCTCTGCTCCTCCGCGCTCTCCGCGTTTCCCGGAGTCTGCCTGCAGACGGTCACCCCTGTCTTATTCGAACGGCATTGGGCCGAGATCTTCTCGGAGGGGCGGGTGGCGGTGGTGCGTACGATGGAGCGCCTGGTGGTGGCGCCGGAAGAGCAGGGAGAGCGGCTCGACCGCTACCTGGCCCGGTGCCTGCCCCAGTTCTCTCGCTCTGCCTTCCAGAGGCTGATCGATGCGGGGCTCGTGCTGGTGAACCACGCACCGGCTAAGGCCAGCTACCGGGTGGAGCCGGACGACCTGGTGGAGGTGGCGCTGCCCGAGCCGGTGGCGCCCCAGCCGGTGGCCCAGGAAGTGCCCCTGCGCGTGATCTATGAGGATGGCGCGCTTGCGGTCATCGACAAGCCGGCGGGGCTGGTGGTGCACCCTGCCCACGGCCATGCTGCAGGCACCCTGTGGAATGGCCTGATGGCGCGCTACCCCGAGCTGGCCTCGTGGCCATCCGAGGAGGGCTGGCCCGGCCTGGTGCACCGGCTCGACCGCGATACCTCGGGGCTGCTGGTGGTGGCGCGTACGCCCCAGGCGCGCGATGCCCTACGCGCCCAGTTCAAGGCCTCGCAGGTGCGCAAGGTGTACCTGGCCCTGGTCATTGGCCGGCCCGAGCACGCGCAGGCGCGCATCGACGCGCCCATCGCCCGCGACCCGCACGACCGCAAGCGCATGGCCGTGGTCGAGGGCGGGCGCAGGGCGGTCACCGACTACAAGACGCTAGAGTTCCTGGGCAACTATACGCTGCTCGAAGTGCGGCCCCTCACCGGCCGCACCCACCAGATCCGCGTGCACCTGGCCGCCATCGGCCACCCGGTAGCGGGCGACCGCGTCTACGGCCCCGAGCGCCAAAAGCTCAGGCTCCCCCGCCTCTTCCTGCATGCGGCCGAGTTGAGCTTCCGCCATCCCAGCACAGGCCAGGAGATGGCCTTCGGCGCGCCGTTGCCGGAGGAGTTGGAGAGGGTACTGCAGCGGTTGCGCGAGCGTACTGCGTGATGCGTACTGCGTAATGCGTAAGGTCGCTATGAGCAGGGCTCGCTGCAATAGAGGACCTTACGCAGTACGCAGTACGCAGTACGCATTACGCACTACGCGCCACCCGCCGCCATTTGGCAAAGGATCAGTCGCCTTGTCCATCTACGAGCGCTATGCCGAGATCTATGACCGCTCCGGCCAGATTGGGTTCAGCCTGCGCGCCATCCCCTACCTGCAGGAGATCCTCGCTCGCCACAGCTTTGAGGGCCACACCATGCTCGACCTGGCCTGCGGCACGGGCACCATCGCCCTGGCCTTTGCCCAGCAGGGCTGGCGCGTCTATGGCGTCGACGCCTCGGCGGCCATGCTGGCCCAGGCCCGCGCCAAGGCCGCGGAGAGCGACGTGCCGCTCCTCCTCAGCCAGCAGGACATGCGCTCCTTCATCCTGCCCGAGCCGGTGGACCTGGTGACCTGCCTCTTCGATAGCCTCAACTACCTGTTGGCTGTGGAAGACCTGCAGATGACCTTCGCCCGCGTGGCAGCGCACCTGCGCCCGGGCGGCCTCTTCATCTGCGATATGAACACCATCTGGGCCCTGCGCGAGATCTGGGACCACAACACCTACTTTCAGGATAGCGAAGACCTCTCCATCATCATGCAGTCCGAGTACTCGGACGAGGCCCACATCGTGGCGGTCAAGGTCGTGGCGTTCGTGCGCCGCGATGGGCTCTATGAGCGCATCGAAGAGACTCACGTGGAACGGGGCTATCCCGAACGGTCGGTCTCTGCGGCCATGGAGCGGGCCGGCCTGACGGTGCTCGAGTCCTACGAGGCGTTCACGCTTGACCCGCCCAACTCGCGGTCGCCGCGGCTGTTGTGGGTGGCGACGCGGCCGGGCGAGGGGTGACGTGCCGGGCTGGGGGCAGAAGGGGGTGCGGCGGGGAGGTCAGCTTCGCGGCGAGGTGGGTTCCAGGGTGTAGAGGCGGGCCCAGCGCGGCGTGTAGGGCGTGCGCAGCCGCCGCAGGCCGCTGCCC
>Ga0123519_10012346_pt1 | contig 12445 bp, 7 predicted proteins | sample YelNatPaOPRAMG02_FD_87396 | JGI IMG/M metagenome (GOLD analysis project Ga0123519, IMG submission 87396) | Hot spring microbial communities from Yellowstone National Park - Yellowstone National Park OP-RAMG-02 (version 2) | ecosystem: Environmental > Aquatic > Thermal springs > Hot (42-90C) ...
AATTTAGTTTGTTTAAATAAAAATGCCCAGTTAACTCATGAGGCTTCAATTGGAAAAATTTCTGAAGAAGAATTAATTTATTTAAGGAGTCGGGGACTGACAGAAAAAGAAGCGATTGATTTAATCATCAATGGTTTTTTAAAAAACTTTTAACAAAAATTCTTGCTTGACATTAAAAATTATTATATAATGGAAATAAATCCATAAAAAACCTTTTACAATGAATACCGGTGATTTAGAATTTTCGAAAACTTCTTTTAGTGGGACAACGAGACCTCAAAAATTACTTATTTTTATATTTATAATTTTTATTGCTATAATTGGGGGTGTCTTTTTTTTGGATTATTATATTAACACCCTAACAGTCCAAATATCAGATTTAAAAAGAGAGCAGCAAGAATATCAAAAAGTTTTGCCCTCTGAGAAAGAGGCAGAAATAATAAATTTCGAAAAAAAATTAAATATTTTAAATAAGCTTTTAGAAAATCATTCTTCCCTTTCTCGGCTTTTAACTTCACTTGAAGATTTAACCCATCCGGAAGTTTATTATACTTCTTTTAATTTTTCGAAGGAAAATGGCTTAGTTCAGTTAGAGGGTGCTGCTAAAAGTCAAGAAGCATTAATTCAAGCTATCAATGGTTTTATAAATCATCCACGCGAAATCAAAGCAGTGATAGTTAGAGAAATCAAAACAGATTTAAAAGAAAAAGTTGTAAATTTTAGTATAAATATTTATTTTCAACCGGAGGTCTTAAAATTTCAACCAGCCTCGCCTTAGTTTAAAATATCTATGAAAGAAACAACTAAACAAAACCTTTCAATCTTTTTAATCACCGTTCTTTTGGCAGGGAATATTTACATTTGGTTTAATTATATAAAACCACGATTGGACAGCGTTAAAAAACTAAAACAAGACATAGAGGAGATTAAAAAAAATATTAATTTTCTGAAAGAATACCAGAAGAAAGCCGGGGAATTGGTGCAAAGTTATTCTTCTCTTTCTCAAGAAATAAGTAAAATTGATCTGGCCTTACCGGCTGAAACCCAAGTTGCTCAAATTTTGGCTATCTTAAATGATATTTCTAAGAACAATGGAATTATTTTAGACTTTTTATCATGCGACGAAAATACCGGTGAGGATTTGGGTTTTTTAACCATTCACACTAGTTTTACTACTACTTATAATAATTTAAAGAACTGGCTAAAAGAGATAGAAAAAGAGTTAAGATTGATGGATGTCCAAGAGATTAGCATAAGATCAATCACTGAAGGTGGCTCTCAAAGTAGTCAAATTACCAAAGTGACTACTAAAACTACGACGAGAACCACACTTCCAAAAAGCGCCGAATCTTCAGTTTCTTTTATTGAAGCCAGGATTATTCTAAGAGCTTATTTTCTAAAATAGTTTTTTAAAAAAATGGCTATTCAAATTCAACCAGAAAAAAGAACTAATTTTACCCCTCTTATAATAGTTATCTTTCTTCTAATCATAGGAGCTTTTTTATACCTGAAATATTTTCGAGGCGGTGTTATCAAAGAAAAGGAGATTAATTATTCCCCGGAAATACTTCCACCTACTTCCCAGGAAATTTTAAAGAAAGGAGTAGATATTTCTTCCTTTTCTAATAGAATTAAAGAAGTTTTAGAACATCCAGTCTTTAAATCTCTTATTTCTCATATTAATTGGCCGCCAGAAAGCCCCCAGTTAGGAAGACCTAATCCTTTTAAGCCGTTATAATTTTTAATTATGGTAGAAGATGAATATTTTTTATCTCTTTTGGTTCAGAAAGGTTTAATTTCCAAAGAGCAGGAAAAAGAAATATTAGAAAAATCAAAATTAATAAATAAGAGGGCTGAGAAGATTATTAATGAAAAGAAATTAGTCGACGAGGAAGCGCTCGCTAATATTAAGAGCGAAATTTTCAAATTACCTGTAAAAATATTTAATAAAAACGAAATAGTCCCTCACAATATTCTTCACTTGATTCCGGAAGAGACCGCGAGGCATTATAATTTTATTGCTTTCGATAAAGCAGATAATGTCTTATCTATTGGAATGGTTTATCCTGACGATTACGAATCACAGGAAGCATTAAAATTTTTAGCTAGAAAACTCAATTTCCAATTTAAGATTTTTATAATTACTCCCTCTAACTTGAGAGATATTTTATCTCAATACCAAACTTTTTACAAAGAATTTAATCAACTTTTGGAAGATTTTAATAAAAGTTATGCTGCCAAAACTAAAAAAGAAGTTACTCCTTATCGTTTAATTAACATCGAATCAACCCAAGGTGTTGTTGCCGAGGAAGCGCCAATTATTAAACTTTTTGCTTCAATTTTAAAATTTGCAGTTCGAAGTCGTGCCTCAGATATTCATATCGAGCCCCAGGCTAATGTTTTAAGGATTCGTTTAAGGATAGATGGAAAACTTTCTTCTGCCTTCTTCCTGCCATATTTAGTTCAAGCTCCAATTGTTAGCCGTATCAAAATTATGGCTAATTTGAAAATAGACGAGACCAGAATTCCACAGGACGGTAGATTTTTTTCTATAATTGACGAAAAAGAGATTGACTTCCGGGTTTCTACTTTTCCCACTGCTTTTGGAGAAAAAGTTGCTATTAGAATACTTGACCCCTCTGTGGGCTTAAAAAGTATAAATGAACTTGGTTTAGTAGGAAAAAACCTTTCTATTTTAGAAGAGGAAATTAAAAAACCATACGGAATGGTTCTTATTACAGGGCCTACTGGTTCAGGTAAAACCACCACTCTTTATGCCATTATGCAGGTTTTGAATCAAGAGAAGGTTAATATTGTTAGTGTTGAGGATCCGGTTGAATATTCAATTGAAGGAATTAACCAATCGCAAGTTCTTCCAGAGATAGGTTATACTTTTGCTCGTGGTTTACGTCATATTGTGAGGCAAGATCCTGATATTATTATGGTTGGAGAAATCCGTGATTCAGAAACAGCTCAATTGGCAGTCCAATCAGCTTTAACAGGTCATTTGGTTTTATCAACCCTTCATACTAACAATGCGATTGGGGTTATTCCCCGCTTAATGGATTTGGGAGTAGAACCCTTTTTAATTCCTTCTACAGTAAATTTAATGATAGCTCAACGATTGGCTAGAAAACTTTGTAATGATTGCAAAATGAGAGTAATGGCCAACGAGATAGAAACAAAAATAATAGATGAAAGTCTTTTAACTTTACCGAAAGAAGTAAAAGAAAAATACAACATTAGTAAACCTTATTATATTTACAAAGCTAAAGGATGCTCAAACTGTAACTACAAAGGTTATTTAGGAAGAATAGGCATTTTTGAAATGATAAAAATGACCAAAGAATTAGAAAATATAATATTAACTCAACCTTCTCAGGAGAAATTAATGGAAGAAGCCAAGAGACAAGGAATGATTACTCTAAGACAGGATGGAATACTGAAAGTTTTAGAAGGAATAGTAAGTTTAGAAGAAATTTTGGCAATCACTTAATTAGTTTAAAAATCTACAATAAAATTAAAAAAGAGGCCTAAAACCTCTTTTTTTATTTTTATTTGACAATTAAAAATAAAGATGATATAATTAAGAAGGTTTTAGGTTCTTTAAAAATGGACTTAAAGCCATCTTTGTTCTTTGAAAACTATATAAATTTTAATAAATTTTTGAAAGGAGGTATTTGAAATGGTAAAAAAACTACTTTGTTTGGTAGTTTTATTAGTGGTATTAGGTGCCTTTGTTGAACCCCTTAAACTTAAAGCTCAAGAAAGATATGGTATTCCAGAACAGATTGATTTTCAAACAGAAACTTTAAGTATTAGTTTTCTAATTAAGGCTCCTTTAGACGAGGGTATTAAATTCTCTTTGTTACAGTATCCTGATGAAGTAATAATCGCACCCACCGGAGGAACCCTAGCGAGTGGAGAAAGTGTAGAAGTAATGGTAAATTTAAAAAGAAATGATTTTCTGCCAGGTTATTACGAAGGAGAGATTATTTTTAAAATAGAAAAAAGTAATGGTGGTATTGATAATGTTAGCTTGAAATTTACCGGGATAGTTAAACCTTCTCCTTATCCGTTGATTGAACCATTGAGCGTTGATTTTGGGGCAACTGACTTAGAAAAAACAATAAGAATTAGAAACATTGGAGGAAAACCAGTTGAACCTTTGACTTTTAGAATTATAGAAACTCCCTCCTGGATTTCTCCTAATTTAACCAATGGAGTAGTTAATGACTTAGTTGGAAAAGAGGTTACTTTTACTGCAAATCGCAATCTAATAAATCCTGGATTAAATACCGGAAGAATAGTGATTGAAACTAATTCCTTAGAAGTTCCTCAAAAAATAATCACCTGCAGTATTATTGGACAACCAATCCAAAATCCTCAACTTGAGGCTTTTCCTTTAGTTTTGGATTTTGGAAATTCTCTTACTGATCTTCAGTTAGTCATAAAAAATAAAGGAGGAGGCTTTCTTACTGGTAGAATTTTTATTAATTTAGACTGCCAGTGGCAATCAGCTATTTATATTTCTCAGCTAATTTTTGGTCCCTTAGGTGCTAATCAACAGACAACTGTTTTGATTAAGGTCTCAAGAACTGGTTTATCTTACGGTGCATACTTTACCTACCTTAATATAGTTTCAAACGGTGGTAATTTAAACATTCCTGTAAGTTTCTTTGTCGAAAAGCCGCCTCAACCTTCACTTTATTTTTCTCCCACTTTTCTCAATTTAGATATTGCTAAAGAGGGATATTTGGAAATCTTTAATGTCGGAGAAAAAAACAGTGTTCTTTCCTGGTTTATAAATCAAACAACTATTCCTTTTGGGGTAGAATTTAGTTCTGTAAGGGGAACAATTTTAGCTGGAGGAAGCGAGCGCATTAGAGTCAAAGTAAACGCGAATATTTTGCCCCCTGGTCAATACAAACAAGATATTCTGATAGAAAGCAACGGAGGGAAAGGGTACTTGACTCTCTACTACCAAATAATAGCTGAGAGCAAGATAAAAATTAGTACCACTAACTTAATTTTTGGTTCAGACAAAGATAAACTCACTTTCACTATCGAGAACCTCTATGTTTCTAATTATCAGAAATCATTAGAAATCAAGTTCCTCTCTGTCCCTTATTGGCTAACTTTAAGTTACCCTAAAAGCACCGTTCTTCCAGGAGAAAAAATAGAAGTTGAGGCAAATTTCCTAAGAGATATTTTGAATCCAGGCAATTACTCAGGCTTAGTTAAAATTCAAACAAATGATCCTACTAACCCAATTGTTACTCTTAATTGTTCGGCTGTTGTTTTAAACCCTCTGTTGGAAGTTAAACCTTTAGATCTTGATTTTAAAACAGATCTTAAGGAACTAACTGTGACGGTAAGAAATGCAGGTCAAGGAATTCTCAAAGTAAAAGTGAAGAGTTTAGATAAGTGGCTGGTTCCTGTAGCTGAAGAATTTTCTCTAAAAAGAGGAGAAACGAAAGGAATAAAAGTTATTGCTCAAAGAAATTTAATTTCAGGTTATGGTGGTTTTAAGGGGAATATTATAGTTACTTCAAATGGCGGAAGTGCCTTAATAAATGCTTATATTGAAATCCCAGAACCTAAACCTAATCTTTATCTAGAGATTACTGAATTTGATTTTCAGACAGATAAAGACAAAGTTCAATTTGTCATTTCCAATACTGGCGAGAAAAACAGTGTAATGAAATGGAAAGTCAAATTCATCTCCAATGAATTATCTATCTCTGAATCAGAAGGAGAACTTTTAAAAGACCAGTATAAACTATTAACAGTTTTTTTAAATAGAGCCGCCCTTCCTATTGGGGAATGGACAGGAAAGATAATCTTTGAAGCTAATTCAGAAGAGAAACCAGTAATTTTTAAAGCGAGAAAACTTTCTCCACCATTAATCCAAGTAGAGCCAGAATCAGTTTTAGTTGATGTAAGAACAAGTCGCTTCTTTGAGATATCAATTTCAAATAGAGGAGAGGAGCCTCTTGTCATCGAAAAGATAGAAACCCCTGCTGAAATAGAAGTTTTAGAAACAGTTGGAACCCCTGTTCAAAAAGTGAAATTCAAAGTGAATACTTTAAAATTTGGTGAAACAAGAACTAAGATAAAACTGATTTCCAATGGAGGAACAAAAGAAATAGAAGTCAGAATTAAAAATCCTTTAGAACTTAAATTTTTTATCGATAGAGATTTCTATTTTAAAAATGGCGAAATGTTTTTCATAGAATCTCCTCCGTTTATAAAGGAAGGGAGAACATTCCTTCCTTTGAGAGCAATCGCAGAAAGTTTAAATCTTCAAGTGAAATGGTATCCACTTTCCGAAATCATAAAGATTAGTGATGGAGATTTTGAGATGGTTCTACAGCTTGGTAAAAAGGTAGCTTTTCTTAATAACCAACCTGTTCTTCTGGAAATTCCTCCTTTTACTATTAATGGAAGAACAATGGTACCTTTAAGATTTATTGCTGAAAGTTTTGGTTTCGATGTCAAATGGGTACCACTATCTCAAGAGATTATATTATTAAAGTGAAAAAAACTACAGGGAGACATCAGGTCTCCCTTTTTTATTATATTCTTAATTTTCTTATGTTGAGTTGTTTTAGAACGGTTATAATAATGATATAATAAGTAATGAATTTAAGGCTGGGGGATTTGTCTTGACTTTAAAAATTTATTATAATAATAGAGAGATAGAATAAAATAGCTTTTATTAAAAATTTAACAAAAAATTAATAAAAAATAATCATTAAAAACTATGAAAAACAAAAATATTTTAATTTTCATTTTAGGGGTATTAGTTATTTTAGGACTAACTCTTTACGGAGTTTTGTTATACCCAAAAACTAAAAAAAATAAAATTAATACAGAAATTTTAAATCTTACAAAAGAAGAGATAGCTAATGATTGTTTAGAGCTTTTAAAATTAGAACCCCAACAGAAACACATTTTCTGCGGGGTGAGTGAAACAGGAAGGGTAATAAAGGTGGAAGACCAGGAATTGAAAAATTACCTTTCTAAAAATAATAAAATTGCTATTGCTTTTAATTTGAAAGAACTCCTCAAAACACCTCTTCAAAATTTAAGAAAACCCGGTGAGTCTCTTTATTATCTTTCTTCTTCTCCTCATGTTTGTGCTTTTGTTTATCCAGATTTTTCTACTAGAAAACCAGATAATTGGGAACTATTTCCTTTAACTCTTTTAAAAAGCACTTTAAAGAACTCAGTAAATTATGTGAGCTGTACTAAAGCTTTAGAGAGAAACGAGCTTTTAAGTTTTGCTTTAGTTGGTAATATTGTTAAAGAAGGGGATATTTTTAAACAGTTTAAAGAAGTTCCTTTTGATAATATAAAAATAGAGCTTAATTTATTAAATAGCGAGAAAGAATTTAGTGAAGGGAGTTTAGGAGGTTATTATATGAGCAATCCTTTAAAATTTTTTCCTTTTTATAGAGTCAATATTCCTTTAAAATAAAAAAATTTTAAAAATTATGTTTTTCAAAAAAATTTTATCTTTAAAAGGGGGTTTAGTTATAGTTTTTTTAATTACCCTAAATTTAACCTTAATCCTTAAAAATCAAAAAGTCGAAGCATTAACTGTAACTTCAGATTGCCCTGATTGTGCTTTGTGGGGGATTCCCCAGGTAACTGGTCCGTATTATAAAGAAGAGGGCGGTAAATGCTATAAATATTATGAAAGAACAACACCTTGTTTAAAAAACAAAGATGGAACTATTCCTAACTGCGAGAGAGTGGAAACAGATTATAATAAGACAGAGGTGGGCTGTGAAGGGTGGTGTACGAGTTGCCAAACTGCTGCCTGCGGTCAAATTTCTGCTGTAGGAATAAAAAGGGATGCTGGACTAAATTGGTGGAGTTGCTATAAATGCGTTTGTGAGGAGCCATTAGGAGGAACAAATTCAACCCATTATGCTAGTTGTAAAGGGGAGCCAGATGGGGGTTGGGTGTGGGGCACACCTCCAACAAATTGGTTTAATTCATTATATTACTGTCAAGAAGGCCAGTGTAAAGCTACTACTTATTATGATAGTGGCAGTTGCGGTGTAGGCCCTAGTGCCTCATGTCAAGTTCTACCTCTTGCATGGGGAACGACTGATACAAAACCAGCTTGTGCCTGTAATGAGTTCTGTGAAAAATCAACCAATTGCGGAGATTTAGGATATAATTGTTGTCCTACTGGCTGTAATTCAGGTCTTGTTTGTTGTAATGTTATGGGTACCAAAAAATGTTTAAACTCTTGTGCCACTTGGGAGTGTAATCCTTCTAATTATACCTGTTCCTATAATGACAAAGGAGTGACTATTGATCGAGTAAAACAAGGTTACGGGTTTGGTAATAAGAGTAGTTGTGAGGATGCCTGTAAGCCCCCTTTGACAGTTTCTTGTACTGTTGATCCAGCTAGTGGTCCAAATACCACCAGTTTTAATTTTAAAGTCTTGGTTAGTGGAGGTAGCGGAACTTATTATTGTTCAATTACTTCTCCTGTTGATAAATCCTCATCTCCATGTTCTAACAATAGTACGATAGTCACGAAAACTTTCACTGGTTTTACAGAAGGTGATTATAGTGCAATTTTGAATGTTAAAGATAGTTATGGCAGAGAACAAAGCGCTAACTGTGAGTGGAAAATTACCAGTGCGGCAAAACCAGATTTGAAAATTACAGAGTTTGGTTATGATCAAACTCAAGGAAGATTTTACTATAAAGAAAAAAATATAGGTCAAGGGAATGCTGGTCCCCACTATGTGGGAGTGTTTGAAAAAGATGGCCGCCAATCAATTAGTGGAAAGAGTATCAGTTCGCTTGATAGCGGTCAAGAGACTAATACTCTTTATAGCAATTGGTCGTGCCCTAATAATACTTCGGTTTATACTTTTTATGCTTTTGCTGATTCTGGTGAGGTTATTGAGGAATCGGATGAGACCAATAATAAAACTGGTTATCTAACCATAGATTGTAGGCCACCGGCACAGCCAGATCTTATCATTAGTTCTTTATCTACTTCTCCTTCATCAGGAAGTCCTAATTCTTCAGTTACTATTAAAATTAAAGAAAAAAACCAAGGAAGTGCTGATGCTTCTAGTCACTATATTTATTTATATATAGACGGTTCATATACAACAAATTTTAATATTTCTAGTCTTTCTGCTAATAGTGAAACAAGTGAGCAGACTTATAATTATACTTGCCCCTCAAGTGGGGGAAGTTATACTATAAGAGCTGTGGCTGATGGAGGAGGAAATATTGCTGAGAGTGATGAGACCAATAATGAGAAATCTTTAACTTTAGATTGTGGCACTCCTTCCTCAAAACCAGATTTATATATTTCTAATATCTCCATTAGTCCTAGTAACCCAGCTATTAATCAATCAGTAACTATTAAAGTCACTGAAGGAAATAAAGGAAGTGCGACCGCTGGTTCTCATTATGTTGAATTATTTGTAAATAATCAAAGTAAAGGAACAAAAAACGTTTCTAGCTTGGGCAGTAATCAAACCGTTGACCTCACATGGGACAATATCTACACTTGTAGCAGTTGTTCATCTGTTTCGGTTAAGGCAACGGCTGATTCTTCAAGCCAGATAGATGAGAGTGATGAGAGTAACAATAATTACCAAACTTCTTTTTCTTGCGGCCAGAATGGAAGTGTTGATTTGTATTCGAATACAACAAATGTCTCGCCTGGAGGAAGTGTCACTTTGTATTGGGCTCCTTCTAATATACAATCTGGAACTTGTAATGCCTCTGCTTCTCCTTCTAACTCTTCTTGGAGTGGTTATAAATCTGATTCTAATACTTATCCTGGTGTGACTATTTCTAATCTTCAGCAAACAACTACCTTTACTTTAACTTGTACTGATCAATGCAATAACTCTGTTTCAGATTCAGTCACTGTTACTGTCAGTGATCGATACTCTTGTAATTCTTCAAGTGGTTGTGTTCAAGATCCAAGCGGGAGTTATACTTCCTTAAGTGATTGTCAGAATGTATGTAAAAAAAGATGTAGCAGTGTTAATCAATGTAGTACTACTTATAGTACTAACACTTCTTTGCCCGCATGCAGTAATAACTCAGATTGTAAGAAATGTACTTCTTCAGGAACTTGCTCCACCTCTGGTACAGGTAACTGGTGTACTTCTGATTCTCAGTGTACAGTAAGATACTCTTGTAATTCTTCAAGTGGTTGTGTTCAAGATCCAAGCGGGAGTTATACTTCAAGTAATTGTAATGGGGTCTGTATTAAAAGATGTACTAATGCTGGTCAATGTACTTATAGCGATAATACTTCTTTGTCCTCATGCAGTAATAACTCAGATTGTAAGAAATGTACTTCTTCAGGAACTTGCTCCACCTCTGGTACAGGTAACTGGTGTACTTCTGATTCTCAGTGTCAACAAAACCCTTGTAGGATAGATTATTTCTATCCCTCTTCTTATTCGGTTTCAGAAGGAGGAACAACTACTTTATATTGGAGTACTTCTAATTGTACTTCATGTACTGCTTCTAGTAATCCAACTAATAATAATTGGAAGGGAACCATTGGTACCTCTGGCAGTAAAGAGACCTCCTCAATCAATAGTGACACTGCTTTTACTCTAAGTTGTAGTGGCAATGGAGCCTCTCCTTCTCAAACTGTGACAGTCTCTGTCACCAAGGAGGTATCAGTTAAATTAAATTGCGGTAGTGAACCTGACGAGTGTTATGTTCCCTACATAAGTGGTGCTAATTTAAACTGGCAAATATCAAATGCTACTTGTTATGAAAAATCTGATAGTGCTTATTGGGGAGATAACAATGATCCGTGGTATGTTGATTATAAAAGAACTCAATTTACAAGCAATCAGTTAGTTCGTCCTGTAAATGGAGGAGAATTTTATATAGCTGCTTCTCACGAAGTTGGTTCGCCTCAGCCAAATTCTGACTGCTGTACTTCTGTTGGTTGTGATTCTTATGGAAATGATAATGTGTATGTATATGTTATTCCTCCACCCCAAGCATACTTGTATCCTCAGATATCTTGTGTCACTAATAGTGATCCTATAAATGGTGAAGGAATTATTTTCTATAATGCTTCAGCTACTTTTGATTTATATGTAAGGATAGAGTATGATGAGGGAGAAACAACTACTTGTACTCTTTTTTCCAATTCAAACTTGATCGGTAGTTATTCCACCAAAGGTGTAACAGGAGATGTTTATTTAGGTTCAAAGACAGTTTCTAATCTAAAAACTACTACTACTTTTAAAATGACTTGTTCTAATTCCAAATACGGCAGTTCGTTTGCTACTTTTAGAGTGACTGTCTTGCCTCAAGGGACAGAAAAATATAAATGTGATAGCAGTCAGGGTTGTGTTTTAGATGCCTGTGGTAATTATGATAAACAAACGTGTGCAAATAGCTGCAAACAAAAATGCCTTTATGCTGGCCACTGTGCATATACTGATAATAGTTATTATAAAGATAGACCAGACTGTACTTCAAATGACCAGTGTCATCCAAATACTTATAAATGTTATTCTAATTGGGGGAGGGCTTATTGTGAAGAAAGTTATGAAGGCACCATTACAAAAGAGGAGTGTGAGAGTAAATGCAAAGCCAGATGTGTTGGTATAGGTCAATGCAGAGTAACAACTGATGATCAATATACAAGAGAATGTAACACATGGAGTGATTGTGGGAAGTGTTATAATGGGAGATGCTCCTATTCCTCTGGGATTTCATCTGATACTTGGTGTAGTAAAGATGCAGATTGCCAAAAATATAAGTGTGTTACTGATACTGATCCATGGGATTGTAAAGTTAATTCTAGTGGCCCTTATTCTTCTTATGATGAATGTCGCACAAATTGTGTAAAACCACCGGAGCCATGTAAAATTGAGAAATTTACCATTAATAATCAGTCTCCTTTTGCTCGCCTTCTTCTAAATACTACCTCTACTCTTGAGTGGAATACTAGTAACTGTGATAACTGTGATTTAGATTGTAAACCTTCTGGTTGTGTTTTAGAGAATAGAAATAAGATTGGAACAAGCGGGACTATTAGATTTATGATTACCTCTCTTCCTCAGACAAGCTATACTTATACTTTAAAGTGCGAAAATAATACCGCTACTTATCAAGGAAATCCTTATCCTACATCCGATACTAAAACTATTCAAGTTTCTGTCTATGAATATTCTTGGTGGAGAGAGATTATCCCTCAGCTTCAGCCTTTTTTAAGAGGACTTTTTAGATTCTAATACCAAGTTAAAGAGTGTAAAGTCATTAATAATTTAAACCCCCCTTTAAGGGGGGTTTAAAGTTCCAAGTGAGGAGCTACCAACCCCTCACTTGAAATGGATTGGCTTTCGCCAAAATTCCTTTAAGTGATAAATATTAAATGAGTTAACTTATTCTCCCTTTAATATAAAAAACT
>Ga0123519_10012348_pt1 | contig 12443 bp, 13 predicted proteins | sample YelNatPaOPRAMG02_FD_87396 | JGI IMG/M metagenome (GOLD analysis project Ga0123519, IMG submission 87396) | Hot spring microbial communities from Yellowstone National Park - Yellowstone National Park OP-RAMG-02 (version 2) | ecosystem: Environmental > Aquatic > Thermal springs > Hot (42-90C) ...
AAAGCAGTAGAAATAGGGGCAGAAGTGATATTAAAAGCCACAAAAGTAGACGGTATATATTCAGCGGATCCACTTAAAAATCCAGATGCTAAAAGATATGAAAATTTGACATATTTAGAAATTCTACAGAATAGATATACTATAATGGATAGCACTGCAATTTCTCTCTGTATGGAAAATAATATAAAAATAATAGTTTTTAATTTATTCCACAAAGGGAATTTAAAAAAAGTAATATGTGGGAAAGGTCTAAAAACAATAGTACAAGGATAAAGGAGGGAATATGAAAGAGAAAATTGTAAAAGAGGCAGAATCTAAAATGAAAAAAATATTGGATTTTTTTATACATGAAATAGGTAAATTAAGAGCAGGAAGAGCATCTCTTTCTTTGTTAGAAGAAATTTTAATTGAATATTATGGGTCAAAACTTCCAATCAACCAATTAGCAACAATTACTATTCCTCAACCTCAACTAATTGTTATTCAACCTTGGGATAAAAGTATATTAGATAAAATTACAAAAGCAATTCAATCAAGTAATTTAGGATTAAATCCAATATCTGACAAAGACATAATAAAAATACCAATTCCTCCCTTGAGCGAAGAAAGGAGAAAAGAAATTGTCAAAGTTTTATATAAAATGAGTGAAGAAGCAAAGATAGAAATAAGAGAAGAAAGAAGAAAATCAAATGAAGAGTTAAAAAAAATGGAAAAAGAGAAAAAAATTTCTGAAGATGATATGCATAAAGGGATAGAAGAAATACAAAAATTAACTGATAAATATATAAAAGAAATAGAAGATAAAACTAAAAATAAAGAAAAAGAAATTATGGAACAATAAATGAAAAAATTTGTAATAGCAATAGATGGACCAGCAGGAGCAGGAAAAGGAACAATAGCAAAAATAATATCTAAAAAATTAGGATTTCTTTATGTTGATACAGGAGCAATGTATAGAGCACTTACATTGAAAGCGATGCAAGAGAAAATTCCATTTAGAGATGAAAAAAAATTAATAAAAATGGCGCAAAATACGAAAATAGAACTTCTACAGACAAAAGGAAATTATAGGGTAATTTTAGATGGGAAAGATGTAAGTGAAGAAATAAGAACAGAAGAAGTAAGTAAAAATTCTAATTATATTGCTTCTATATATAAAATAAGAGAAATAATGTGGAATATTCAAAGAAATTACAGGAAAAAATACAATCTTGTAATGGAAGGTAGGGATATAGGAAGTATTGTTTTTCCTGATGCTCAACTTAAAATTTTTCTTGATGCAAGTGTATCTGAAAGAGCAAAAAGAAGATATTTACAACTTAAAGAAAAAGGCATGAGGGTTTCATTAAAAAGAATAAAAAAAGAAATTATTGAAAGAGACAAAAAAGATAAAAATAGAAAGATTGCTCCATTACTGAAAATGCCTGATGCAGTTTATATTGATAGCACCAAAATGACAATTGAAGAAGAAGTAAGAAAAATTATTAACTTATACAAAAACATGAGAAAATTTAAATAATCCTTTCCTTTATAATTTGAAAAAGATATGCAGAGCCCCATTGTAATATTTCCAATTTTCTTTTTCCACCAATTCTTTTAGGTTCATCACCTGGAATTTCAGAAAATTTTAATTTCCTTTTTGCACATCTAACAGAAAGCAATGGTTCCCAACTTATTCTGGTAAAAAATAACTTTTCAGGAACTATATAACTGGAGTTTTTATCCAGTCCTAATTCATATATAATTTGTTTTTTATAAGCACGATATATTCCCATTACATCAGTAAAATTTGCACCATATAATAAATTTACAATAGAAGTAAAAAACCAGTTTCCAAATCCAGTTAACAAATCATCATCATAACTTTTTGCATAATCTTTATAACGGGAAACAATTACCATATCATAACCTTCTTTCATTTTTTCTATTAAATCAGGTAATAATTCTGGTATACAATTTCCATCTGGACTTAAAGTAATTATTATATCTCCTATGATATATTCTAATGCTTCCATATAAGCATTTCTTAGTCCTTTTTTCTTTTGTATTATAACAAAATATCCATTTTCTTTTGCATATTCTATTGTTCCATCAGTAGAACCACCATCAACAATTATCAACTGGTCATACCACTCTCTTTTTATTCTCGGCATAATAACTTTCATCCCTTCAACTTCATTTAAAGTAGGAATTAAAATTGTTGTTTTCACAGTAAATATTTTATCATAATTATCTATTTCTTAATAGCAAATATTATTAAAGTTTTCTCTCTTAATAAAAATTGTATAATAAAATTTATTAAATTCCTAAAATCCCTAATTGAAAACTTATTATATTCTTGTAATTTATATGTTTTCAACGGTGTAAAACCTGTTTTTTCTAAAATATATTCTAAAGAAGAAAAATGAAAAATTTGAGCAGGAATATGTAATAAAGTTTTAGTTTTTCCTGTAAAAGAAAATAATTTATTGAAAGTAAAAAGAAAATTTGAATGAGAAGGTGTTTTGACTATTAAATATCCATCTGGTTTCAGGATTTTTTTACATATGTTTAAATATTCTACTGGTTCTCTAATATGTGCAATCACATCAAACATACTGACTAAATCAAAGGAATTTTCAGGTAAATTCAATTCTGGTAAAGGCTTATCTAATACTTTTAATCCTTTATTTCTGCACCATTCAATTGCAAAGGAAGAAACTTCTTGACCATATACTTCCCATCCTTTTTCCTTAGCGACTTCCAAAAAAATACCAACTCCACAACCAATATCTAATAATTTTCCTTTCTTTTTTATGTTTTTTTCTACCTCTGTAAATATTTTCTGGAAGTATTTTTTCCTTTTATTCCAATACGGTAAGTACCAACTTTCAAAATATCTTTTGTTATATATTTCTTCTAAATTTGTAGGAATAGGCCAAAGGAAAGAAGTTTTACAATTTCTACATTTCCATACTGTATATTGTCTTTCTTTCCATATTTTCTTGCTTTTGTTTTTACAAATTGGACATATAATCATATTTTTCAATCAACAAACCTGTATTTTATTAGTGTCCATATTGCAATTAGTCCGTCTTTCCATCTAATTTTTTTCCCTTCTTTTCTACTTCTTGGTTTATAATTTATAGGGACTTCCAAAATTTTATATCCCCTTTTTAATACCTTTGCAGTAACTTCAGGGCAAAACTCAAATTTTTTGCATTTTAAATTTAAAGATTTAATAACTTCTGCTTTAAACATTTTATAACATGTAGGTTCATCAGTAATTTTTGTATTATAAAGAAAATTTGTAATCCAAGAAAGAAATCGTCCACCTAAATAAAAGGCAAGTGATGACTTTTTTCCCCTCCCTAGAACTCTTGAACCATAGACAACATCCACTTTTTTACCCTGGATTATATTCAGCATCTTTAACCAATCCATCGGGTTATATTCTAAGTCAGCGTCCTGTATAACTACAACATTACCACTTACATATTGCAACCCTTTTTTTATAGCAGCCCCCTTCCCTTCATTTTTATTTTTGAATATTATCTTTAAATCTTCTCTTTTTTGAAGTTTTTCAAGAACTTCTTTTGTTCCGTCAGTGCTCCCATCATCAACAATAATTATTTCTTTTTGTATAGGAACACTGCTTACTTTTTTCAGAATCTCAAGGATGGTTGCTCTTTCATTATATACAGGAATTATTACGGATAGTTTCATAATTTTTAATTATACATAAAATTCTCTCAGATAGCCAGAAGAAGCCATAGACAGCAAATATGATGTAAAATGGTTCAATAGGGACTCTGTATCTTATAGAAGCAAGAAATAGCATATGAAAGATTGTGAAAAGTATAATCAAAGAATGGATGTATAGTGCTTGTTTAAATTGTAATGTAAGTATAAAACCTAATACAAAAAATGGCAGTATAATTCCGAAACTCATTACACTTATCACCTGATATAATGGTTTTGTAAATCCTGAAGCATTGGGCACAACATTCCAGAATCGTTTGAACTTATTCTGTAGAAGCCATAAAAAATTGTAGGGGTTTTTTCTTATTATCTCTACTGTCTTTTTGTAATAAACAATGTCTCTTTCTACTTCGGGTAACTTTTCTATCTCTTCAGGAAAGTATCTGCAGGGTCCTCCTTCTGAATAAGGATTATTTCCTTCCCAGAAAACCCTGCCTCCCATTGTCGTTCCTGGTATGATTTTATGAAAGACACTATAATTTCTAATTACCCAAGGGCTTAATGTTATAAAAAAAGATAAAGAGACAAAAAGAATTTTTTTGAATTTAATTTTCATTTCATCTTTAAAAAATAAGATAAGAAAAATTGAAACAGGGAAGAAAAGTTGAATTGTTGGTCTGCAGAGTCCAGTAATTCCAAGAAATAAACCTGCTTTTATACTCATACATAAATTTTGTTTTTCTACCAGTTCTATAAATGTATAAATAGTTAAAACAACTAAAAAGATAAACAAAGTTTCTGTAAGCAAAAAACCTGTATAAAAGATAAAAAAGGGATAAACACAAGCAATTAATCCAGAAATCCACCCCACTCTTTCGGAAAATACTTTTTTGCCGAGTAAATAAATATATACCGAAGTAAAGGAAGATATAATTGATTGTAAAAAACGAATCCCAAATAAATTAAATTTTAGAAAATAAAAAAAACTTAAAAATAATGGATAAAGTGGTGGTCTATATGCTTTCCATTGTTCTGAAACAATAACTCCTTTTCCTGAAAGAATATTTTTAACCATGTTAAAATATTCTTGTTCATCGTCAAAATAAAAATGATTCTTTAAAGTCAGAATAAAAGTAATTCTTATTAACAAAGATAAAACAAGAATAATAATCATCTTTTTTCTTTCAGAAAATTTCTCCATATCTTAATCCTATAAATAAAAAAATTGTTATGTCCATAAATACCAATTCTTTTCAAAGTGAAATTGTTTTTAAATATGTAGTTAGTACTTAGTACTTGGTACTTGGTGGTGAGGACTGCTCCTTTATATCCTGCTTTTTCTACCATAGAAACAATTTCTTCGTTATAATCACCATAAGGATAACAAAAATAACTTATTTCCTCTTCTATTTTATCTTCAATAACTTTTTTAGAAATAGAAATTTCTTCCCATGCTTTATCTTTTGAAACCTGGGTAAGATGGGGATGTGATAATGAATGAGAACCAAAATCTATACCTTTTTCTTTCATATTTTTTATTTCTTCCCATTTTAAAAATCTATCTTTTTCTAAATCTTTATATCTTGAAAAAGTTTTTTCTGTATCTATAAAATTTGCAGTAAGAAAAATTGTTGCAGGGATTTTATATTTTTCTAAAATTGGTAAAGCAAACCAGAAATTGTCAGCGAAACCATCATCAAAAGTTAAAGATAGTGGATAGTAGATAGTGGATAGTGAATAATTTGAAACATAGTTTTTTAAAGAAACAAATTTGTATCTTTTTTTAAACAAATACTTTATCTGTTTCTCAAAATTCTCTGGAGATACTGTAAGAGCATCTTTTCTATACCATGGATTTATTCTATGATATGCCAGTATCACAATTTTTCTCCATCTATAAATATTCTATTCCATAATTCAAAATTAAGCAAAAGCCAGAGTCGTTGAGTATGAATTATTTTTCCAGAAATATGTTCATTTAGTATTCTATTAATATATTCTGGATTAAAATATCCCCTTTTAAAAAATTTATCACTTAAAAGAATCTCTTCTATATAATTTTTCAATTCTTTTTGAAACCATATTCCAACTGGAATTCCAAAACCCATTTTTTTTCTTTTCAAAATTTCATCTGGTAAAAATCCAATCAATTTTTTTTTCAAAATATATTTAGATTTAAAATTTTTAAATTTTAATTCAGAGGGGAAAGAAGCAATTGTTTCAATAAATTGATAATCTAAAAAAGGACTTCTACCTTCTAAAGAATTAGCCATTGTAGCTATATCCATTTTTACCATTAAAACTTCTGGAAGATATAAATGAAAATCCAGATACATCATTTTTTCCAATAAATCAATATCTCCTGCTTGTTCCCATATTTTTGTAGCCAGTATCAAAGAATTTTCTCCTGCCAGTTGTTCTTTCATTCCCAAAGAATAAAATTCCATTTTTTGGTTATTAGAAAATGCAATAAGTCTTCTGATGTATGCATAATCAAATCCATTTTTTTCTGTTTCTTCAAGCCATTTATAGATACGGAAAAATGTATTGGAAGGGAATTTTCTATATTTATTTAATAAAAGATTAAGAATATTTTTACTGAATACATGAGGAGATTTTTTATATATATGAAATATTTTTTCAAGTAATTTTGTTTGCCAGTATCTTGTATAACCTGCAAAATTTTCATCACCACCATCTCCATTTAAAGCGACAGTTACATACTTTTTTGTTTGCTGAGCAACATAATAAGTAGGAACCATAGAAGAATCTCCAAATGGTTCATTATAATGCCAGATGAGTTTTGGTAAAATATCAATTATATCAGGTTTTACAATGAATTCATGATGGTCTGTTTTAAAATAGTTAGCAACAAGTTTTGCATATTTTAATTCACTATAATCTTTTTCAGAAAAACCAATAGAAAATGTTTTAACAGGTTGGCTGGAAAATTTACTCATTATTCCAACAATTGTTGAAGAATCAATACCACCTGATAAAAATGCGCCGAGAGGAACATCTGAAATCATCCTTATCTTTGTTGCTTCATTCAGTTTTTCCCATAAAACTTCCATATATTCTTTTTCATCTTTTAATTTTAATTTCTTGGTAAAATCTATATCCCAGTATTTTTCAATTTTAATTTCTCCATCTTTCCAAACAAGATAACAAGCAGGTGGTAATTTTTTTATCTGTTTAAAAATAGTGTAAGGAGAGGGAATTGCCTGATAAGTAAAATATAAATCAATAGATATTGGGTTAATCTCTTTTTTTATTTCAGGATTTAATAAAATGGATTTAATTTCTGAAGCAAAAATAAAATTTCCATTTGTTTCAGCATAAACTAATGGTTTTTTCCCTATTCTGTCCCTTGCAATAAAAAGTATTTTTTCTTTTTCATCCCAGATAGCAAAAGCAAACATCCCTCTTAAATCTTTTAAACAGTTTACTCCTTTTTCTTCATATAAATGAATAATTACTTCATTATCAGAATTTGAACTGAAAATATGGCCTTTTTCTTCAAGATTTTTTCTTAATTCTAAAAAATTATATATTTCACCATTACATACAAGATAAACTGTTTTATCTTCATTTGATAAAGGTTGTTTCCCTGTATAAAGGTCAATAATTTTTAATCTTTTATGGGCCAACCCAACATTTTTACCAAAATAAAATCCTTCTTCATCAGGTCCTCTATAATCCATAATTTGAGCCATCTTTTTTATAATTTCTGGCTCTACAACTTTATTTTTATTTACTATTCCACAAATTGCACACATTGTATTTTATCTATTATTCTGACTAAAAAATTTAATATAAAGTTTTTCATATTTTTTCACCATTACCTCTAAAGAAAATTTTTCTTTAACAATTTCATATCCTTTTTTTCCCATTTTTTCTCGCGAGGATTGATTTTTTAATAGTAGTATAATAGCATCTACAATACTTTTTGAGTTTCTTACAGGTACAAGTAAACCATTTTCTCCATCTGAAATTAGTTCTTTAATTTCTGGTATATTAGTTCCTATTACTGGTTTTTTTAAAGTCATTGCTTCTAAAATAACATTTGGCATACCTTCAAATAAAGAACGTACAACAATCAAATCACAAATTGAAAAAATTTCAAGTATATCTTTTCTATATCCTGTAAATGCTGCTTTATATTTAATATTAAGTTTCTCTACAACTTTCTCAAAATTTCTTCTTAATGGACCATCTCCAACAAAAATAAAAAAACATTCCGGTATAATTTTCAAAACTTCAGGAATTGCTTCTATAAGATAAATAAATCCTTTTTGTTCAGTAAACCTTCCACCTGTGCCTATTATAAATTCTGCCTTTTCAATGTTAAATTCTTCCTTTTTCTCTTTTGAATAAGAAATATTTTCAAATTGTTTTATATCTATTCCATTGTAAATAACTTCAATTTTATCATCTGGTATTTTTTCTGTTTTGATATAGAAATTTTTTACAGAGGAAGAGTTTGCAACTACTTTTTTAGTGAATAGAAGAAGAAATTTATCAATTAATTTGTGATACCATTTTTTCCAGATATCAACACATCTTTCAGAAGAAATAATAACTGGTGTACAGGATAATAAACCGGCTAACCTTCCCCATGTATTTGAAGTGAACATAAATGTATGAAGAATATCTGGTTTTTCTTTTTTTATAACCAATATCAGTTTAAAAAAGAAAAATGGGTCTATCTTCCATCTTTTCCCTATCACAACAAGTTTTACTGCTTTTTCAAATTCCTCTTTTAATGCACCTCCTCTTAATGCAATAACCACAGGTGAAAAAATTTTTTTGTCTATATTCTCTACTAACTTCAACAATTGTTTTTCTGCCCCTCCTATCTCCAAAGTTCCTATTACATAACATATCTTAATCATTTTGTAAGAATAATTCTTTTTATCTCCATCTTTAACACCTCAAAATTTTTTTTAAGATAATATTCTCTTTCATCTTTCTCCATAATTGAAGCAAGTTTTATTTTATAGTCACTATCTGTTAAGTTTTCTATTTTTTCTAAAAATTTCCCTGCTACTTTTTTGTTTAAGGGTAGAGGGATACCTCTTTTAAGGAGAAATTCAACATCAAAACAGTCCCTGACCTCTTCTCTATCCAGAAAAGTTAATATTTTAAACCTCATCATATCTTCAAGGGAAAGGGCATTAACAAGCACCTGAATAGATGAATATTTTGAATATGCAATAGTTTTTTCATAAGTAATACTTTTACTTTCCTTCCTTATTTCAATTTTTAGATTTCTTGGATATATTGGAGACTTTATTTCAAATATTATAGTAAAGAATTTATTAGCACTATCTTTTATTATGTATTTTTTTTCAAGAAAGTTTTTGAAGTTATCAAAAAATTGTTTTAAGTCAAGTTTTTTTATTATCCAGAAGTCAAGGTCAACGGAAAATCTATTAAGTCCATAACATAACCTTAACATCGTTCCACCAACAAATACTAACTTATCAAGAAATCTGCCACTATTAAGATATTCAAGAACTTCTATTTCAAATCTTTCCAGTTTGGTTAAATCTTCCATATCTTTGAAATAATTTTTTTTGTTTTTTCAGGGTAAATAGTTGAGAATGTTCTTAATTTTTCTATATCAATTTTTTCAATATCAATAGAAGAAATATCAAATTTATATCTTCTCAGTGAAAATAGATAAATAGCATCAAGAAATGCTTTTTCTTTCTCTGCAATAAAAAAATCATTTACTTTTTTAAAACCAGTATAAAACGCAGGTGTTATTTTATAAAAGTAAAATGTCCTGTTATCTATAATGTATGATTTGCTTCTTTTAAGGCAGATGTTCTCGTAAAAATCTCTTTGTATCTGTGTTGTAATACCGTAGTAAGATAAAGCAGTCATTAAAGAAATATATGAGGGAACTTGGAGAATATTGCTTATTGTAAAACATTCTTCAGTTGATAAAATTTCCCATTTTTCTTTCAGAGTATAAAACTCTCTTTTCAATTTTATTATCAGTCCTTTTTCTGTATATCTGGAACATAAAACCTTTGCCGAGTTAATCTTTATTCCAAGAATTTTAGAGATATCATTTGGAGAAAAATAAATCTTCTCTTTCAAATTTCTTACCAGTCCATATTTCATTTTTCTATTTCCTTTTCCTCTCGCGGGAGAAAATTAGTGTGAGGGTGAAATACTTTTCTCATCCGCTCTACAGATGATACAAAATTAACATTTTTATTAATTATATATACTTTACACAAAAAATACAACTGAAAGGGACTTGATTTTTATATTACAAAATCGCACATTATAATTTATGCCTCTCATTTATTCAAATAGAATAATTCTATTATAAAGGTTAATCATTTTTTCTGCAGTTTTTTCCCATGAAAATTTTTTTGCCTGTTCTATTCCTGCTTTACGCATTTCATTCCTCTTCTTTCTATCAACTAAAACTTTTTCCATTGCATAGGCAATTTCTTCTGGGCTATATGGGTTCACAAGAAATGCTGCACTACCTGTTATTTCAGGCAAAGCAGAAACATTTGAAGAAATAACAGGGCAACCGCATGCCATCGCTTCAAGTACAGGAAACCCGAAACCTTCATATAAGGATGGGAATACAAAAACTTCTGCCTTGTTGTAATAGTAAACCAGTTTTTTAGAATTCAGGTACCCTGGAAATATAATTTTCCCTTTCAAATTAAAATTTTTAATTTCTTCTGAAAGTCCTTTTTCAAAATTTTCTTTATTCCCAATAATAACTAAATTCAAGTTTTTTATTTTTTTTATTACAATAGAAAAGGCATGTAACAATCGTTTAAGATTTTTCCTTTCAATAGAAGTTGCTACAGTTAAAATATAAGGTGAATAAACATTTAATTTTTCGTCTATCCCATTTGTTGTATTTTCTATGATTCTAAATGTTTCACTTATACCAGGATAAACTACTATTATTTTTTCCTGCGGTATTTTGTAATTATTCACAATAGAATTTTTTACATATTCAGATACTGTAACAACAATATCAGCCCGTTTTAAATATAGAGGAACATTTTTGTACCATTTGTCTTTATACCAGTAAGTATCCATCTCTGCAAAGTCAAGTCCATGTATAGTGACAATTCCCTTTATTTTTTTCAGGCAAGGAAGAAAATATCCTGTTCCATGATAAATATCTATGTTTTGCCTTAACAACAATTTTTCAATTACAGAGATATTATGGTCCTCTAAAAATACCACAAAAGGTCTTGGTAGTTTTTTTACATATAAAGAAAAATTGGTCTGTTGGGGGATATGTATTGTTTTTTTTCTGTGACTGAAATTTCGTATAAAAAAGCCAAAAATTACATACTGATTTATATTATCAATAGCAGCAAGTGAATGGATAAGATTTTGTGTCCATACCTCAAGTCCAGCAGCATAACCACCAGGAAATGTAGAATCCAAAAGTATTTTCATTTTATGGAAATTTTAGATTTTTTTGTTTTTGTTTTGTCCTGTACATTAAATAATATTGTGCCATTTTTTTTAATATGATGATAAAAGATCCTGATGAAAGTACACTCAATGCCCATAAAAAACGAAAGAAATCTTTTGTTGTTGGAACCGAAATCATGTCAAAATGTTTAATGAAATCAATAAAATTTCTCCGTGCATCGCGAAAATTTCCATTCCTCAAAGCAGTTTGTCCCTTTAAAAATTCACATTGTATTTTTTTTGTTTCATACGACTTCCAGCAATCGTTTAATATTATTTGATTTTTGTCGGCATATCCTGCGTAATAGTCCATTACAATAAAAAAGTTTTCATAGGATGTGGAATACTCAAAAGTGCCCTGTTCTGGATGGATACGATAAGACATTAACTTTTTATGTAAAATTCCTATATGAAATTTTTGTAATATCCGTAACCACATTTCTAAATCATTAGCAGTAAACACCATATCTTTTTTCATATTGTACTTTTCAAGTAAATCTAACCATGCCTGTTCATCCGTTGTAGCAAAAAAATTTTCTTCCTTGAAAAAGCCAACATCTGTAAAAACCTTCTTCACAAACATTGCGCTAGGACAAATAAGAAAATCACCAAATTTTAAAAAATTATTAAATGTTATCTTAAAATTTAATACCTCTATACCAGATAATTCTTCAGGGAATTCCCATTTTCCAATACTTTTTCCTTTTGAATTGATGAAATTCGCTTCAGTAAAAACAGCCATAACATTTTTATGTATTTGTAAAAACTCAACCTGCTCTTCTACAATATTTGGTTCATAAACATCATCTGAATGATAAATTGCAAGTAATTCACCTTTTGCTAAACCGATTATTCTATTATAATTTCCATAACAAAAAAGATTCCTTTCATTTCTATAAAATTTTATTCTTGGGTCTTTATAAGAAAGAACTATTTCTTCTGTATTATCTGTTGAACCATTATCCGAAACAATAACTTCAAAATTTGAATATGTCTGTTTTAGAATAGATTCCAGACAATTCCTGAGGTATTTCCCGCTATTGTAAGTTGGGATTCCAATTGTAACTAACATTTTGTGTCCTTACTGTACATTTCTCAAATAGCTCTTATAGATTTTTCAGAATTTAATTTTTAAAATTTATATATCCAACAGTCACATCAAAAACTTAATATATTACCTCTGTATTCCATATCGTAAAAACTCCATTATCACATCTTTTATTTTGAAAAATTTTTGCATCCCAATTATGAAGATCAAAAGAAAAATTAATTTTATTAATAGTCTCAAC
>Ga0123519_10012349_pt1 | contig 12443 bp, 11 predicted proteins | sample YelNatPaOPRAMG02_FD_87396 | JGI IMG/M metagenome (GOLD analysis project Ga0123519, IMG submission 87396) | Hot spring microbial communities from Yellowstone National Park - Yellowstone National Park OP-RAMG-02 (version 2) | ecosystem: Environmental > Aquatic > Thermal springs > Hot (42-90C) ...
GAAAGTTCGGGCAGGAGAAACAATGACTGATGAGCAACTTCGCCAATTTGATTGGTTTGTAGAAGGAGTAGTTGGAAAAATTTAGTAATTGGCTCAAATTATGAAAAAAAATAAATCAACACCGAAACTACTGGTAGAAATGAAAGGAATTTATAAAGCTTTCCCTGGAGTGGTGGCAATTGATGGAGTGGACTTTTCCCTAGAAGAAGGAGAGATACATTCTCTACTTGGAGAAAATGGAGCAGGTAAAAGCACACTTATGAGTATACTTTCCGGGCTTTACCGTCCAGATAGGGGAGAAATCTATTGGCAGGGAGAAAGAAAGGTTACAATCTCTTCGCCCTATGATGCACGCTGCCTGGGGATTGCAATGATTTATCAACACTTCCACCTTGTAGAAGAACACACAATAACAGAAAATATAATACTTGGTAGTAAACTTCCATTTAATCTTTCTCTTCAATATTATAATGAAGAAATAAAAAGGTTAGGGGAAAAATTTAATCTATCGGTTAAGCCCACCGCTAGAATAAAAGAGCTAACAATTGCCGAACAACAAAAAGTAGAAATTCTCAAAGCTCTTTACAATAAAGTAAAACTTTTAATTATGGATGAACCCACTGCTGTGCTTACTCCACAAGAGACAGATAAACTTTTTTCTATATTAAGAGAAATGAGTAAAAGCGGGGTAACAATTGTATTCATCTCGCATAAACTATCAGAAATAATGGCTATAGCAGACAGAATTACAGTTTTAAGAAGGGGGAAAAAGGTAGGCACATTTCAAAAGCAGGAAGTTACTCCTGAAAAACTTGCCCACCTTATGGTAGGAGAACTGCCAGAAAAATTTAAATCTCAAATCTCTTACACTCCTAAAAAGGACATACTTAAAGTAACTAATCTCTTTGTGAAAGACTTACAAGGAAACTATGTGCTTAAAAATATTTCCTTTACACTTAAAGAGGGAGAAATTCTAGGTATTGCAGCAGTTTCGGGAAACGGACAAAATGAACTAATGGAAACACTGGCAGGAATAAGAAAAATATTTAAAGGAGAGATTATTTTAAACGGTAAAAGGATAGAAGCCACTTCTGCCCGTAGGAAATTTTTAGATGGTATCCATTATATTCCAGCGGATAGAAAAAAAGTAGGCACAATTGGCAACCTTGATATTATAGAAAATTCAGCAATGCGAAAATATTTTCAGAAACAATGGCAAAAACATGGTATGTTAATTAAAGACAGAATTAAAGATTATTTTCTTCCCCTTATAAATGAATATAAACTTAAATTAACAACTTTTAGTGAAAAGGTAAAAACGCTCTCAGGAGGAAACTTGCAAAAGCTTTTATTAATTCGCGAGCTAGATACGCCTCTCTGTGTTCTTTTAGCAGAATACCCTACACATGGATTAGACTTAGAAGCAACACAGAGAGTCTGGAATATTATAAAAGAAAAAGCCAGTCTGGGGGTTGGAGTTATTATAGTATCGGAAGACTTAGAGGAGCTTTTCTCTCTTTCACATCGCCTGGCAGTAATGTTTAAAGGAGAGATTGTTGACATAATAGATAGAAAAGAAGCTACTATTGAAAAAATTGGATTACTTATGGCAGGTATTAAACACAGTGTTAACACTTACTAAAAGAACAAAAGAAGTAAAGTGGCTTATATGGGGAATACCTCTCTTTAGCATAGTAGGGGGATTAATTATAGGAGCTTTTATTTTAATCTTAACAGGGAAATCTCCTATACTTGTTTATAAAGAAATGTTTTTAACTTCTCTGGGTAGTTTTTATGGATTTTCAGAAGTGGTAGTAAAGTTTATTCCACTCCTTTTATGTAGTCTTGGGGTTTTGGTGGCTTTTCGCATGCTTTTCTGGAATATTGGAGCAGAAGGGCAGTTTTATATTGGAGCAATAGTTTCTACTGGGTTAGCTCTTAAATTATCACATCTTTCTACCTGTCAACTACTTCCGATATTATTTATAGGAGGTTTTGCTGGAGGTGCTTTATGGGCTGTAATGACTGCAGTGCTAAAAGCCTACCTTAATACAAATGAGATTATCACCAGTTTAATGTTAAACTATGTGGCGTTTTATATGGTTGAGTATCTGGTCTATGGCCCCTGGAAAGACCCTTCAGGGTATGGTTTTCCTCTTACCCCACAGATACCTCAATCTGCTGTACTACCCACATTTTGCAATACTAGAATCCATATTGGACTTATAGTTGCTTTTATTTGCTGGATTTTAATCTGGTACCTATTTAAAACTCCCTGGGGATATGAACTTAAAGTAATCGGATACTCACCTAAATCTGCAGAATATATTGGAATCAAAACTAAAAGAAACATACTATTAGCTTTATTAATTGGTGGAGGATTGGCAGGGATAGCTGGAATGACAGAAGTTTGTGGACTGGTTTATAGACTTCAACATGGATTTGCTCCTGGATATGGATATACAGCAATTATAATCGCATGGCTTAGCAGGCTTAACCCACTGGCAACGGTAATGGTAAGCTTTTTTTTCTCAATACTTTCAGTTGGAGCAGCAGGAGTTGAAATTACATTTAAACTCCCTGCCTCTCTTATAAATTTAATTCAAGGAGCAATTTTTTTGTGTATGCTTACAGGAGAAGTTTTTATTGACCATTTTATAGTTAAAAAGTAGAGAGACAAAAATGGGTGCAGGTGAACTTATAATAATACTAATTAGTTCAGCTATAAGAGCTGGCACTCCACTTATATTTGCAATGGTTGGAGAGACACTTACAGAAAGAGCAGGAATTATAAATTTGGGATTGGAAGGGATAATGTTAATGGGAGCACTGACAGGCTTTTGTATCACTTTTATTACAAGGAATCCTTATCTTGGCGTATTGGCAGCACTGGTAGCTGGAGCATTAATGGGAGCACTACATGGAGTAATTACAATAGGTTTGAGGGGTAATCAGATAGTTGGAGGCTTAGCGCTCTCAATGCTTGGAAGTGGGTTTAGTGGTTTTCTTGGTAAAAGTTTTATTGGGGTCAAAACCTGTGGTTTTTCTAAACTTACTGTGCCACTTTTAAGTAAAATACCTTTTTTAGGTCCTATGTTTTTTGAGCATAATCTCCTGGTTTATTTAAGTTATATATTGATAATTATAAGTTGGTATTTTCTTTTCTTTACCTCTCACGGACTTATATTAAGGTCTGTAGGAGAAAATCCAGCTGCAGCTGATACTCAAGGAATAAATGTAATTTTAATTCGTTATATTTATGTAATTGCTGGAGGGGCATTGTCGGGACTTGCAGGAGCTTATCTTTCTCTAGCCTATAATCAGATGTGGATAGAGAATATGACTGCAGGTAGAGGTTGGATTGCACTGGCTATCGTAATTTTTGGCGGATGGAATACACTTAGAGGAACAGCAGGCGCTTATCTTTTTGGGGGGATAGATGCATTCCAGTTGCGACTGCAGGCAGTTGGCACAAACGTTTCTGCAACACTCCTTAAAACTTTTCCATATCTTATAACAATTCTTGTGTTAGTGATTAGTTCGTCGGGATTGCTTAAATCCTCTTTACATGCTCCTGCAGCACTTGGACTTCCATATTGGAGAGAGGAAAAAGAATAACCTGCTTCTTTTGTTAAAAGAAGCAGGAAAGAGAGGGAGTGGGTGCGGAAGCACCTAAAACTTTAATAGCTGCTATCGCCCTGTTTAACAAAGAGTTTAGTGGTGCAATAGCTTTTAAAGGTTTCTTTGCTTACTTTAGGTGCTGCGCACTCGCACTTTGTGCCTTTTCAAAGAAAGTAGGTAGTGCCAATTAGAAAATGAAATTTTATCTAGTAAACTTAGGTTGCCCTAAAAATTTAGTAGATGCAGAAGTAATGGCAGGCATTCTTATTGAAGCAGGATTTTCTCCTTCTTTGCATCCAGAAGAAGCAAAAATAATTATTGTAAATACCTGTGCTTTTTTAGAAGAAGCAAGCAGTGAAGCTATAGAAACAATACTACAACTGTCTCAGTATAAAGAGACTGGTAACTGTAAACTGCTTATAGTAACTGGTTGTCTACCTGCCCGTTATAAAAAAGAAGATCTACAGAAGGAACTTCCAGAAGTTGATGTGTTTCTGGGCCCTTACGCTTTCTCTAAAATTAAACAAGTAATACATAAAAAAAAGAAAATTTTTTTAAATCCTCCTCCATTTGCATTTCCTTACTCAGAGGCAAAGCGACAGATTTCTACCCCATCTCATTATGCTTATTTAAAAATAGCTGAAGGGTGTAATCATCAATGTAGTTTCTGTATAATACCTTTTATTAAAGGAAAATATAATAGTAGAGCAAAAGAGGAAGTTTTAAAAGAAGCACAACTGCTTGTAGAAAAAGGAGTTAAAGAATTAATCCTAGTAGCTCAAGATACAAGCTTTTATGGTAAAGACATTAATAAAACTGATTATTTAACAAAGCTTTTAAAAGAGTTATCCAGTTTAAAAGGCATTTACTGGATACGGCTACTTTATCTTTCTCCTGAATATACTACAAAAGAGCTTATCTCTGAAATTCTTTCAATTCCAAAACTCTGTCCATATTTTGATATACCCATCCAGCATTCTCACCCAGAGATTTTAAAAAAAATGAAAAGGTCTATAAGTGCAGAAAGTATGCTTAAACTATTCCAGTGGATACGCATACAAAATCCTCTATCAGCTATTAGAACATCTATCATAGTAGGCTTCCCGGGAGAGAAGGACAAACACTTCCGTCATCTTCTCCAATTTATAAAAGAGGCACAACTAGACCGTGTAGGAGTTTTTAAATTTTCTCCAGAGCCTCCTGCTCCCTCTGCCTTTTATCCTGACCAGATACCCAGGAAACTAAAAGAGGAACGTTTTCGTGAGATAATGCAACTTCAACGAAGTATATCTCTACAAAAAAATAAAACCCTTGTAGGCAGGGAATTAGAAGTTATTGTAGAAAACTCTCACTGTGGGAGAAGCTATAGAGATGCTCCTGATATTGACGGCTTAGTATACATAAAAGAAGCCCAGAAAGAGATTGGGAAAATAGTAAAAGTCAAAATCACAGAAGCCCTACCTTATGATTTAAAAGGCGAGGAAGTTTGTTAATAAAAGAAGGAGGAGTAAAAGTGAGAGAAACAATAACCATAAAGAGCATAGGGAAGTGGGAAGGGAAAGAGGTAGAGATAAAAGGATGGCTATATAATAAACGCTCTAGTGGTAAAATTAACTTTATATTAATTAGGGATGGGACGGGGATTATTCAAGCAGTAGCAGTAAAGGGAGAAGTTAGCGATGAAACCTTTGAACTCTGCAAAAGTATTACTCAAGAGTCTTCCATTATTGCTAAAGGAGTTGTGCGGAGTGACAAACGAGCTCCCGGAGGTTATGAATTAACACTCAAAGAGCTGTCATTAATTCAACTGGCAAAAGATTATCCCATTACACCCAAAGAACATGGACCTGATTTCCTGCTGGACCATAGACACCTGTGGCTTCGTTCTCGCCGTCAGCATGCAATTATGCTTGTAAGGCATAGAATCATTAAAGCATGCCGAGATTTTTTAGACAACAATGGATTTGTCTTAATTGATACTCCCATTCTTACACCATCTGCCTGTGAAGGCACAACAACTCTTTTTGCTACAAACTACTTTGACCAAACTGCCTATCTTACCCAAAGTGGCCAGCTTTATGGAGAAGCAGCTTGTATGGCTTTTAGAAAAATCTATTGTTTTGGACCTACATTTAGAGCGGAGAAATCTAAAACTCGCCGACACCTTATGGAATTCTGGATGGTAGAACCAGAGATGGCATTTGTCCAGCTAGATGAAAATATGGAATTTCAAGAGGAATTTCTAAGTTACATTGTGGAAGAGGTGCTTAAGCACAATGAAGAAGAGCTTAAAATCCTTGAACGAGATACAAAACCACTTTATAATATAAAACCTCCTTTCGAAAGATTAAGTTATAATGAAGTTGTAGAAATTTTAAAGAAAGAAGGAATAGATTTTAAATGGGGCACTGACCTTGGAGGGACAGACGAGACTATAATCAGCCAGAAGTTTAATAAGCCTGTATTTGTTCATCATTTCCCTGCTCAAGTCAAAGCTTTTTATATGCAACCAGATCCAGAGGACCCAACTCTTTCTCTCAGTGTAGATATGCTTGCTCCAGAAGGTTATGGCGAAATTACTGGTGGAGGCGAGAGGATATGGGAACCTGAAATTTTAAAGCAGCGGTTAGAAGAACATTTTCTCCCTATGGAAGCTTATAAGTGGTATATGGATTTAAGGATTTACGGTTCTGTGCCTCATTCTGGCTTTGGACTTGGGATAGAAAGAACAGTTGCCTGGATATGTGGTCTACACCATGTAAGAGAGACAATACCTTTCCCAAGGATGTTATATCGTTTGTATCCATAGTTAAACGCCTCGCTACAAATGAAAAGAAAAACAATCAATGGAAGAGCATAATAATAAATAGAAGGAGAATAAAATGAGTGAATATCCTGTAACTAGAGCATTGGAAGAGGCTTTTAAAAAGACTGTAAAATTTTTCTTTTCTCCATTTAACATAGTTAAATGGCTTAAGCTTTCTATTGCAGGTATACTGGCAGGTATTACTTTTAATGGTATAGGTGGTTTAAATTTTAATCAATCAATAGTTTACTCCAACCATACTCAAGAAGCCCACAAAAATATTGAAGATATAGATAAGCTTTTTAATAATATAAAAGCATTTCTAGAAGAACCCTCACACTTAAAGCTGGTTATTTTAATAGCTGCAAGTGCTTTTGCAGTTTTAACTTCTACAATGTTGTTCTTTAGTTATATCGGAGCCAGGTTTTATTTCATTTTTATAGAGTCTCTTATACAGGATAAAGTAGAAATTAGAAAAAGCTGGCATCGGAATAAGAAAGAAGCTATTTCACTTTTCTGGGTAAATTGCTTACTCCTTTTTCTTACTCTTGCCATAATTAGTGGAATTTTTTCTCTCCCATTTTGGAATCTTTATCATTTATATTATATAGGTGGGAAATCTGCCTTATTATATCATAAAAACATTTTAATTATACAGTTTATAATTGCATTTCTGATAACGATTTTTTACTTGATTGGATTAGCAATATTTAATTCCCTTCTCTACGACTTTCTTGTTCCTATCTCTTATTTTTATAAACAGGGAATTATAAAATCACTTGGTAATTTAAAAGAGATTTTTTTAAAAAATCTCCTTCAGTTTATACTTTATTATTTAATCAAAATAGGTATAGCTATGGGGTGTATTTTTGTATTTATAATAGCTTCTCTTATGCTCATACTAGTAACCTTACCAGTGCTAATAGTAGGAGGTGTAGTAGTGGTGGGTATATTTGCAGGGATGCTGACTTTAATAAAAACACATATCCTCGTTTCCATAATAGTTGGTATTATAGGTTTTATAATAGCTTTAGTATGGCTTCTGTGCCTGGTTATCATCTACTATACTCCTTTCTTACCCATATTTAGCTGGTTTAAATATTTCTCCCTTTGCTTTATTTCAAATTTGCCAGGAGGAATAAACTTCTGGGACACTAAAACCCGGGTAGAAATTCAAACTTAACATAAATAGCCAAATTTTAAGATATAACTAATGTAAGGAGGAGAGAATATAAATGTTAATTCCTTTTGAGAATAAATATCCCGAAATTCATCCTACTGTTTTTGTTGCAGAAGGGGCTAAAATAATTGGTAAAGTAAAGGTTGGAAAATCATCTTCAATATGGTATAATAGTATTATAAGAGGCGATATAAATAGTATAGTAATTGGAGAAGGCACTAATATTCAGGATAATTGTGTAATTCATGTAGATAGAAATGCAGGAGTAAAAATAGGAAATAATGTAACAGTGGGGCATAATGTAGTTTTACATGGTTGTAAGATTAAAGACGGTGCATTAATAGGCTCGGGAGCAGTGATATGGGATGGGGCAGAAGTAGGAGAAGAGGCAATAGTAGGAGCTTGTGCATTTGTGCCTCCAGCAATGGCGGTGCCACCGCGTACTTTAGTTGTAGGAGTTCCAGCAAAAATGATTAGAGAAATTACTCAAGAAGAGATAGAAAAAATAAGAGAAAACACCAAAGATTATATTAAACTGGCAGAATATCATAAAGAAATCTTAGAGAAATTTGGGAAATAACCCTTTTAAATTATAAAATTTTGAAAAGGAGTTTAAAGACCTCATAATAGGGAGCTGAGAGGAAATGGGCAGATTAAGTAAAGACGAAATGGCTTTATGGGCAGCTACTACAGGAAGGAAGAAAAAAGAAATACTTACAGACAGAGAGATTCAAGAAGCTGCAGATAAATTTGTCAAAATTCTTAAAGAAAAACAAAAGAAAGACGCCTCTCCTAAAGATTTCGTCCTTGATGCACTTGCTCAAGGCAAAGTAAGTCCTATAATAGATAGTTCTATACCCCAGCAGTTAAAAGCAAATGTAGATAAGTTTAATAAATTTGAAAAAAGTATAAGCAAAGCCAAAGCGGCTCAAGCCAGAATTTATAGCCAGCTTAATAAAAAATTTTAATGACACAGATAATTGCAAGCATCATAATGGGAATAGGGTTGTCTGCCTGTTGTGGGATTAGGGCAATTTTGCCTTTGCTGGGTATATCTGTAGCCAGTAGGCTAGGTTATATTCACTTAAACCCCAACTTCTTGTTTTTATCCAGCAATGCTGCCTTAATAGTGTTTTCATTAGCAGCTATTTTAGAAATACTTGCTTATAAAGTGCCATTAGTAGATAATTTTATGGATGCTATAAGTGTGCCGACAGCCATAATTGCTGGTGGAATTGCTGAAGCTTCTTTTATTAAAGGTATAGACCCACTGCTTGCATTAGTAATAGGGTTAATTGTAGGAGGAAGCATTTCTGGACTGGTTAAGGTAGCTTCAGGAACCCTCAGAGCAGGGGTTACTGTGGCTACCGCAGGAGTGGGTAATATATTTTTATCCATTAAAGAAGATATAATATCGGTAGTTAGTATTATTTTATCTATTTTCTTGCCCTACCTGGCTTTATTGCTACTTTTACTTATCGGAATAGTTATATTTATTATAATTAAAATTATTAAAAAAAGAAAAAGTAAATGAAACATTCATGCCGCCGTAGCAGCACAAAGGAGAATGAAACATTTATGTGAAGAGATATGGATACGGGGTAAGCCTTGAACAGCGAATTGTTGAGCATAGTAAGAAAACTCTACGAGGTTTAGGCAACAGCAAGTTTTCTCTATGCACAAAACTTACTGAGCAGTAAAAGGCTTACCTTATCTATAATGAAATTAGGGTATTTTCAAATGAATTCTCTAGAAATTACAGCTCCTGTAAGAGTAGATTTTGCTGGAGGCACATTGGATATTTATCCTTTGTATCTTTTGCTAGAATCTGCCTTTACACTAAATGTTTCGCTGGAACTAAAAGTAAAAGTAAAAATAACCGAAGGAGAAAAACTACATAAGATAACCTCCTGTGATTTAAACAAACATTTAGAGTTTGGAAACGAAACTCCAATTATAAAAGGAGATTTAGAATCTTTCCAGAGAGCTGTAAAGTTTTTCTCTCCGACAAAAACTCTTAACATTACTCTCTCCTCTCCCCTACCTGCAGGGTCTGGCCTTGGAGCTTCTTCTGCACTTCTTATTGCACTAATGGCTGGCTTGAATAAAATAACAGAAAAAAACTATAGTTTTACCGAGTTAATAGATTATACAGCTAATATAGAAGCCCAATCTCTAAAAACCCTTACTGGCAAACAGGATTATATTGCATCTGTTTATGGAGGTATAAATTTCATTAAGTTTGGGCTTAAAGGTTGGGCTGTGGAAGCATTAGAAATACAAGATTTCTATAAAACTCTGGAGGATTATGTAATACTTTACTTTACTGGCAAAAGTCATAGCTCGGGAAAAGTAAATTGGGAGGTCGTAAAAGCATTTTTAGATGGTAAGCCTTCGGTTATATCTGCTTTTAAGGAAATTAAAAAAATTACAAAACATATGAAAGAAGCTTTTATCACCAAAGACATACAGGCAATTGCCTATTGGTTAAATGCGGAGAGTAATTACCGTAAAAGTCTTTATACAACCATATATCCAGTATGGGTAGAAGAAATCATAAATGATGTAAAAAAGTTAGGTGGATTTGCCGCCAAAGTATGCGGAGCTGGTGGAGGAGGGAGTATATTGTTTATTGTCCCTCCTATTAATAAAGAAAAAGTAATTAACTATCTACAGGATAATAAAGGAGGAGGAGGAGAGGTTTTACCATTTAAAATCACTCCAGAAGGAATTAAAATCATTAGTAGCAAGAAAGAAGATGTGTAGGGTAGTATTGAAATAAACTTAATTCTTGAGATTGCCTAAATAAAAGATAAGTATGGCATTTATAAATCTGTTATTCGTCTATTATAGAGAAACTATAGGCAGGGGAAAATTTGTATCACTTTGATTATATAATGTTAAAAGCTACAATCAAAGAGCTAGAAACTCTGCAGGGGCAGAGGATTTTACGGTTTTATCAAACAAGTGAGTGGGAATTTGTTATAGAAACTAAAGATATAAAAATTCTTATAAGTTTAGACCCAGATCTTTTCCGTATTCATAGTATTGAAAGCACTTTGCCGGCCTGCACCCCCAATAATTTTATTTTAATAGCTAAAAAATTCTTAGAAGGCTATCAAATTAAAGAAATTTCTTTAGTCAAGTGGGAAAGAATAGTTAGCTTCCATATTAATTCAAGAACCTCTATAGGAGACCCTCTAAAACTGGTTCTCATTTTAGAGCTTATGGGAAAACACAGTAATGCTTTTATAGTTAAAGAAGAAGATAGTGAGATTTTAGAGTGCTTTAAACACATCCCCAAGAGGTTAAGCAGAGTGCGTGAAGCTCTTCCACATATTCCTTATAAACCTGTCCCTGTTAAAAAACCTTCACCCTTAGAAGTTAATATTGAAGATTTAGAAAATTTTGATACACCAGAAGAGGCATTAAAATGGATTCAAAAAGCTTATCTAGCCACTAGCAGTATAATAGAAAGTGAAATACTTTTTAGAGTAAATAAAAATTTATACATAAACTTAGCAGCAAGATTGCATTTAAAAAATGAAATGCTCTCAAGAATTCCTATTCCTGATTGGAGAGAGATATTTTTAGAAGAATGGCAAAAGATATGGGAAGATGTAGATAAAAATATTTTTTCTCCTTATATTTATTTAACCAACAACCCTTTTGCTTACCCAATTTACCTATCAAGCAGGAAATACTTAGCCAAACCAGTAGATTCTTTTAACAAAGCATTATTTGCTATTTATTCATACTACAAAAAGTATTTATATACTTTAACACAAAATCAAATAAAAGAAAAGGAAGAAAAATTAAAAATAAAAAGACTTAAACATAAAATAGCTAAACTATGGGAAGAAAGACGCAGTTCGCAAAAATACAATGAATTCCTTAAAAAAGGAAAACTTTTGTTATCTCTACCAAAAGATTATATTATCACTTCCTCATCAACCGTTAAAATTTTTGATGGCAAAAACGATATAACTATTGATATAAACCCACACTTAAGTGTGGCACAAAATGCTCAAGAATATTTTAAAGAATATAAAAAACTCAAACATAAATTTATAAGAACCAGCGGGGAAATAATACAAACTATTAATCAAATTCGGCAAATTAACTTTACCCACACTTTAAAAGTTAAAAGAGAATCATTAGCTACTTCTGCCCCTATAAACCAATTAGAATTAGATGGATGGAAAATCATCTGGGGCAAGAATGCTCGTGAAAATGAGCTATTACTTAAAAAAGCACATGAGTTTGATATATGGTTTCATACAAGAGATTCTAGTGGTGCTTATGTGTTTATAGAAAATCCTACTAAAAAAGAAATCCACCAAATTCCTTCTTCAGTAATTAAAAAAGCTGCTTTAATAGCAGCATTAAATAGCAAAAGTAAATATTCTAGCAAAGTTCCAGTAGATTATACATATAGAAAAAATGTAATTAAAAAAAAGGGGCTTCCACAAGGCAAAGTTCTTTATAAAAAAGAAAAAACTTTAGTTATAAATCCTACAGAAACAGATTATTAAAAAGGGTAAAAATCCCACCATTTAAGAAGTTCTCACCTTCTTTCTAAAGAAAATAAGTGCTAGGAGCCTCAAAGTCAAGTATTTTTCCAGAGTAAAGGCTCAACTTTTTTCCAGAGTAGTCCAAAACCTGAGTTTGACAGTTAAAAATAAAAAAACCTTATAAAATAAGGGAAATATAAAGGTGGCTAAAGAATCGTTTTCACTACCTCTGTATCAGAAGTTGTAAGGCGCTGTTTTGGGGGAGGAATTTTTATACTATGCTTTCAAAATCAATCTAAACCTTCTACAGGAGACATTACAA
>Ga0123519_10012353_pt1 | contig 12438 bp, 23 predicted proteins | sample YelNatPaOPRAMG02_FD_87396 | JGI IMG/M metagenome (GOLD analysis project Ga0123519, IMG submission 87396) | Hot spring microbial communities from Yellowstone National Park - Yellowstone National Park OP-RAMG-02 (version 2) | ecosystem: Environmental > Aquatic > Thermal springs > Hot (42-90C) ...
CAACTATCCAATAAAAACCATTCGATTGAGTTATTGACGTGTTGTTTAATTCTATGTTTTGCCAAATGTATGAAGGGGGATTTCCATAAGTTATGTTCATTAACGTTTTAGTGTAATCCAAAGCTTCCGAAGACGAACTTGCCAACGTATCATTCAGTTTTGTTCCAACAACAAACTTAACCTGCCAACTGTCATGTATCCTAACACTTCCGCCAGTCGACGTGAAATTATAAACAATGTTCCAATCAGAACCGTTATGTTGCCAAATTTCGCAAAAAATTATGTCATTACCATAGGCATCTGGAGAAGCAAAAACAACATTAATGAAAGCGGAACGGTGCAGAGAGAGTTGACTTAACAAAAGAATGAAAGAAGCGATAAAAACCAAAATTAGTTTTTTCATTGCAATCACCTTTTGGAAGTATCAAAAAATTCTTTAAAAAAAAGAATAGCTATCAGAATGAATAAAATTACAATTGCAAAAGTGAAAGGGTCATCATACCACATTATTTTATTTCCCTCCTTAACAAACCAAAACAAATTGATAGCATGGCAAAAGTGATTATTATTGGTAATAATGCATCAATAAGTGTGTAAAAATTAATTTGAATTTCGGGGTCTCCATTTGAGAGAGTAAATATTAATGTTTTTGTTGTTTGATTATACGTATAATTTATAAAAGGTTCTCCATTTTTAATTATGGTTTTAGGTTTAGGAATGCCAAACAAATCAACTTCTAAAGTTTCTGTGGTTTCAATTATTAGAGTGAATTTTCCAACCATTGGGAAAACTGAATATATATCAACATTGTAATCTTTAAGGATTTTTTCAATGTTGATTTGAATAGCTGTAATATTGGCAATGGTGAAATTTGCTGTGCATTTAATAACGTCTACAGTTGCGTTAATGACCCCGATACTGTTTTGTTTTATTTCAACATAAACGTATTGATTTGCATCTATATAACCGCTTGATGTTCCTTCCCAATTGAAAACATAAAAAGTTTGAGTTTCAGCAAAAACGGGATAAATTAAAACTCCAATGAAAATAAACAAAACAAAAATTAGTTTTTTCATTTTATCCCTCTTTGAAGTATTTGAAAACATGCAAAAAGAAAAATTAATGTTAAAAATAGGGGAAGCAATTGATACACGGTTTCTTTTGCTCCAAATGTTATGTAATATTCTGGAAATTTCGTTAAATCTCCAGAATATATTACATAATTGCCTTGTGATGGTGAACGTAAATATCCATTGCCGAAATCATCAATTGTGTAATGTAAGTTGTAAATTATAGGAAGTGTTCCAATTTGGGTTAAGTATGGGTCTTGATTTTGGTTTTCATATTTAATATATCCTACTACTTTGTTATTATCGTATCTTGTTATGCGGTATTGAATGTTATATAACCATTCAACATTTTTGCCATCATAAGGGGAAGTGAAACTGAAATGATATTGTGGTGTTGAAGTATAATTGTCATTGAACCATTGTGCGGTTTCATTGCACATTTGAAAAGTGTAAGATTTACCTAAAATATCGTTTATGTAAGTTTTCAAATTATCCAAAAATCCGATATTATACATCCAATCCCATTCATGTTGAACCATAACATAAGCAAAGGGATTTACATTATTCATTGTAGCGTCAATTAGATTTAATGAATAAAGTTCTGCTTCAGCAAAATTATTGAAGAAAAGATAACTATTGTAAATGTGCGTATTCAGAAGATGATTTGTTTCAAGAGAAGCTCTCCAATCCCAAATGTTATGTGGTAAAATTACAATGCTTTTTTGATTGGATGGAATTAAAACATGATTGGAAGAAGAATAATAAGGTTGTTGCCATCCCCCCCGCATTCCCATATTATCAACCGCTTGATATTGTTCAAAACAATAGCCTTGTATGTATGTCATATTGTAATTTTTTATTATATTTGCGGTTTGTGTATCTGGCTGAAACATCATTAAGCCTTTTGGAGCATAACCTACTTTTGTTGTCCAATTATTTATTACATTTACAATATATGTTTCTCTTTCTGAAGGGGAAATTTCTTGCATGGAAGGGGAATTTATTGCGGGGATTAATTCCCCGTAATTTTTTAATGCGTTAATGAATGTTGCGTTTGATAGTATGGTATTGTAATGACCGAACCAAATGGCAATAGTCCATTTTGAATAGTTTATTTGATTAAGCCAATTCAAAAGTGGTTGTTGCATTGTGGAATTAAATTGTCCGAAAAGGATTAGGCTAATATTCAGAATTTGCGGTTTAGTTTGAGCATAAACAAGTGAATGGTTAAAAATGAATAGCATAAAAAAAAGGGGGAAGAAAAGGGGGATTAGGTTTTTTTTCATTTGATTACGTTCCTATTTTTTTAATAAAGCCCAAAACGAACCCAAGCATGGTGAAAGTTACGATTACAGGTATCCATGGAGTTATTGTTTGATTTATTGAACCCCAATAGATATAATCAATTAAGACCGTTCCAGATGCGGAAGACCCTCCTATTAATGTTGTTTTCAAGATGTATTCTGCACAATCATTGTAACTAAAATAGCAATTGTATTCCAATGTTGATGTTCCGTTTGTTATGCTAACCGTATTTGTTCCCACAGTTACCTTATAGCTATACCATGTATCAATAGTTGGATTTGAAATTATTGTTTTCCATTCAAAAGACCCCGTAGTATTAACAATACCTAATTTGATTGCTGATGCGTCTATTTGAAGTTCCCAAACCCAATGAGTGGAATTTTTCATTACTCCAGCATTTGCGGAAAAACTTGCTGATGGGGATGTGGGAAGTTTCCATTTGATTTGGCTAAAGATTGTTGTTTCTGCAGAAACTAATCTTTTAGCTATCCATGTTTGTTCAACTGAAGCGGTTGAACGACTATGTGTCAAATTTAAAATTCCATCGCTAACAGTTTTTGTAACGTTTGTGTTATCAGAAACAATTAGCCAATAATCTTCAGATAAATCTCCCGTAGTTTGAAAATTGTCAGTTGAAAAATCATCTCTCCAATAGGTTAAAGATGCATTGACAATCATTGGACTAATTAGAAATATCATTAGGAAAATCAGAAGATAGCGTTTATTCATTGGTAATCCCCCGAATAGTTTAGAATTTACCGAATTTTTTCAGTAATCCGAGAACCATTCCGAGCAAAGCAAAGGTTATGATTAAAGGCATCCATTCCATCACAGTTGTCGTTATGTCGCTTGTGCTTGATTGACAATATCCTTTTGGTATTAGATTCAATAGGCTTATGAGCAATGTTGTTGCTATGGCAATAAGTCGGGTTCTTATTTTGGCAAATCTTTCTTTCAGTTTCATTTTGGTTTTCTCCTATTTAGACGTGTTTAAATATATCATAACGTGTTTAAATATTTTACTATTTATCAGAAAACCTTAAAAAGTATTGCAATAAATTATAATATGGAGACCAAAATGAAAAATCATGTTAAACTTGCAATATTAACATCTTTTCTCATTTTGACCATTTTAATCGGGAATGTAAAAGCCGATTTGAATTGGGTTGAAGATACAACTGAAAGAAGCGGAAATTGGGATATTGCACAACATGACCATTGGAAAAGTGCAAATGACCCCGATGAATCATTTTTAGATTTTGAGATGCATAATTTGACAAGTGGTTTTGCGATTTATGATGCCTATTTTCTTACTACGCATATTGAGATGGATACTATTGGAGAGTTAAGAAGCGGGGTCATGCTTGATTTTGGAACAGAATTCCCCAATGGTGTTAGAGTAAGGGTTTATTGGATAAAACAAATATGGGGAACTTTTTGGGGTCTTCAGGGAACGGTTCACATGACATCAATAGCGGTTTCAAAACTTGATAATTATGAAGAACCCGAAAATATAAAAGAGTTTTCAATGGTTGCAACCATTCGGATTGTTTTGCATAGAAGCTCAAACGACACATTAACTTTAAAAATTGTTGCTTTGAAAGAACCCAATGCTACAAGCTCTTTATGGAGCTTTGAACGTAGTTATACATTACCATCAAATGTTTTTACTGAAGGATATTTAGAATTGCGTTATGCTAAAACATGGGTTTCGCAAGCTCCAAGAGGATGGGTTGAAGGCATCAAATGGAATGAATATATTTTAGCGGATGGGTCAATTGTTCCCAATTATGCAGTTGAAGGAACATTAAGTTTTTGGGATTCACTTGCACAAGAGATTTGGGGGGGTCTTCAAAATGCATGGAATGGTTTAACATCATGGTTTGCAGTTAATTTTGCATGGTTAGGGGATATTTATGCCTATTTACGTTTTGGATTTCAATTTATAGTTAGCCTTTTCAATATGGGTTTGAATTTTTTGCCTTTGTTTTTCGGTTTTTATGGTATTTGGCTTTTAGGAATCTGTATCCAATCGGTTAATGATGGGACTTTTTCTCCAATTTGGGAACACTTCCAAAATATCTATCATTTTTTCGCTAATCTGATAAGCATGATTGTTAATGTTGCTCAAACTATTTGGAATTATATTAAGTTTTGGTGATGCAAAATGGGAAGAAGATATAGACCATCAAAAATGGTTAGACGTATGCAAAGATGGAAGGAAAGAACGCAAAAATGGAAGGAAAAATCTCAAAAGCGGTTAGAAGAACGCAAAGAGAAAAAAGCGTATATGTTGGGGGAAAAGAAAAATGAAGCTAAAAATTAAAGCCAAAATTGTTGATAAACATAAGATTTTTCCTGTGAATGTAGTTTATGACACGGATAAGGGTCTTGCGGAAGTTAGAAGGGGATTTCGGAAACTTGTCTCTGAAAGGTTTGAAGTGAATCCAGATGATATTTATGAAGAATTTAATGGTTTTAGGAATCAAAGGAAAATATATACGGTTTTTGTTGATAATGCTTCCCGCAAAAGTATTCCTATGCAAAGAGTTAAAACCATTTTAGAAGATGGGAAGAAAAAAGAAGAAGTTGTAACTGAAAATGTTGAAGTTAAAGAATGCATCAAAATTCATAATGATAATCCTATTGACCAAAAGAAGCGGAATGCCTTAAACTATTTGACACAAGAAAGTTTCTGGAAAAGTTTGATTGAAAAACGCAAATTGCCTTTATCAACAACTATATTTTTGTTATTTGCGGGAATTGGAATTTGGCAATTTATCCGTTTGATTTTTAGTCTTTGGGGTGCGAATCTTCCATGACCGACAATAAAGAAGAATTGAAGAAGCAAATTTTGGATAAGTTAGGGTTAGCTTCCAAAGAAGAAGCAATAGCTAAAGGCATTGCTGATTTAACGGATACTGAAAAATTGGATTTTGTAACGAATGTTTTTCCTTTTGAAGATGACGAATTGGCTTTGATGGATAATATTGCGGAAGAATTTGAATTAGATTGGTTAAAGCGTTTTGTTGAAAAAAAATTAAAGTTAAGATGTTCCGTTATGGGATGGAGAGCTAACCAAATTGTGGATATTGCGGGGGAAAAGCGGAAGGAAGAAGGAAGATTCGGTTTTTTGAGAAGATTATTCAAACGGGAAAATAAAGGAAAGGAAGTTGAACCTTTTGAGTGATTGGAAAAAGAAAAAGTATGATATTGAAGCTATGCATATTCAGACGCTTTCGCAAAAGTTAGTTTCAAAACTTCCGCATCTGAAAGATTACGCTTGTAATGTTAATGCGGATAAGATTGCTCTTTTGGATTTTTTCATTAAAGCCTATGAAGATGATGCTGAATTTGTGGATTGGTTGAAGGGATTGCGTGAACAGATTTTGAGAATGGGGGAAGCGTATTGGGTTATGAATGCTGATGTTTTAACCAATTTGGGTTTGAAAGTCGGAAAAACGGGGGTCAAAGAAATTGACGGAAAACATACAGATTCAGAAACCGCAATACAGTAAAGAATTAGCGGAAATTTTTAAACGGTTTTTTATGCAATGGAAGTATCCCGTAATGGTCATTTATGGAAATCCAGATACGGGAAAAACTAATACCGCTTTGTTATGTGTTGAAATTGGATTAAATGAAGGGGTTTTGGATTTTTTTGCTTCTAACATTCAAACTTATGGGAAAGGGGAACGGATAACATCTTTGGAAGATGTTGATTTTTGGTTTAAGAATCAGACGGGAAGAAAATGTTTTATTTTGGATGAAGCGGGGATACATGATGATTCACGGTCTCCATTAAGTTTAATGCAAAGAAGGATTAGGCATGAAGTTTTTGTTATTCGGAAATTTCGGGGTCATGTTATTTTTGTTTTGCAAGAATTGGAAGATATTGACAAGTGGAAGCATTCAGAATTAACGGGAATGCTGATTAAAAAAGAAACTATTGGAAATGAATATTTGGCAAAGATAAAAGCGAAATGGATGGAAGATTTAATTGTTGTGCGGGATATACCATCAACAACCATCCCATTTGATACATTGGATATTGCTCCATTCACTTTGGAAAGGGAAATTGATGATGCTGAAGTTGAATTGAAGGGATTGCCTTATCAAGTTGCTTATTTGTATGCAAAGCATGGAAATATGAGCATCATCACACGGGAATTGAAAGAGAAGACACAAAAAGAATGGAAGTTTCAGCAAGTGAAAAGGCTTTTGCAAAAATATTTGAGAGAACAGTTAAGGATTGAAGTTAAGCGGGGAAGACCACGCAAAATGGAAGTGATTAATGATGCCATGCCATTACAAGAGAAAACGTAGAAAAAGACGTTAATTTTTTGTGTGTGTGAGTGTGTGCGTCTTAATTTCCGTAAATGACAATATCAAAGGAAAATTCTGTTATGTTGTTAATTTCTGAAGCGATTTGTAAGTGAATACTACGAGCATTACGTTATTTGGTTGAAGTATTGCGTTTTCTTTATCCCATGTTAGATTCATTGAATCTTTTGCATTGATTGGATTCCAATTTTCGGTTATCATTGTTAAAGTTAAATTGGTATTGCCTTTGTTGATGATGTAAGCGGTATAGATGTGATTCTTTTTAAGTTTTTCTGACACACACACGCACACACAAATTTTAAATATCATTTTATGATTAATGAAAAACGGGGATTGAATGAGAGCGATTAAAGTTTCTGAAAGGGCTTATCAGATTTTGCGTTATATGGGGGATGTTTATGGGGAAACCATTGCTCAATCATTGAATAATTTGATTGATGCCTTTGAGAGCAAGTATTCGGTTTCTTTTGCGAAAATAGTTGAAAGTAACCAATTAAATTTAAAACAAAGCCAAAGTAACCAATTTCTGGAAGAAGGCTTAAAATTGTTAAAAGATGTTGATTCTGGAAAAGCTCAAGATTTAGAGAATAAGCTAAAAGAGATTAAAGATAAAGCGGAAGACGGGGAAGATGGCAAAGTAACCAATGAAAATGAAAAAGAAACGTGTTAATTAACTATGCGTTGAGTTGAGGTTTAAGACTTTTGTCATAAATGATAATTTTTACTCAATTTTTATCGTTTTCATTCCCCGCATGGAAAAAAATTATCATTTTCCATCACAAAAAATGATAAAAAACTTCTAAACCTAATTTTGTCATAATTTTGTCATGTTAGAGTATGACAAAATACCATCATTTTAACATAAAAGTAGTTATGGCGAACACAACTTTATGACAAAATTAACGGTTCTGTGTTGAAAAACATTAAATACTTTTGTCATGTATAACGTATTATCAGAGAGTGAGAAAAAATGATTAACGAAAACGAAAATTTGAGTATTGAAAACTCAATTCCCGTGAATGAAAAAGTTATAGTAAGAAATGGAAGGATGGGAAGACCGCACAAACTGACAAGAGAAGATATTTTGAAGGCAATTGCAAAATATCAAACAACATCCCCCTATCAATTGGCTAAATACTTAACAGAAAAAGAATCCATTGAATGCTCATATAGAACAATATACCGCATTCTAAAAGACATTCCACAAACGGAAATTGATGCAATGCTCAAGCAACTTGCGGAAGAAGAATTAAAGCCTTATCAAATGGAATATGAACCGTTCCTTCAATTGGAAGAGATGCAAGAGTTTATTAAAACTTTGCAGACCCAAAAACTTGAACGAACATATTTCCAAAAATGTTTAAGGGGTTTATGGTATGTATGCAAATATTTACGCATTAGACCCAAAGCCTTAACAATTGAGAGACTTCCGCAAGTTAGAAATCTCATTTTGGATATTGAACAAAAGAAAATACACATTGGATGCAATTATATCATGGCAACAAAAAGCGTTAGAGTGTGGTATCTTTATAGTGTCGGATTAGCAAAGGAAAAACTCAATAAATACATTGGTTCAATTTCCCCAATAGTCGGAAAATATGCACGGGAAAAAATCCCAATCGAATTGAGAGAGCAATTCGTTAGAGAGCTTTACGCATATTTGAGAGAGAAGGGAAAACTCAACCAATATCCAATATTCCTTTCACTTGTCTATTGGCTTTTCTATACGGGAACACGGATTGAAGCATCCTTAAACGTGAACATTGAAGACTTAATATTTACCAAAGAATATGGAGTTTGCAAAATTGTTGATAAGGGAAGACACAAATTGGGAAGGGAAAAATGGGATAAAATAATCATTGGAGATTTACGCAAAGCAATTGAATACAATCTTCAATCACGGGGAAATCCGAAAGAAGGAAAACTTTTCCCATTAAGTTACGATGAAGTTTCAACAACATTCAAAGCGGTCTATTCACGGATTGGGGTCAAATACAAATCTCCAAATCACATTTGGAGACACACATCCGCACAAGAGCTTTTAGATGCTACGGGATGGAATTATGATTTGGTTGCTTCAATATTAGGATGGAAAGATACACGCACATTGAAGGCTTGCTATGGAGAGATGGGGGATGCAATAAGACTTAACACTTTGAAAATTGCTATGGGGATGCCAATTGAACAGAAACCAAAAGAATTTAAATTCGCAAATCAACCAATCGAAACCTTTTTTCTTTCACTTTAACTTAACTCTCTCATAGGTAACTGAAACCCCTAATCTTCATAAAGAATTTAAATCACAAAAATAAAATTAAGCAAAGGGGAAATCAACATGACAATCCGATATTTAACCACTATCCAAAACAACAAAGTAATAATTCCATCCATAGACTTCCAAAACGGGGATGTAATACTTGTAACAATTGAAAAAATCCATGTTGAAGATGCCTTAAAACAACAAATAAAGAAACGAAAGGCTATTCCATTTTGACTTTTTCAATTGTAAATTTACAATAATCCTTCTCTTGCAATTTCAATAATATAACATATTCTTTGGGAATAGTAACAATCAAACTATTGCCTTTTGCTCCAGACTTCCGAATTTGTGCAAAAAAAGTTACAACTTTAATTTCTGACACCACGATACACCAATAATCATTAGATGATTATTTTCAATAAAAAGTTTTCCATTATTCACATGCTTCATGTGGTGCAATTGCAATTAAGAAGTTATCTACTTTTATGAACAAAGGCAAAAACTCTTTAGGCACATAAACTTTATCAATATCTCTTTTCAAAATTTGAAGAATTATTGAAATGTCTTCTAAAATCCAATCATCATAATAAAATTTCTTTTCTTTTTTACAAATTTGATTCCATTTAATGAATGCAGACCATGAAATACAGTTATATTTATCTAAATCAATTTGAACGTTATCTGGAAAAACAAAACCATATATATGATATTTATCCGTAATGCATTTTGATTTCTGTTTTATTGGATAATAATATATAGCCTCACACATTTTACATCAACTTTTTTTGACCCTTTTCAACAATCTTATTCAACAAATCCCCGCAATTCTCAAACCGCAATTCAAACAAAAACGGATTCAAAGCCTTAATGAAACCTAACCGTTCCAATGTGTTAATCCAATTCTTAACCGTGCGTTTATCCATCCCCCGCAACAAAATAATAACGGTCTCCAATTCCCGCTTCTGAATTTGCTTTGTAAAGCCTTTTTCAACAACCGCTTCCATAATAGCTTTACATTGCTCCAAAACCTTACTCTCTCTCATTCCCAAAGACCCCCACACCATACAAAATGAAATTCCAAACTCTCTTTTGCTAATCTTTGGAAAACATCCCGATATTTCCGCAAAACTTGTCTTGCTTTAATTATGATAAACCACTTCAACAAACTATTCATTTTAATCATTCTCCGTATTAACATAACTATAACTCAAATCATCATCAAACGTAAAGCCTTTTTCAGCAAGTTTTTTCTTATCAGAATCTTCTTTTTCCTTCTTCATTTTCCTATCTTGCAACCATTCCACAATTGAATAAATTAATAATATTCCACAAAACAGAATAACGGTCATTTCCAATATGAACAATAGTTTACTCCAAATTGAATTTCCTAATGGTAAAACAAGACTTAAACAAAAACTTACCATAAGACAAATCAAAAAAACAAGCGTCTCAAGATTTTCCCCTTCAACAAAATCATTCATTTGGTTTCACATCCTTTGATTCTACTAATTTTCTTATAGGACAGTTTAAAATCGCTAAATTCAACTTCTCATCTTCATTCTGTGATAAAGGATAATTCCCGCAACCGTCCCAATGATAAAATTTGTAACTCTCTTCAGATGCGGAAAATTCACATCTGTCTTTTAAAATGCATAAATGGCAATAGACCAATTCATTCATACTCATCAGCTTCCTTATCTTCATATTCCCAATACTCATCTTCTTCGCTCATTTCGCTTCCTTTCCACTCATATTTTTGCTTAAAAACCCTGCTCTCAAAATAATCAACCAATCTTCAAGTCGTAAGTTTCTCCAGCGAATATCATACCATGCTTCCCGCATAACCATATGATTAATTAAGTCGTCTAACCACCACTGCGGACAACATTTATTAGTGCAATAAAGAGGAATCATGCTTTCACTTCCTTTTCTTCTCTTTTTTTCCGTTCACTACAACCTAACCATGTAGCGGGAGTTTTCGCTTTACACAAATCGCACTTTTTAGGAAAAACCCATAAACCCCCATCTGGACACCAAACCATTCCGTAACGGTCAAACCCCCTATTTCGGTCATAAACCGTGTTAGGATTAACTTCAGAAGAATGTTCCGTTTCAACCTTTGTTTTTTCCGTTAATCCAATTTTTCTTTGCTTACAAACCTTACAAATTTCCAAAGTCTCAAGTTTAACCATTTTCGGGGGTCTATTCACACACCAATAAAAGCGGTCATGGAAAATACGGTTAATACATTTTAAAGAATCATCTTCTTTCGGTTCTTTCGGAAGCTCCAAAACTTGATTGGTTTTTTGCTGTTCCAGAAAATCATGTTCACTAATAAGCAAAGTAACAACATCATCAAGATTCTTTTTCCGCTTTGCCTTTTTCAACCGTTCCAAAACTGCACGGTTACTTTCAGAAATATGTATTGTGGTCATTTAATCACTTCCAAAAAAAGGGGGAAATATTGAAAGGATGTATAGGTGTGCATTGGGAACGGTGCAGGCACAAACACCGACCCGCCGTTTTTCGTATTCCCTTTATGACCCTTCAGAGGGAATAATGCAGAAGGGAGAGGTGAATCGTGGTGATTCTGTGCGGGATGCACTTTACCCCATCCTTTCATTTATGTTCAACTTTTTTGTTCAATTCTTTAATCGCTTCAAAAACCGCTTCAATGTCTTTTTTTGGCAAATGCGTTCTCTTTTGAACGTATAAGAAAATCAATTCTTTTGGCAAAGGAATACTTTGCAATTCTGTTAAGGCATCCGCTATTTTTTGGAGATTTGTTGCCATGATTTCAGCGTATGTAGGTATTGTTTCAGACATTGCGTTACCTTCTAAAATTTTTCTGCATGACGAAATTTCTTCCCGCAATTCTGACAAAGCATCATTGTAACTTTCATTTTATAAGACACATTCGGACTTTTCATTTCCCATGACTTCAAAGGCTTTGTTGATTCGCTTCCGCATCGGGGACACTTTACCTTTTTAGTTATTTGTTCCGTCATATTTATCATCAATTATCATTTTTTGATTATTGAAAGGTTAATAAGTTTTTTGAACGGTTTTCTGATAATAATTATCATTTCCCGCTTTTAAAGTTTAAACAACTGTTTCATAAAATGATAAATGAAAAGGTTATTTTTTGAAAAACCAAATGAAACCTAAAATTATGATTATTATTGCTCCAATCAACCAAATTGGAAATTTAGCGGAAGGCAAAATTGGAAGGTTAAATATCCATGTGATGCTATGCCATTGTTTTGTTGATGCATCCAAAATAAAATTCCATTGAATATGATGCCATGATTTTGTTAAAAGCTCAAAAATCCATGAGATGCTATGCCATTGTTTTGTTGCCAGGTTAAACATCCAGGTGATTATGTGCCATTGTTTTGTTGCCAAAGCAAAATTCCATGTTATGCTGTACCATGATTTAGTTGGAGTGCTTGACCATGA
>Ga0123519_10012357_pt1 | contig 12436 bp, 8 predicted proteins | sample YelNatPaOPRAMG02_FD_87396 | JGI IMG/M metagenome (GOLD analysis project Ga0123519, IMG submission 87396) | Hot spring microbial communities from Yellowstone National Park - Yellowstone National Park OP-RAMG-02 (version 2) | ecosystem: Environmental > Aquatic > Thermal springs > Hot (42-90C) ...
GTTGGTCTTGAATACGCAACCAGAGGATCTGAGCTCCTCTCTCAATTCGAGGTAGTTGTATATCTCGCCGTTGTATACGAGGACTATCTCCCTGTCATCCGAGTAGAAGGGTTGATTGGAGGATTCACTCAGGTCGATTATAGAGAGTCTGGTGTGGGAGAGGAGTACACCATTTGACTCATCTATAAACTCCCCCTCTGCATCGGGACCTCTATGTTTAAGCCTCTTCTTAAACTGGCTTGAGAGGGATAACAGATTCTCCCTCGCTTCTCCATCCTTCACAACATATCCTGCAATTCCACACATTTAATAATCCTCTAAATGTCAGGGGATTAAATACCTTTGTTTTACCCAAAGCAAGAAAAAAGTAAGGCTTTTTAATGGTTAGTCATTTAAGTCATTAGTCAAAAAGTCGTAAGTCGGAAAGTCGTAAGTCGAAAAGTTGTTAGTCGGTAAGTCGTTAGTCAAGAGTCATTGGTCAGTATATCGTTGGTTAGAAAGTAGAGTTCAAGGAGCGGGTACAGGTTGGGATTGAGGAAGAGATTGAGTGGAAGGACCTTCGGAGTTTTTGATTTTTCGCTTTGCCTTAACCTGTATGATACTGGCTAAGATAAAGGGGGGAGGGGTAGCCATCGGATGGTTTAGGACTCTGGATGTCGAATTGAGAATTTTGGAAGCTCAAAGTTTTGGGATGCCTTTGTTTTGATTTGGGGTGGATTTGTACCTGGCACTTATGCAGAATGTTGTAATGATTTCAATGTGTTAGATTTAAATTGGGCAAAGGGGACTATTGCTAAGGACAGGGGGTTAAGTAATTACAAACACCGGCTAATTTCTGATTTTGGTGTTGACAATATCATTTTTTTGATTAAAATTGTTATTTGGATGATGAGATTTTTGTTAATAATATGAATTTTGTACCAAGATTACTTGAAAATATTGTAGTTGGTAGGTTATTCAAGGCGAAAGTAATTGTCATTTACGGTGCCAGGCAGGTTGGAAAGACTACCCTGGTGAAGAGGATTCTTGAGAGGTTTGGTAGTGATGGCAGGTACTTGAACTGCGAACTCCTGCCCGTTCAGGAGGGGTTGAGTAAGGATGACCCTGAGAGTATTAGAGCCTTTCTGGGCAAGTACAGGGTTGTTGTACTGGATGAGGCACAGAACATCGAGGGTATCGGGAAGAAATTGAAGATCATTGTGGATGAACTGCCAGATATCCAAATTATTGCAACAGGTTCTTCTGCCTTTGAGTTTGCTAATGCCATATCAGAGCCCTTGACTGGCAGGTCCTTCAAGTTTGTGCTGTATCCTCTCTCCTTCAAGGAGGTAGAGGACTCTACGGATCTTATTAATGCAAAATCAAAGATTGAATTTATGATGAGATACGGGCTATTTCCGGAGGTATTCTCCCTCTCTGAGTCAGAGGCAAAAGAGAGATTGATCTATCTTGTCTCTGATTATCTTTATAAGGACATCTTTGGGTTTGAGAGGCTAAGAAAATCCACGATAGTAAAGAATCTGTTACAATTGATAGCCCTGCAGATAGGGAGCGAGGTCTCTTATAATGAACTGGCTCAGAAGATAGGGATAAACAGGCTGACTGTCTTGAATTATTTAGATATCCTCGAGCAGAATTTTATCATCTTCAGACTCAACTCCTTTTCGAGGAATCTTAGGAATGAGATATCCCGGGGTGTAAAGATATACTTCTATGACCTCGGGATAAGGAATGCCCTTATTAACAATTTCAATCCCTTGAATCTCAGGAATGATGTGGGTGCCCTCTGGGAGAACTTCTGTATCCTTGAGAGAAAGAAACTCAATGACTACAACCTGAGGCATAAAAATACCTACTTCTGGAGGACCTATGACCAAAAGGAGATAGACTATATAGAGGAGGCTGATGGGGGATTGAAGGCGTACGAGTTCAAGTGGGGCTCAACCCATAAGAGTCGATTCCCGGAGGAGTTCGCCAGGACCTACGGGGGCGAGTTTGAGGTTGTGGACAGGGAGAATTTTTATAAATTCTTGAACAGAGATTGAGATAATGGACAATAAGATGAATTTGATAGAAATGGGGTGGAATATTTTATTGATAACCTCGCAATTTTGGGTTAGAGAAGGGCGTATTTATGTGTGGTATTTTTGGCATAACCGGTATTTTTGATTTGAATAAGGCTCGAGATGCCCTCAATCTCCTTGCCCACAGGGGCCCTGATGACCAGGGCGAATTTGTAACAGAGGATGGGAGATTATATCTCGGACACAGAAGACTCTCTATAATTGATTTGAGTTCCGGCAGGCAACCAATCTACAACGAGGATAAGAGCAAGGTCATAGTCTTCAATGGGTGTATATACAACTACCTTGAGATAGCCCGAGAGTTGAGAGGGCTGGGGCATAGTTTCTATACAAATACGGATACAGAGGTGATAATCCATTCTTATGAACAGTGGGGTGAGAGGTGTGTGGAGAGATTCAATGGTATGTGGGCCTTTGCCATTTATGATGCAAGGGAGAGGAGGCTCTTCTGTTCGAGAGATAGACTCGGGGTGAAGCCGTTTTATTATTTCTTTTCGGGTTCACAGTTTGCCTTTGCTTCGGAGATAAAGGCACTCCTTATGTTCAGGAAGGCAGAGGTCAATTACGACTCTCTCAAGGACTATCTCGTCTTTCAGATGTCCCTTGATGAGAATACGCTCTTTAAGGATATATTCAGACTGGAGCCTGGTTGTAATCTGATATTTGATATCTCTGAAAAGAGGCTTAAGGTAGACAGATACTGGGATATAGAGTTTAAGGTAAGGGAGGAGAGGGATGAGCAGCAGATAATAGACAGGCTCAAGTGGCTGATCAATGATGTTGTGAGATTGAGACTCAGGTCTGATGTGCCCATCGGGGCACACCTCTCGGGAGGGATGGACTCCTCGACTATCGTGGGGATTGCATCATTTATAATGAATGGAGGTGGTGCCAGCGCTGAGTTTCAACTCAAGACATTTACCGGTGGGTTTCTGGAGGGGAGGGAGTTCAATGAGACTGAATATGCAAAGATAGTGAGTGAGAGGTTCAGGACTGAGTACAATGAGATACTCCTTACACCCTCGGACTTTGAGAAGAGCATAGGTGATATAATCTACTATATGGATGAGCCTCAGGCAGGGCCAGGGGTATTCCCCCAGTATTTTGTCTCCAGACTTGCCTCTCAAAAGGTGAAAGTCATTCTGGGCGGTCAGGGAGGGGATGAGATCTTCCTCGGATATGCCCGTTACCTTGTAGCATATCTGGAGGAGTGTCTTAAAGGGGCAATCTACGACACGGCGGAGAACGCCGAGTATGTAGCGACCTTGAAGAGCATCATCCCCAATCTGAAACTCCTGCAAAACTATGTGCCGATGATAAAGACCTTCTTCAAAGAAGGGCTCTTTGCCTCGCAACCAGAGAGGTATTTCAGGTTGATGAATAGATACGCCGATATTGATAATCTCCTGTCGAAGGATGTGAAACTCTCGCTGGAGGATGAGTATAAAAAGTTTGAGTCTATATTTATGAAACCCGAGACGAGATCTTATATCAACAGGATTCAGTATTTTGATCTGAAGTATCACCTCCAGTCCCTCTTACAGGTGGAGGACAGAACCTCTATGGCATGGGGTCTTGAGTCGCGAGTGCCATTTCTGGATTATCGTATTGTGGAGGAGGTATGCTCAACCCTTCCTATAATCAAATTCAAGAATGGTGAACCCAAATATCTCCTGAAGAATGCGATAAAGAATCTCTTGCCCCGGGAGATAATAGAGAGAAGGGACAAGATGGGGTTCCCTGTACCTCTGAATGTCTGGGCAAAGAGGGAGCTTAGGGAGTTTCTTATGGATATCCTTTTATCGAGTAGAGTCAGGGAGCGAGGGATTTTTGATTATAATGCTATAAGAGGTGTGCTTGCGAGTGAAAACAGGTTCTCGCGGGGTCTCTGGGGGGTTTTGAGTCTGGAGTTGTTCTTCAACAGATTTATAGATGGATAAAAAGATACTTATATTCGGGAACTTCCCGTTCAATCTCGATAATGAGTTCATTGATACCAATCACTTAGCCTTGTATTTTTCGAGAAAGGGGGATAGGGTCGATTTCATAACTTCACCTGCCTATTTTGTTGATATCCTTGTCCCTTTTTTGAATAGGGTGAAGGCCCGTATGAAGAACTACCTCTATTCGGGGATCCCGATTACAGAGAATCTTACCCAGTATACCCCTCTGGTTCCCCTCCCGTTGAGGGATATCTTTCCATTGAATACCGCCTTTAATGCCAGACTCTTCAGAGATGGATTCAGGCTCTCCCGATTTGCTCGTGAAGATTATGATGTCTGTTTTGTATCTCAGGGGTTTATGCTCCTCTGGGCGGATCTTGTAAGGTCTAAAGTGTTTGTCTACAGGTATAATGACCTTCTGGAGGGGTTTGGGAGTCATCCTCCCATTTTAGGCGAATGGGAGGAGAGGTTCATCAAAAGCAGGTGTAATCTTGTACTCGCCGTAAATGAGAGGCTTAAGAAGCACTTACTTACAAAATATCCTGATGTGAGGAATATAAAGGTCCTTCCAAACGGGGTTGATATCGAGGCATTCAGGAATGCACAGCCTGACCGGGAACTAATGAGCATACGGAAGAAGAAGGTGGTCTTCTGTGGTAGCATAGACTTCTGGGTGGATGTGAACCTTATGTATCAACTGGCGTCAAGTCTGAAGGATATTGTCCTTGTAATTGTTGGGCCAGCAAGGATCAGTATTAAGAAACTACTGGTACTCCCTAATGTAATCTACCTCGGGAGCAAAAATTTCAGGGAGATACCGGGTATCTTGAAAGCCTGTGATGTGGGGATCATCCCATTTGTAAAGAACAAACTCACAGAGTATGTTGAGAGGCCCTTGAAGTATTATGAGTATATTGCGGCAGGTCTACCTGTGGTAGCAACGGGGCTCTGCGAGACAGACAACAGGAACGAGTATGTGAAGAATCTCCGAGACAGGGAGATGTTTATTGAGATGGTTAAGCGGGTTAAGGTGTATGACTTAGATGAGAGGGAGAGGATTAAATCTGCTGTTGACAATAATGATTGGTCAAATATATTCAGGACTATGGAGTCTTACATAGAGGAGCTGGGCTTGCTATGAGGATATTAGTAGATGGCAGGGTCTTAAGACACAGTGTGATAAGCGGTGTGGAGAGGTATACCTCCCTTCTTATAAAGAATCTGAGCAGGGTAGAGGGGGTGGAACTGGATGTCCTGACACCCTCATCCGGGAGTCGTATAAATCAGCATCTGTGGGAGCACTTCTGTCTGCCGGTGAAGGCACTGGAGTATGACATACTCTTCTGCCCAGCCAATATAGCCCCCGTCTGGGTACCCGAGGGTGTCAGACTGGTCGTCACCCTTCATTCGGTTGCCTATCTAACTCAGGCAAACTCCTATTCCCGAATGTTCAGGGAGTACTATCGGAATGTGGTGCCCCATATAATAGAGATTGCAAACCACATTGTAACGGTCTCCAACTCTGAAAGGGATAAAATCCTTCAGTATTATCCACAGGCAAAGGACAAGATATCAGTGATTTACAATGGGGTGGATGAGTCTTTCTTCTCCACAAATACAGAGAGAAAAGGGTATATCCTGAGCGTAATCTCGTATCTCTCTGTAAAGAATATGAACTCTGTCATAGATGCCTTTAACCTCATCAAGGAAAAGGTATTTTACAATCTTAAGATTGTGGTGAGTAACCCTCATAATGGGAGGAATTCGTACTTCAGACTCTCTGACAGGATTGAGATATTTTATAATCTGGATGATGATGCCTTAAAGGATATGTACAGGAATGCCTCCTTGTTTGTTATGCCCTCCAGATATGAGAGTTTTTGCTTTCCTGTGGTTGAGGCCCTCGCCTCTGGTACCCCGGTGGTATGCACACCCCTTGAGGCAATAAGGGAGATAGCTGACGATGCCGTCTTCTTCTCTGAGGGATTTGATAGCAAAAGCCTCTCCCGTGCCATCTTCTCGGTCCTCTCCAATCCGTATACTATGGAGAATCTCAGAAAAAGGGGTTATGAGGTTGTAAAGAGGTACAGGTGGGATGATACGGCTCAAAATTATGTAAGCCTATTTAAGAGAGTCATTATGAAAAATGAAGGTTAGCTACTTGATTCACCTTAATGGGATAGTGCAGGGTGTGGGGATGAGGCCGTTTATCTATAGGACTGCAAAAAGACTGGGGATAAAAGGGAGGGTTCGAAATACCACTGATGGGGTGGAGATAATTGTCACGGCAAGCCCTGAGGAGGTCGAGAGGTTTTTATCAGAGATAGTAGGTGGTGCCCCGGCTGTCTCAAAGATTCTTGAGGTCAGGAAAGAGGAGATCGAGTATGTAAGTTTCGAGGACTTCTCGATTGAGCACTCTTCTGACAGTAATGATGTCATCACATCTATCTCGCCCGATCTCGCTCTCTGTGTGGATTGTAAGAGGGAGTTGATAGATAAGAAAGACAGGAGGTACCTGTACCCTTTCATAAACTGCACCAATTGTGGACCAAGGTACTCCATAGTCCTCAAGATCCCCTATGATAGGCCGAACACAACGATGAAGAAGTTTACAATGTGCCCTCTCTGTGCAAAGGAGTATTCAGATCCAGATAACAGAAGGTTTCACGCCCAGCCCGATGCCTGTAAGGATTGTGGACCGGATGTTACCCTTATTCTGGGTACAGGTGAGGAGGTCGCAAAGGGGTACAGTGCTATCGTTCATACAAAGAGGCTCATAAGAGAAGGGCGGGTTGTGTGTGTCAAGGGTCTCGGAGGATTTCATATCGCCTGTGATGCCAGAAATGATGGGGCAGTGAGGATATTGAGAGAGCGAAAGAGGAGGAATATGAAGCCCTTTGCTGTAATGGTGCCTGATATATCTGCTGCTGAGAGGTTTGCCATACTGTCAAAGGAAGAGAAGAAGAGACTTTTGAGCCAGAGGGCCCCCATAGTACTCTTGAGGAAGAAAAAGCCCTTTCTTCTGTCAAATGAGATTGCCCCTGAGAATGGATATATTGGTATTATGCTTCCCTATACGCCTCTCCACTTTCTCCTCTTCTATAACTCTGAGAGTAACTCCTTTGACTTTGATGCCCTCGTTATGACGAGTGGGAATATTGCAGAACTCCCCATAATCTATTTAAATGAAGAGGCATTGAGCAGGCTGTCCCATCTTGTAGACGCCTTCTTAGTGCACAACAGAGATATCCACAACAGAGTGGATGACTCAATCGTATATTTTTCTGATGGCGATGAGATACTATTGAGGCGTTCAAGGGGTTATGCCCCTGAGCCGATTCTATCCGGAAGGAGTATTGATTATTCAGTTCTGGCATCAGGGGCTGAATTGAAGTGTACATTTGCTGTCAATCGAGGCAACCAGATAATAATCAGTCAGCACCTTGGAGATATGAAGAATATAGATGGTATGGAATTCTTCAAACATACCTACAGTCTAATAACTGATATCTACAGAATAAGTCCCGAACTGGCAGTAATAGATAAACACCCGGACTATCTGAACAGGAGGATAGTGGCTGAACTCGGGTTTACTGAGTTTTACGAAGTACAGCATCACTATGCCCACATATGTTCTGTCCTCTTCGAAAACAGGATTGAGGAGCCTGTGATTGGGTTTGCCTTTGATGGGACTGGTTATGGAGACGATGGGGCTATCTGGGGGAGTGAGGTGTTTTTGTGTGATCTAAGCGGGTATGAGAGGGTTGGACATCTTGCGTATACAGAGATGGCGGGAGGGGATAGTGCCTCTGAGTTGTGTTATATACCCGCCATATCGTACCTTGCAGGTGCAGGTATTGATATTCCGGACATATCGGCGTTTAGGGGAGTGGAGGAGGAGAGAATCAGGCTTGTAATGTACTCGTTAAAGAATAGATTGAATCTCCACCGCTCGTCGAGTATGGGGAGGTTGTTCGATGCGGTCTCATTCCTCTGTGGTCTGAGAAATCGCAATTCCTTCGAGGGCGAGGCGGCGATGACCCTTGAGTTTCATTCCGACAAGGAGATCGACAAACAATATCCAGTAGATTTATCAGCGGATATGGAGATAGAGATTGGAGGGCTCTTGAATGCTATCCTAAATGATATAAGATCCGGTGTGCCTGTCTCTGTCATAGCAGGTGGTTTTCATAACTGGCTCTCCAATGTGATTCTCGAGATATCCAGTAGATTGAGGAAGAAGACAGGTATAAATAAGGTTGTCCTCTCAGGTGGTGTATTCCAGAATAAGTTGCTCCTGAATAAGACGAAGAATCTCTTGAGACATATGATTTTGAGGTCTTCCACAACAGGATTGTTCCTCCCAATGATGACGGGATCTCATTTGGACAGATCGGACACTATATCTATTCGAGATAGTTCTGATTCTCCTTTGACCTGCTCTCCCCTGCAGAGGTTACATATATAGCAGGGGAATCATTTACAGGGCAGTGTTTTTCACAGACTCCACACCCGATGCAGAGGCTTGAAACCACCCTCGGAACGAGGACATATCTCGTTTCATTATTTATTTGCACACCTGTTTTCTCCCTCTTTATGGCTTTATCTGGTACCGGGCAGACCTCCTCGCATACGAGGCACCCAATCCCATCTCTATAGGGCAGACACCTGTTCTTATCGATCTGGGCTGTGCCAATCTTTATCCTATGTTTCTCCTCGACTGTTATCTTCCTTATAGCGTCCGTAGGGCATACCTGTGAACAGAGATTGCAATTGTACTCACAGTAGTTAATTCTCGGGACTATATAAGGTGTCCACATCCCTTCAAATCCTGCCTCAAAGAGTGTCGGCTGAATGCAATTATTGATACATACCTTCATACAGAGACCACATTTGATACAACTTCTTACAAATAAGTCCTCCCTTATTGCTCCCGGTGGTCTTATGAGCCTTGCTGATGAGAAGTTTGATGATGAAGTTATGGAGGACCTGAAGAGGGAGTAAAACAGGATAGATGAGCTAATAGAGATCAGGGTATTCCTTTTACCGAGGTCTATCGCCCCCTTTCCCGACTTTCCTGAGATTCGAAAACTGATAGCCTCATCCGGGCATATGTTTGTGCAATTCATACACAGGATACACTCTGAGGGTATCTCATCACTCTTTGATATGGAGATTGCACCGCCGCTGCACTCCATCTGACATAGATTGCAATCCCTGCATTCACCTATCTCCTTCTTCAAAATTGAGTATCTACCTATAATCCCCAGAAGTGCCCCAAGAGGACACATGTATTTGCACCAGAATCTCTTCATAATGAGGTTTGCGAATAATATTACGATGAAGATTGTGCCTATCAAGATGGACTGGAAGAAGTATACTCTATGGTTTTCTATGATGTAGTCTCGGAGGAATGTATAAATTCTGGGTGGTAGTTCTGAATCTGAAAACAGGTATGTGAAGATTTCGTAAAAGGAGTGGAATGTAAGATTCAGAAGGGGGTAGATGATTATTGTAAATGACCTGATTATGATTGATAGGGGGTCAATAAACCCCGAGATGTTTATACCAGTAAGGGCAAGGCCAAGTGAAAAAAGGAGGATATAGTATTTATATCGCAAATGATTTTTCTTTATCACTTCACTCTTAGAACGATTTAGTAGACCGATGAGGTCGTTCAATGTACCGAGAGGGCAGACCCATCCGCAAAAGATCCTTCCCAGAATGGCTGTAAGGACTATGGTTGTGATGCAGAGGAGAAGTACTGTAATTATCTTTTTACTGGCAAGAGTGTAACTGATAGCGATGTACGGATCAAAATAGAGGAAATATGTCGCCTTTGTAAATATGTTGTTGTTGGTGCTCGATCTTGTGAAGATAAAGAGTGAGAGAAGCAGTACTAAAAAGATTGCCTGCGATATAATCCTGTATCTTCTCATAAAATTATAGTTCGATTCTCTTTATTTTCAGGTTATTCAGATCAGATCTGCCCGTCCCCATTTTGTGACAGGCCATAATATATCCGATGTCTTTCGAATCAATTCCAAAGAAAGTGCAACCAAAGGCGTCGACAGCCACCATATCTCTACCTATCACTATGGTATTTAATTGCTTTACATCCTTTAGGTCTCCACCGGTGGGGCCATTGGCGGTGAGAATCCTTATTGCATCCAGGACTGTAATGGTGGGTTTGATTACGAGGGTGAGATCTGCAAGGGACTGGTCTATATCCTGATGGAGCCTCCTCCTCGAGCCGCCTATTACTCCCATAAGATTTTTAATACCGAGTGTCAGCCTTGCAATCCCGTGGGTCTTTGCAACTGGTACATTGATTACCTTGTCGGCCTCGAGGACATCCTTATATACTGGCCAGGATTTGAGCTTTTCGCCCTTTATATTTACCTCTTTGAATCGGGATTCATCTATATATGTCACTGTGGCTCCATATTTTTCGGCCTCATCCTTTATTCCACTATTTTTATAACATCTCTGAGGATTGTTTACGGTATGGTCAAATACCTTCACAGATTTTGCCCCTGCCTCGAAGCAAGCCTTCACAAGGGCACTCACAAGAAATGGATTGGTATTGGCAGCATACTCAGGGCTTCTATCCCAGCCAATATTGGGCTTTATGACCACTATATCACCCTTTTTTATAAATGACTTAATTCCGCCCAGATACTTGAAGGCACTATCTACCATACTATTAATATTACTGCCCTTTACAACGACGAGGTCTGGATTTGCCTCATCTGATAAAAGATTCTTCCCTACCATCAGTCCCCCAATTGTAAGAATAGAATTCTGTAAAAACTCTCTCCTCTTCATACTCAAAACTCCCCTGTATTGCTTGCAATGATCTCCTCAGCAATCTCATCCTTAAAAAACTCAAAGGACTGCTGCTCATAATCTCTCTTTTGCCCCAGAATTTTTCTCCGGATACTCTCTGAATCGAGTTTATCCCCAAGGTATTTCCCTTTTACTGTTATGAAGTGCCTCGTCCGCTTCAGGGGGATTGATAACCTGTTTAAGTCCTCTATGCCTATGGTGTGGTTCTTTCTGAATTTTATAATTCGGGCGGCGTTCTTCTTTCCTATCCCGGGGACCCTGATAAGCTCCTCGTATGTGGCATTGTTTATCTCAATCGGGAATTCCTGAAGATTTCTCAGTGCCCATTCGGTCTTCGGATCAAGGTCAAGGGATAGATTCTTTGAAGGTTCGTCAAGGAGCTCCTCGGGTGAGAAACCATAGTCCCTGATAAGCCAGTCAGCCTGATAGAGTCTATGCTCTCTCTTGAGAGGCGGATTTGATATGTTTGGGAGCCTCGTATCCTGATTTACAGGTGTGTATGCAGAGTAATATACCCGAGCAAGCCCCAATTTCCTGTACAAAAAGAAGGAGAGGTTTAGCGTCCTGAAGTCTGTGTCACCAGTTGCACCGATTATAATCTGAGTGCTCTGACCTGAAGGTGAGAATTTAGGTACACCCTTGAATTTTGCACCCTCATATCTATAATTTAATATTAACTCCGAGATATTTATCATAGGTCTCAAAATGGCTTCTCGATTCTTCTCAGGTGCAAGTAGTCTCAGGGATTCCTCTGATGGTAGTTCGATATTAATTGAGATCCTGTCTGAGAGGAGCCCAATCTTTTCGATGAGACTTATATCTGAATGGGGGAGTATCTTGGTGTGTATGTATCCGCAGAATCCGTATTCCTCTCTCAGTAGACGAATGGTCCTGAGCATCAGTTCCATTGTGTAGTTGGAATCCTTTATAATTGCAGAACTCAAGAACAAGCCCTCGATTCTATTCTTTGAGTAGAGTTTGTATGTAATTCCTGCAAGTTCCTCCGGGGTGAAGGTGGCCCTCTCGATGTCGTTGGACCTCCTGTTTTGGCAGTAGGCACAGTCGTAAATACAGTAATTGGTAAGCAAAACCTTCAGTATGGGGATACACCTCCCCGATTCAGTCCAGCTGTGATAGATATAACGAGATATACCCCTCTCCCTCTCTTTATAAGTCAGACCTCCACCCAGATTTGAGGCGCAGGAGGCATCGAATCTGGCTCCCTGAGCAAGTATCTTTAATTTTTTAATATAATCCTCTGCCATTAAAGGAATTCTCCGTCCCTTAAAAGCATTATATATTTTTGCTCTAAAGATTACAATAGAATTGATCAAAGTCAACTCGCTCGAAGCATAGTGCCAGGTAGAATAGGGGATTGGGTAAGCATAGTGCCAGGTAAAAAGGGAGATTTATTCAGGATTTCCTTTGTTTTTTCACAAATCTGCCGTTATCATCACCCTTTACCCTTTAGTTTTTTAGCCTATACACCTATATAACCCACTTCAAACCTGTATCCTCTATACACCCCACACGCTTTTTCATTGTTTCAACTCAAAAATA
>Ga0123519_10012358_pt1 | contig 12436 bp, 9 predicted proteins | sample YelNatPaOPRAMG02_FD_87396 | JGI IMG/M metagenome (GOLD analysis project Ga0123519, IMG submission 87396) | Hot spring microbial communities from Yellowstone National Park - Yellowstone National Park OP-RAMG-02 (version 2) | ecosystem: Environmental > Aquatic > Thermal springs > Hot (42-90C) ...
GAACTGTGAAAAGCCCAGCTCTCTCAGCACATTTTCTGCCGACTCGATCATTTCGAGGGCTTCTTCTGTCAACGGAGTGCCGTAAGGCACTCTCGATGCAAGACACGCAAAGGACGGCTTATTCCAAGTAGGAAGGCCAAGTTTTCGCGAAATTTCTCGCACTTGATCTTTTGTGAACTCCAGTTCCTTGAACGGACTGCGAACCGCAAGTTCTGCCAAAGCTTTCGAGCCTGGTCGGTAGTCCGCATCGTCGTCGATGTTGGAGCCGTCCAGCACATAAGGCAGGCCGTGCTCATGGGCAATCTCCGTCATTTTTGAGAACAGGGCTTTCTTGCAGTGGTAGCACCTATCAGGCTCGTTTTCTGCGACTCCGTCTACAGCAAGCACATCTACGTGCAAACGCGTTAAGTTCAGCCCCAACTCTCTCGCTCGTGTTACGGCCTCTTCGATCTCGACCTTAGGCACCAGACATGAGTCTATAAGCACACACATAGCCCGAGTTTTACCGAGCGCATCAGTTGCCGCTTTCGCCAATAGCGTGCTATCTACACCGCCCGAGTAAGCGACAACCACCCCGCTCATCTTTGCAATGAGCGCCTTCAGCCTGCTATAATCGTCCATCTTCGATTCCAACTATACTTGGAAGACCCTACACATGTCAAAGACGGATTGAGGCTGTTGTGATAAAGCACATATTGACTCGGTTGCTCTTCGATCAAGCCGGAACAGCAGCAAAGCCGCCAGGCTTGTCGCATATTTATTGGATCCTGCCTTAGCTCTTTTCCTATGTCTTATGTCTTAGTTAGCAATTCGGCAGGAATGGGAGTTTTTTGGCGGGTAATAAATAGTAAGAAACGATGCAGTTGAGGTTTGGGCGAGGTTTTGCAGGTGGAGACTCCGAATTACTATCAACTGCTGGGGGTAAGCCGATATGCTTCGGAAGCAGTCATAAAACGCGCGTACCGTTCCCAAATATTGGCGCTGCATCCCGATCGCAATCCCCAAGATTCCAATGCGGCGGAACGGACCCGGCAAGTCATTGAGGCCTACAGAGTTCTGAGTGATCCGATTCGTCGGCGTTTGTATGACGCATCCCTCACAGCATTGGTCGAATGTGCACCAATCAGCTCACCGCAGCCACGGTTTGTTCTGCCTGCTTCCATTCTCAGAACGGCCGGTTACATTATCACGCTTACTTTAATTCTGTACATAGTTCTTACGGCAGTAAAGGCTATCTCCGGCGACCAGGGTTTGGTGTTTCGTCCGAATACAGCTTATCTCCAACAAGTATCCGAGCCGAGGGACTATCCGCTGCTAATCTATCCGGATACGTATGAAAGTCTTGCTTGGTACAGTGCGAATGAATATCAGCTCAGCCTGGCAAGCGAATGGATGGCCCAGAGGCTGCGAGAGGTCTACTTAGATGCGGCATTCCGTGCCGATTTGCAAGGTGATGCGGCCAGGGCTGCGTATTTTAAGTTGTTCGCAGACCGGGCTACTCCTGCGAAGATGTTCTCCTTCTAATCTGTCCTACGACTTTTGCCAAATCTTGTCGCTGCGAGTATAATATCGCAGGTGCTCCTGTTTGGAGCAGCCGCGCTCACACATACCACTGGGAAAGAGGAAGAAAACCACCATGACCACAGAGATATCGGCTCTACAGAAGGCGCGAGCCGCATACAAACCGAAGCTGCCCAAAGCCTTGAGGCAGGGAAACATCGCCGTGGAACTCGGTGCACCAACGGAGCCGGTCACCGATCAGGCGGAAATCAAGAGTTTGTTTCCCAACACATACGGCCAGCCGGAGGCCAAGATTGTAGAGTCTACCTCGGGCGGTCTTGCAACCGGGCCGCTGAAGGTAGGCGTGGTACTCTCCGGTGGACAAGCGCCAGGCGGACATAACGTTATCGCCGGACTGTTCGATGCACTAAAGGCTGCGAATCCTGAAAGCAGGTTGTTTGGATTCCTCAAAGGACCGGGCGGAGTTATCAAGGGTAAGTATAAGGAATTGACCGCCGAGATTATCGATCCCTATCGTAACACCGGTGGGTTCGATATGATCATGAGCGGACGAGACAAAATAGAGAAGCCCGAAGAACTGGAAGCCTGTAAGAAGAATTTCGAGGAAATGGACCTCGATGGACTTGTGATAATCGGCGGCGACGACTCAAACACTAACGCGGCCGTGCTTGCTGAGTATCTGCGTGCGCAGGGATCAAAGACTTGCATCATCGGTGTGCCGAAAACTATTGACGGCGATATGAAGAACGCGCAGATAGAAACGTCGTTCGGCTTCGACACCGCGTGCAAGCTTTACTCTGAGCTTATTGGAAATATCTGCCGTGACGCGATGTCCGCAGTAAAATACTGGCATTTTATTAGGCTGATGGGCCGGGCTGCCAGTCATGTGACCCTTGAATGTGCGCTTCAGACTCATCCGAATATCGCGCTTATCTCCGAAGAAGTGCAGGCGAAGGGCACCACGCTCGAGGAAATCGTTGCCTACATCACGGATGTTATCATTAAGCGTGCCCAGGCAGGCAAGAACTACGGCATTTTGATAGTGCCGGAAGGCTTGCCGGAGTTCATACCCGACATCAAGACGATGATCGATGAACTCTCTACGATCCTTGGCGAGGACGAAGAGTATATCCTGGGGCTTCCTGATCATGACGAGCGTGTTCAGTATCTTTCGAACAAGCTCTCGGATCACAGCGCACGAGTCTACACTTCGCTTCCGCCCGATATTCAGGAAGTACTGCTGCGTCGCGATAGTCACGGCAACGTGCCGCTATCTCAGGTCGAAACCGAGCGTCTCTTAATCGACTTGGTTTCCGACAAGATTCGCCGAATGAAGAAAGATGGCGGGTTGGATGCGGTTAAATTCAGTCCGCTTTCGCACTTCTTCGGCTACGAAGGCCGCTGTGCCGCACCTTCCAACTTCGATGCCGATTATACCTACTCGCTCGGATACGCGGCAGCTCAGCTTGTGAGAGCAGGTCTTACAGGATACACAGTCAACGTCCAAAACCTGACGAAACCAGCAGATGAGTGGGTAGCTGGCGGTACGCCGGTTACGATGATGCTCAACATGGAGATGCGCAAAGGTAGGGCTGTACCGGTAATCAAGAAGGCGCTGGTAGACCTCAACGGTGCTCCATTCGCCTACTTTGCTGCCAATCGAGAGGCTTGGGCGTTAGGCGACGAATACGTATTCCCCGGTCCGATCCAATACTTTGGTCCGTCGGAAGTGTGCGATGCGCCTACGAAGACTCTGATGCTAGAAAAAGGAGAGGGAGGAAGCTCCTGTTGCTGCTGTTGTTGTGGGAGTTAGTTCCGCATAATTTGTGAGAGCTAGTCGCCGATAGGGCCGGACGTCATGTTCGGCCCTATTCTGTTTTTTAATGAGGCTCATGCGTGACATTTGCGGGTTGATCTGGTAACATTGAGATTGATATGCGCATCAACAAGCTCTGCTTTAGTATTTTGATCGTAGTTCTGGCTAGTGTAGGAACGGTTTGGGGTCAGACTGTGTCGTTTGGGTCGGCGGAACGCATTGTTACAGGTCGACTTGTGTTTTCCGTCGATAGGCTGCGACCAGGCGATAGTTTCGAGGCAGCTTTCGAAGCTAAGATCCGTGAAGGGTATCATATTGGCGCTCACGATAAAGATGCTCTCTATCCCGCGAAGCTTACCATCGAAGCGCCGAAAGGCATTAGCTTTGACAAGCCCATATATCCAGAGGCTCAGCGAAAAGCCTTTGAGATTGCACCAAACGAGAAAATCCCAGTCTACGAAGATGTAGTCGTGATTCGGGCCAAAGGGCGCGTCAGCAAAGATATCAAACCTCGTCTTGTTACCATAATTGCAAAGCTGGAATCGCAAGCCTGCAAGGCCGACCAATGTTACCCACCGGAGACGACAACCGCAGTCGCGAAAATTGCTGTAAGCAAACCGGGGGTCAAGGTGAATCGGATCAACAGCGATCTCTTTGCCAAGACCACGAAGCCTACAGACAAACCAAATGACGCCGCAAGCAGGATGGCAGATCGGCTGGAGAATATGAACCCGATCACACGGGTCTTGTTGCTGTATCTAGGTGGGTTGATATTGGCGTTCACACCTTGTGTCTATCCGATGATTCCGGTAACATTCGGTTACTTCAGCAGTCAAGCCGATAAAAAGCGAAGAGCAGCTTTGCTGGCGGCAGTCTACGTGCTTGGGATTGCCCTCACATATTCGGTACTTGGTGCGATCGCAGCAGCCACGGGCGGCATGTTCGGTGCAGCAATGCAGAGCACACCGGTCGTAGTAGGTATAGCAGCGGTACTGGTTGTGTTGGCACTCTCGATGTTCGGACTATACGAGTTGCAGGCTCCGGCGTTTATTCAGAGCAGAGCTTCGGGCAGAAGCGGTGTGCTCGGTGCTTTGATGATGGGTTTGATCTTCGGCATCGTTGCCGCACCTTGCGTGGGGCCGATGGTGCTTGGCCTGCTCTTGTTGGCCGCAAAGATAGGGAATCCGGTTGTGGGCTTCTTCTTATTCTTTCCTCTTGCGCTGGGTATAGGCACACCGCTCTTCTTTCTCGCATTCTTTTCTGCCAGGATGCCTCAGCCGGGTATGTGGATGATCGCGGTGAAGAAACTCGCGGGGTTCTTGTTGCTTGGTGTTGCTGCCTATTTTCTGCTGCCGCTGTTGCCGAAGGAATTGGGGCGATACCTGATTCCTCTCGTGGTTATTGCCGCCGGAGTCTATTTCGGATACTTTGAGAAGTCAATAAAATCGACAAAGCCTACTGCCGTGCTCGGCAAGATCTTTTGCGGAGCGGCAATAGCCGGGGCAATATTTATGCTCCTATCGAACGGTAGCAGACCTTCGTTGACTTGGGAGCCTTATACGCCTTCGAAACTGAACCAGGCTATGCGCGAAGGTAAGCCCGTAATGCTCGACTTCACCGCGGAGTGGTGCGGCGTATGTAAAGAGCTTGAGGATGGGCCGTTTAGCGACTCTGAGGTTATTCGTGTGGCTGAGCGCTTTACTCGCCTACAGGTAGACGGCACCGATCGTAACGACCCGAAAATGCTTACTGCCGTCAGAAAATATGACGTCAAAGGCTTCCCTACAATCATTTTTTTCGACAGCTCAGGCAATGAAGTGCGCTCAGCACGGGTTACAGGGTTTGTAAATTCAGCCGAACTTATAAAACTCCTGGAATCCATCAAGTAGCAAATATCTCACGGACGAGCAAGCGGGTTGCCGAGCCGCTGCTTTTGCGAGTTACCGAATCTGGCAATTGAAAACGAATCCGCTTAATGCATAATCTTTGCCCATTCCTGTGCGTAGTCGAAATCAGGATTGCGTTCATCAGTATGGCACGAGCGACATGTATGCTCATCGGCTTTGCCGAATCCCTTTGTAGGTGACGTAATGTGTTTCTCCGCCGGACCGTGACAAGCCTCGCATTGGACGTTCGCAAGCTCTGGAGTATCTCGCATGTTCTTGAAGCCGTTGCGCACCATTACTCCAGTCGCGTGGCATGATACGCACTCTGGGTCGAACTCTTGCTTTGTCTTTTTCAATGTTTCCATCGCCTTCGCGTGGCGTGAGTTGGACCATATTTCATATATTTCCTTGTGGCATTCCTTGCACTTGTCGGCTGTCACAAACGGACTCTTCCTAAGCCGTGCTCGTATTTGGTCCAAATTGAGGCCGCGCTTTTTGAGCATCTCCTCGGCGTCGCTCTTGAACTTCGCCGATGCAGTTAACACCGCATCCTTGACTTTGGTGTTATACTCATCATAAATCTTGACCATGTCCGGGTCCTCGTCGTAGCGGCGATCGAGATAGAAAAGCTTGTGCGCAGCACTTTTTACTTGTCGAACGGAATCCAATTCCAGGTCTATCCGACCAAGACTCCAGTTTGTGCTGGTTTCGGCGTTTGCTAGGAAAGTGGAAGCACGCTTCTCAATTGGGGCGGTCACTTCGTTTGTGTCGGAGTTCTTATCGGGAAACAAAACCTCTCGAGTTGTCCGATGGGTTGCGAGCAAGAGGCCGACTCCTTCCGCTTTCAGCTTCTGCGCTTCGTCAAGCGGTCCATGATATACAACAACGATAAAATCTGTCTTCTTTCGGACTTCGTCGATTACAGCGTTCAGGGCTTCTTGAGGATCACCTACACTTGATGCAAACTCGGTCTGCTGAAAAGCTCGTCCGACCGAGGGGCTCAAAAGTCCGATGATACCGACTTTTAGTTTGCCTTTCGTGGTCACGACAATGTAAGGCGAGTAAGTCGGCTTATCGCCGCCGTCTTTGCGAAAGTTCGCGCAAACGATACGAACAGGCCCTTGTTCCAACAGCTCAACATAGCGCTTGCCCGACTTGCCGACTTCATCTTCTCCGGGCACCATAGCATCATAGCCTATTAGCTTCAATGCTCTGGCTGTGACCTCAGCCTTGAGGTCGGATTGAAAGCCGGTCCATTCGAGAGCATCTCCGCCTTCGATCAATATGACGTTCTCGGCCTTCTCACGAATCGACTTAACGAGTGTGGCCTCGCGGCCATATCCCCCAAACCTGAACTTTGTGCAGTTGCACGATCGAATTTGTCCTTGTGCAGCTGCGGTGTAGAGAATAGTGAGGGTACTTTTCGAAGTGGCGTGATTCGCAGGTTGAACGATGGGTTTAGATGCTGAGCCTGTCAATGCGGCTGCGGCAACGATTGTGATGAGTGCGACGTGCTTCATAGGTGCCTTACTGCCCCTTTCCACGGTATTGTAGTAAACGGACCGGCTGCGTCGTTTCTGAAACTATATGCACCCTAGAAAACCTAACGACCGCCGGTCCGAAAGCAGGAAAATCACTGGTCAGGCTGCGCCTTTCCGGTTTTTCACTGTTGCCGGTTTCCCGGAAACTGCGCGGTTGGAGTTGGGCATTGGTTTAACCTGGTAGCCCTTCGGTAGCTCGAACATCGAGTCAGGCACATTCGCGCCGACAACGAACTTGGTGTATGTTGCGGTGATCGGGTCTGCTTTGCCACGAGTTCCTTGCATTGTGAGCTTGACGGGTTTGCCGGTCTTCTTGCTGATCCAGAGGCGGCAGTCCCTGCGATCTACCGGCGCGGTGTATGTGTAGACATCACAAAGTTCGCCGTTTACCTTTTCCGTTCCGCGCTTGACAGCCTTGACCTTTTTGAGAAAGGAGTCGATTGGGCCCGCGGGACCAGGGAACAAGGCAATGGGGTTACCACGGTTGCTAAGCGACGGGTATTTCCCCACAACCTTGTTCCACGGGTGGATAAGGAAGACTCCCTTGCTGTTCTTCACGAGTTTAAGGGGAAGCCCTGCGCTCATGTACTCCCAGCGGAAGTTGTCTCCTTTGATCCACATCTTCCGCGTGCCCATATCTCCGAACGCCCCGGATTTGAGCTTTACTTCGTATTGAACCGTCTGCGACTTGGATGCGAAGATTCCAGAGGCCGCACCCACGGATAGTGCGATACACAGCAAGAATAGGATGTGCTTTTTCATAGTTTGCTTCTCCTTGTTTCGCCGTCGATCAGGCCGGTTGTCCTTCCCTATTGGCCCCCTTTGGTGTCAGCTTCAGCCTTTGCAATCCAGTGGATTGTAGTTTTAGTTATTCAGTCTGGGTTGAGTCATCCGGCCCGCACAAGGGGCCGGATGACGAGCTGATCGGATATTCCTAGGCCTTCTTGCCGGGCTGGCCGATGCCGGTGGTCATGAGGATGTACTCCACGTCCACAAGCAGCTTGCAGCAAGCCGGGTTCTCTTCGGTATTGGCAATGCCAGTGCCCGGGCCGGTTGGGTTCGGGAACGGCGGTGACACGGCAATGCATGCATCCATAACCTCAAGCTCGAAATCCGCAAGCAAGGCAGCCGCTCCGGCGGTGTCGCCAGCCAGGTAGAGCTGGAGAGCGCCGGGGATTCCGCAAACCGGATCACCCACAAGCTTTACCTGCAGCGCATCGTAAAGAGGCTCGTCAGAGATCAGCGGCACCTCGTCCAGGCCGAACGGCAACTCGTGGAAGAGTTCCAGCAGCAGGGAGAGGCTCTCGAGCGTAGCGTCTACATGCCATACCCACTGCTCGACATGGACCCAGGCACACGGGTTGGGGCCGGGGCCGTCATCGTCGAACAGGACGGGTGTGCCGTAGAGAATGGTCAAGGTGAAAGTGCACGACGGAGTCTCGTACATCAGCGGCCACCAAAGCCTAATGTTTGGTGTACCTTGCTGGGTGATCTTGCGTGCAGGGAAGACAGTGCTGCACTGCACGAACTGCGGGCACTCTTTGACGAGTGTCGTGTTCTTGATAGTGTAGGGCACTGGTCCCTGGATAGGCGTAGGGCAAACCCATGCGCCGGCACTGGGCTGGGCAGCGCCTATGTAGTTCGGCCAGTTCGATCCACCTGGATCGATCGACAGTATGCCAGGAGCAGCACTGATAACTGGTCCACCCTGACCGCCGTTCTTATAGCCAGTAAAGGCACGGCAGGGCGATTCGGCCGGACAGGCTTGATACACCTGGAACAGGTGCGTGATCATTGTGCTCTGCACACGCGCTGCCATAACAGGAGCGGCCAGAGCCACAGACAATACCAAGACCAGAAGTGTGATCTTCTTCATCTCATAGCCTCCTTGAGGTAAACAGAGAGTCTGCGTGCTGCTTTTGTTTGATCAGTGCGGCGCAGGCAGCACGGCTGCGCCTGGGTTCGGCGTTGGCTGAGTGCCGATACTCACCACCTCCTTCGAGTACTCGCATATTCCTGGCACCGGTCATCTCCGATGCACCACTCTCGGGTGTGGGCACCTGCGGCAGCCCTATCGCTGGTATCTTGACACCAAGACCATCAGCGACTAGAATGCGCATGGCCGACAAGCGATCCCTACCCATGACCGTCTTGGAGGCCACGGCTGAGAAGCGCACACCTTCTCAGCCCTTTTTGTCCTGACAGGTGCGTCTTGCTCGACCCTGATTTCTCCAGCGTTTCATGGTTTCATGCCGCGGCGGCCTCTACCGCGGTTTTCGCCTGTCCTCTCTTGGGTAGCAACTCCCGTGGACAGGTGGAGTTTCGGGTCTTTTGCCTATTTAGTTTTGGCTGCAGCGAGCTACGCCTACTCGCCACGATCACCAGCCCAGGCAGAATACCCAGCTACCACAATGTTTCAAACCTATCATTCATAATATTGCTTATACTTGTCACAAGCTCTACCATATACAGCAATGTTACAGTCTATACAAGAACAACCTCAGCTATAACAGATTCATTAATACACCATTTAGCAATTAACATACTCATCTTAGTCCATATTGGCACGATTATTGCAGTAATGGCTGTGTTGAACTGTAAGCTAGGTTCGTGGGGTAGGGATCAAAATGAAAGACTTCAATTGGGCCGCATTCACGAGTGCACGCGCGTTTGCTCGACTGAGCTGTATGATTGTGTTTGCATTGGTAGTGGGCGCGAGCGTGCAGGTATGTGCTGCTCCGCAGTGGGCGGAGTTTAGAGGGGATGCTCGGCGTACAGGTCGTGCAAATGTGCATCTTGTATATAATCCGACTGTGCAGGTAGTTTACAGAACTGGCAGCGGGTGCAGTGCCTCACCAGTGATTGGCCAGAGCGGGGTCGTATACTATGGAGCGTATGACAGATGTTTCTATGGCATTGCTCCCGACGGAACACTTGCTTGGCCGCGCTATGCAACAAGCGATCTCATCATAACAAGTGCGGCAATCGCTGCAGACGGATCCGTCTATTTCGGAACCGCCGGGGAGCTGTGCATGCTCTGTATCCTGATGGTACGTCGAAGTGGCAGGCGCCGTTCAGGGCGGGGAATCAAGCTATTTCCGGCGCTATCACAGTCGGTGCTAACGGGAGTGTGTGCTTTGCCTCCGACAACGGTCGAGTTTACTCGCTCGATCCTACAACTGGTCAAGCGAGATGGAGTTACTACGTAGGCGGCGCACTTAAATACGGCGTGACATCCTCGCCCGACGGTAGCGTACTCTACGTTCCTTCTACTGACGGCTACTTATATGCTCTCAACAACGACGGCACGCTCAAGTGGAAGTCAAAGAAACCAGTTTATGCGACAAATGCGTGCGCAGTGGGAGATAACGGCGTCATATATGTTGGCGGTACCGACTATAACTTGTATGCTCTAAATCCGGCTGATGGCTCACAGGTTTGGGCCAGAAGAGTTTACGGAAAAATCACGACTTCTGCAGCGATCGGGTGGGATGGCTCTATTTATTTCGGCAGTGCTGACCTCAACTTTTACGCTTTGGATCCGGACGGAAATATCAGATGGACCTACTGGGTCAGAGACACTGTATACTCCTCACCGATTATCGATCTCGAAGGGAAAGTTATCTTCGGCACTCCTTCCGGAAATGTCTTTGCGCTTAATGCCTCGAACGGTGCAGCATTGTGGACCCGCACGATTGGTGCTGGCATCTACAGTTCGCCAGCCGCTGCCTTAGACGGCAGTATCTACATTCTAGACAGCGCCGGAGTCCTTTCCAGGCTTAGCGGACCTGTCAGTCCCGAGCCGTCTTCGCTTGTCGTCCTTGGTGGAGGAATCTTTTTCGCAGTGGCGTTTGTCGTTCGAAAATCGCATCGTTAAACATCCCTTTTTGCAGCGTATACCTCAGGGCAGCTCCTAAACCCTCGGCCAGTGCAGATTCCAGCCGAGTGGAGGGAGCGCGCTTTGTTTGATCTGATTCTTTTTCTCCACAAAAGAACATCCGACTTCTCAGCACTCGTGCTGGCTGCTGTCAAACCCTTTCTTTCCTCGAGAGTCGTTTGAACTACTTTCACCTCGAATTCTTTTCTTCCAACCTCAGTATTCGGTTTGTTGGAGCATATATGCGGGAAAGCAATATTATGATTGTTCAGTTGAACGGCTGCTCGAGGGAAAGAATTAGTTTTCTGATGCCGAAAATGGAATGTATAACAATATTTGGAACCGGTAATCATCCCTGCAAAGAAGCGTCTATAAGGTATTGACACAAGATTAGCTTGTATGCTAACATTCGTGGCGACCGAGCTATCGCGCCGATCGCAGCGCAGGCCGGAAAGGAGGTGAAAAGTTCCTCGGAAATACCTGTGAGGGCTGCAGGCGATAGCATAAGCAGGAGGAGAAAAAGCTAAAGCGACACTGTGGGATGCGTAGACAGGTAACATGGAGACTGTGTAGCGTCCCTTAAGGTTGCTGGTGCTGAAATCCTCCTGTCGAAAGGTACATTCAAGGAGGAACCAGTAAATGAAGAGGACAGCATATCTTCTAGTAGTGGCGGTATTGGTGACCGCAGCTCCGGTGTTTGCACAGGGCTCGTTCACCGATGTTCCGACCGACCACTGGGCGTATGATGCGGTTAACCAGCTTCAGGAGGACGGCCTTCTGATCGGTTATCCGGACGGCACTTTTGGCGGCAAGCGCACGCTTACCCGCTATGAGTTCGCCGTCGCGCTCGCCCGTGTGGTGGACACTCTCAGGGCAGAGATGGGCAAGCCCGGAGCTGGTGGGGTTACCAAGGAAGAGCTCGACAAGATCCTTCAGGATTATGCTAAGAAGAGCGAACTTCCGTCGATCCCTCAGAACCTGGCGACCAAGGCCGACGTGGACGCTCTGCGCAAGCTGATCGACGAGTTCCGCGATGAGCTTGCCGCATTGGGAGTTGACGTCGATGCCCTGAAGAGAGACGTTGCCGCGTTGGCTGCTCGCGTCGAGGCTTTGGAGGCCGAGGTGCGCCGCGTGCGGTTCACCGGTGACGCGAACGTGTTCGCGATTGCTCCCGCTGATAGAGGCAGCCTCCAGCCGGCTGTGGACCTTGACAACAGGGTTATGAACCCGGCTTTGGGCCGCAATATCAGCTTCGTTAAGGACTTCGACCTGAACATCGTCGGTCGAGTCACTGACAAGACAACTGCGAACGCGACGATCAACTACGGCAACTATCTGAACTATCTGGCGTTCGTTGACGACTATGTCGACGGCTTCAGACCGACCAGCAAGACACCGGGCGTCGGTGTAGGTGGCGACCTGAGTGACACGTTCTTCCCGTACTATCTGTACGTGGAGTCGGCGCTCGGGAACGGCGCTCTGACGATAGGTCGGTTCCCGATCCAGTTCACGCCGTACACGTTGAAGAAGATCGACGTGGATAGCTACACGAACATTCTCAAGACCGACGACGGCAACTATCCTATGGATGGTGCTAAGTTGGCTTGGAATCTCGGCTTCGTCGATCTGACTTTGTTCGCGGCGAAGAACGACACGAACGACTTCTTGGTGAACGGCCTTACTGGTCAGCCGAACGCGGGTGTATACTCGACAGCAACAGGCGCGGCTGCTGGAATCGGCGTGCTGCACCAGGTTGCTACGGGTCATGCGGTCGGTGGACTCACTCAGGTCACCC
>Ga0123519_10012360_pt1 | contig 12435 bp, 9 predicted proteins | sample YelNatPaOPRAMG02_FD_87396 | JGI IMG/M metagenome (GOLD analysis project Ga0123519, IMG submission 87396) | Hot spring microbial communities from Yellowstone National Park - Yellowstone National Park OP-RAMG-02 (version 2) | ecosystem: Environmental > Aquatic > Thermal springs > Hot (42-90C) ...
CCCAGCAGAGATTTCAGCGCGTCATACAAGTCCGTATCATCGAGAAGTGGTTCGCCCTCGTCTGATGTGTAGTTTCTCGCTATGTCGTATGCAAGATGCGGTCGGAACAACAGTGCTTGATCGTCCCCAGAGTCAAAGTATCGCTCCGCTTGTTTCTGATAGTTGAATAGTCTGTAAAGGAATGCTTTCGAAATACCGTTTTCTGAGCGTTGCAGACTTCTAATAAGCATTTCAGCCCAGTGCTCGAGGAGACTAAAATCAGTCCAGGGAACGGTAGTGTCGAACACAGTCAGCCTATCGCGTCCGCCGGATTTTGATTTTTCGAGCAGTTCTCCGGTCCGTACTGAACTGGTTGCGATTGGTACTCGAGGGTTGTAGGTGCCAACGGCTGCCGAAATTGTTAGGTTTGGGTTATTGGCAGTGAACTTGGCGAATTCCTCGGTAAGGCGTTTGGATAGCCTAATTGTTGCATCCCACGGACCTATGAGCATTAGGTCATCGCCGCCAGCATAGGCAACATAGGTGTCTCGAAACTCGCAACGCAGCAGCTTTGGCAATTCAGCTGCGAAAAACAGATTAAGCATGGTGCTGAGGGTGGTGACTCTGCTTAGAGACGCTTGTCCGCGCATCCCCAAGCTGAATACTAATCCCAGATGGTCTACATCAGCTCGGAGTACACCGAGCAAGTCATCGCCAGTTGAAGCCCAGGCTAGGGCTGAAAAATTTTTTATATCTCCCGGTTCGGGTATTTCCTCCTCTTCGCGGTCTATGTGTTTTAAGTAGCTCTGGTATTTTTCCGAATTTAGTTCTTCCTCGGACCAGGTTGGAATATATTGCGGATATGGCAGGAATCCAGAACGCAACCCTGGCAGCAGATCGGAACTTTTGAGATTGAGGCAGTATATGGGATTAGTATGGGAGAGCTCGGCTGCATCAGTAGTCAATGAAGCATACCACGTGGGGTTGTCTAAAAACTTGACACTGTTTTTGTCAAATGGTTTTTCGGATATGACCAGCCACTTGTGAGAAAGTAGTTTCTGTCCAAGCACGGCATCGAGTTCGCACTGGCTGCACGGAAGCGCCTCGTCATCTCCCTGAGCAGGTCGTCTGTCGCATACCGGACACGCCGGTCGCCCTTGAAATTCCATGCTTAGCACGCAAGACCCACGATTAAAGACGCTTTCCATTCTACGGAGCTTTGCAGAGCTGAGTTCGTCGTGAAGCTCATCCAGGACTTCGTCAAATTTGCCTTGCGAAAGGCTTTCGTGGTGCAGTTCCGTAGACGCAAACGAAGCCGTTATTTCACCTTGGTAGGATTCGACTAACCAATCTTGAACACTGTCCAGATAGCACTTGAGAGTGTTCTTTGCGTGCTGCGTGTTGGGCACGAGCGCATAAAATTGGCCACCGGCAGCCATAACCTTGCATGCCATAGGAAGCCCTAACTCGTGCAACATTCTTGTCGCAATTAGCTCTGTGAGTAGGCCAACGCGAAAGGATCTACCCCTCAGCCTTTTTGCTACTCCGCCGTGTCCAATCGATGTGGTGCCGTAAATGTAGTCTTGTATCCCCGAAAGATCACCACATACAAGCAAAGCTTTACTAATACTCGTATCTTTAACGCTATCTTCGATCCAGCCAAACTCTTCATGAAACTTGTAAAAACACGCAGCAAGCGCACAAGTCGCCTTAGAATGGTCGGCAAGGCTTATGTCGCTGCATTCACGCGTTACATCGCTGGGCACGCACCAGAGGTACTTTTGTATTAAGGATAATAAAGTGTCCGACATATGGGAGTAAGGTTCCGAAAAGAGAGTTCGGAATTCTCCCAAAAATGCATCGACGTGGTGTTCGTATTCAGATACTGGGTGTTGATAGCCGCGGCCCACTTGCTTCGGATGCGTCGACGCTTCTGGTATCTTGCCCAGTTCATAGCAGTATAGCGTTTCTGGGGTTTCACCAATGAAAGGACGACCAACGTCAATCTGAGAGAAGACGGTGTGCAGCGGTGTTCCTGGTGCATATCCACCGACCCTGTCGGATTGAGCGCGCTCGCTCGCGGAAAAGTTATCCGCATGAGATATAAGGTAAGCGAGCATTCTAGTTCTGGCATCTTCGATCGATTCAGGCCGATCCGAAGAATCTGTGTACAAAGGCGATTGATGGTGGTGTGCGACCAATACTTTTACCAACTCTGCATTGGGAAAGCTACTCTTGTAGGCTTCAACGAATGCGGCTGACAAATCCCAATGACGAGTTTTCTGGGTGTAAGCGCGTTGGTAAACCTTCCCTATATCGTGCAGCAAGGCTGCGCAGAGAAATGCCTCGTATTCTTCCAGCGTAAACACCTCCCCACGTTGCGTGGCTAATATTCTATCACCATTCTCATGCGATCGCAACGAAAAATGTGCACGAGTTGCCACAATATAGCGCTACTTCTTCATTCATATGATTCATATGGTTTATGTGGCGCTTGATGCACGTGTAGAGTTTAACCAGATGCATTAATACACGACAGTAGAATACACAGATCATTGACATGAAGGACTATTAACTTTACACTGCTCGTTAGAACTGAAAGAAGCCACTATGTACGGAGGAAACGGATGAAAGGTATGATCGTCACCGTTGGCACTGGCGAGGGGGTTCAGCACGGAATCGCGGAGTCTATCCAGAATGCAAACCCGAATTTTATCGTTTTCGTGGCGAGTGGGGCGAGTAGAGATACTATCGGCAAGGTCGCTGAGGTCCTGCGCGAATCTTCGCAGAACGGTCTGGCTCAGTTGTGTGAGAATCAAGACGCGGTGGTTGAGGTTGAAGATCCAGAAGAACTAAACTCCTGTTATGAGGCTTGCGTGCGCGCATTTAGAGTTCTGAAGGAGAGACAATTTCAGCCAAAGCTCGTTGTTGCCGACTTCACAAGTGGAACTAAAGCAATGTCCGCAGGATTGGTTATGGCGAGCGTGCTGTATGGTTGTGATAAGATCAGCTACGTTGGAGGGAGTAAGCGAGATTCTTCAGGCAGAGTTGTTAAGGGCAGTGAAGTAATTCACGTAATTAGGCCGTCAATAGTATTTCGTGACTTAACATTGGCGAACGCAGCGGAAGCTTTCAACAAGTACCAGTTTCGAGCGTGCATAGAATTAATTCAGGGGTTAAGAGAGCATCTACCAAATGACATACTTGAGAAAGCTAACAGTCTGGAAGCTGCTGCTAGATTCTATGATGCCTGGGATAGGTTTGATCACGTAAGCGCTCGTGTCCTGGCCAAAGAGTTGAAGATTTTCGACCAGCAGTGGAAGGTAAACACTGACAAAAACAGCCAGGTCGTTGGTCAAATCGCCGAGCAAATTCAAAAGGCTAGGGAGAGTGCTAAATCGGATTCGAACGGATATTTCGTAACACTGGCAAAATCTGCAGGCGATCTTCTAATGGCGGACCTGTTGGCCAATGCTAAACGCCGGGGCGAAGAGTGTCGGTATGACGACGCTGTTGCAAGGTTGTATCGCGCTATCGAATTGGCTGCGCAAGTGGTGTTTGCGCGTGAGTTTGGGTTTTCGACCGGACGAGTGCCTCTCGACTTCATTCGACAGAAGGGTCTTGAGTCGAAATACGCAAGCAAAGTCGATAACGGATTTCTAAAACTTGGCCTCCGAGATTCGTACGAGCTACTTGCCGATCTAAATCACAGCATTGGTGTGCAGTTTTCCGATTTGAAGGACGATTTGTTGGGGTATTTGAACACTAGGAATGAATCCATCTTGGCGCACGGATTGACCGCAGTTGCGGAAGAGGTCTACGAAAAGCTCTCGAATTATGCAAACCAGTTGTGTACGAAAGCTGCCTCTTCAGGCAGTTTTGAGGACGTTTTGGAAAAGTTCCAGTTTCCTCGGTTGACTTGGACCCCTGACTTGTGATTTTTGTTCGGTCTACGTCGTAGCTGTGTATTGTTAACCATAGGTTATTGGATCTACGTGCCTTGCAACCAGTATTAGCTCGTTCTTTTCAATAGGATAACCGTCCCTTCGTTGACATGTTGATTGGTCTGGGATAAATTGCAGTAGAGGGGCTAGGAATGAGTGCTGAAGTGACAAGGGTCCTATTGTTATTCTTAAGCTGTGCGATGCTTCTTGCTGGGTGTCACCAAACGTCAGCCCAGAGCTACAAGGTAGACTGGTACGCTTTCGATTCAGGTGGTCAATCTGTTTCAGGTAGCGGCTACAGGATCGACCAGTCTGTCGGTCAATCGATAGCTGGCTTCGTATCAAACAGTACCTACCTTCACTGGATAGGTTTTTGGGCAGGTGAAATATCTCAGCCGGTCATTGTCGAATCTCTAGCTCTCGCTAAGATGCTACCGGACGGAGCTTATGTGTCTATACCCGGGAGGATTGCTACTACGTCTACAGCCGATTTTGCTGATTTCTTCTATATTCAGGAGCAAGATCGATCAAGTGGACTGGGGGTGCTGATTGTTTCTCCGATTCCGAACTTCTCAAGAGGTAGCGTTGTGAATGTTGTCGGCACGCTTTGTTCGACACCTAGCGGTGAAAGATATGTTACCGGCTCAATCGTTATTGTTCTTGAAAACGCCGTACCAGCCGCCGTTTACTAACTAAGCTCCGCGGCTTGAGCAGTACCAGTACAGATCGCTCCAAGAATTTCAATCAGGATAAAGAGGATACAAATGAATGGGGAGGGGTATGAACATGCGCGATGCTAGGTATTTTGCTATTCTTCTGCTCAGCTTGCTTTCCATAGGCTGTACCGCAAGTGTCCCCCAGATGATCTCTTATCAGGGTAGACTTAGCCGCGCAGATGGCCAACCGGTCAGCGATGGCACTTATTCGCTTGTCTTTCGAATCTATACGCAAGAAACTGGTGGTACGCCCTTGTGGAGCGAGTTACAATCAGTCCGCGTCACTGGTGGGCTATTCAACGTGCTTTTAGGTTCCTACAATCCCATTCCAGATGTGGCTTTCCAAGGAGATACCTGGTTAGAGACCCAGGTTAACGACACGGTCTTGGTGCCAAGAACTCGAATAGTTAGCGTCGGTTACGCATTGGTAGCGAAGACCGCCGAGAACGTACCAGACGGGTCGATAACAGCTGCAAAACTCGCTGCGGGAGCAGTTGGACCACAGGCAATACAGGATAAAGCTGTAGGCAAGTCGCATTTGGCAAACGCTGCTGTGACCAGCGAGAAAATCTCGGATTCAGCTATCACTACGACTCACATACGAGATGGTCAGGTGATGACGAACGATCTTGCGGCATATTGCGTTACAAACCAGAAGATAGCTGTTGGTGCAGTCACATGGGATAAGCTTGCGAGCAATGCTAAGCTGATGATAAATGTCAAAGCATATGGTGCTGTGGGAGATGGCGTAACAGACGACACGGCTGCTTTCCAAAACGCTTTGAATGCCGCTGCTGCGGCTGGCGGCTGGATTGTTTGGGTGCCCGAGGGAACATACAAAATTGCGGGGCACTTGACGATACCTGCCGGAGTAACGCTTGAAGGTGTGTTTCGCGCTCCACCGGGCAGAAATTATGCAGGTCCCTATGGCACTACTCTGCTTGCTTATGAGGGCGCCAATAACGAGGCAGGCACGCCATTTATAACTATGTCCGAGCATTCGACCTTGAAAGGCATTTGCATTCTTTATCCGGACCAGAGTATGAATGCTCCCGTTCCCTACCCTTGGTGTATTCGAGGGACTGGAGACGATTGTTCGATAATTGATGTTCTACTCTACAATCCTTGGAATGGCGTCGACTTCGGCACATATCCGTGTGGCAGGCATTACATCCGAGGATTGTACGGCCAGCCTTTGCACATCGGCGTCTACGTGGATCAGTGCTACGATGTAGGACGTATTCAAGATGTACACTTTTGGCCGTTTTGGACCCAGGGACTTATAGCGTATACGCAACAGAACGCGACTGCCTTCAAGTTCGGACGGTCAGATTGGGAATACGTAACCAACACCTTTGTACTTGGTTACAAGATCGGCTACCACTTTGTGCGCACGGAAAACGGCAATTGCAACGGAACGTTCCTATCCATTGGGTCGGATTGCAGTGATATTGCTGTAAGGGTAGACTCGGCTGCCATTTTTGGGCTGTTGATAACGAATGGTCAGTTTGTGGCAAATGCAAGCCCCAGTTCTGTGGCTGTGTACGTAGGTCCGGACGGTGGCAGCGTGAGTCTGGTGAACTGTGCGTTCTGGGGAGCATCCAATAGGATAGCTACAATAGAGGGAGGACACGTCAAGTTCGATTGCTGCAACTTCATGGAATGGGATAAGAATAATACGGGAGAATATGCGATAACAGCTTCGGGAGGAAGATTAACCGTTCAAGGATGTACTTTTGTCGATTCCAAGAACAGGGTCAAGGTTCAGAGTGGGGTAACAGCAGCCATTATCGTGGGCAACCAAGGCATGGCCAATTCCGATGTTTCCAATTCGATAGGAACAAAGTGTTCTATTGCAAACAATCAACGCTAAAGAGCGTCAGACTACCCAAATCAGCCGTGTGAACTATTTGCTAGGATTATGCACCGGGGAACGCACTCTTTGTGGCTTTGATAGACAAAAAGCACTGCTTTCGGAGATCCTCGAAGTGGAAATCTGCTAGAGGACCCCGGTGCTAGTTGTATTATATACGGACTAGTACGCACGCTAAATCGCCTGGACAAGCCCCAACGAGGCAGTAATATTATAAGCCCGGTTTTACAAGCGGGCACATTTACACGGCTTCAAAAACTCCTAGGGCATACTGACCGTGTAGGACGGTTTTCGCTTGACCGATAATTGTACCCGTGATATACTGCGGCTGTCGGGCGTTAAGCAGAGCCAATTATACGGGTAATGACTCTGAGCCCAGGCTCACTTGGAACCTAGGAATCGGCTTCCACGCTAGGTTCACTATAGTCTACTGCAGATTACTGCCTTACGTTACTTGAAGGCATCTTTTCTATCACCACGAGGTGCTGAGGAAAGAAATGGCTGGACATTCAAAATGGCACAATATCAGGCTTCGTAAGGAGAGACAAGACGCCGTCAGAGGCAAGCTGTTCACAAAAATTGCACGAGAGATCATAGTAGCGGCTCGGGAGGGAGGAGACAACCCCGAGACCAATCTAAGACTTCGGCTAGCTATTCAAAAAGCCCGCGAGGCCAGTATGCCTCAAGAAAACATAAAGCGTGCGATAATGCGAGGCACTGGTCAGACGGGTGAAAGCAGGGATTTCGAGGAGATCACTTATGAAGGCTACGGTCCCGGCGGAGTGGCTATCATGGTCTCCTGCCTCACCGACAACAGAAATCGTACGGTAGCAGAACTTCGAAACATATTTTCCAAAAACGGCGGCAACCTCGGTGAAAGCGGCTGTGTAGCTTGGATGTTTGATCAAAAGGGGCTTGTGCAAATACCGGCTGACAAGGCTGATGAAGAAACCGTTATGATGGCGACGCTTGACGCGGGCGCCGAGGACATACGCGTTGACGGAGATACCATAGAAGTCCTTTGTCAGCCTGAGGACTTGCAGAAAGTGCGAGATGCTATTGCTCAGGCCGGTATAGAGTACACATCCGCAGAAGTAACAATGCTGCCAAAAACGACGATAAAAATCGAAGATCCCAAAGAGGCAGCGCGCATCCTCCGATTAATGGATGCTCTGGAAGAGAACGACGACGTTCAACAAGCATATGCAAACTTCGATATTCCTGATGAAGTTATGCAAGCGGCAGCCGTGTAAAAGCGACTGAGGGCGAACGTGCTGTAATCAGACAACGGATTTGGGCATAGATGAGAACTGAGCTCCTTACATGTCGAAGATTGACAGCTGGTGTGGTATATCCACCTTACCAATTGCAGCAACAGCAAGTTAACCGAATCTACGCGGATATTACGGAACGTTATCCTTATCAAACCCTTCAGCATCTGCCGGACGGCGCGCGAATGGCGAACCCCACAGGCGACTTCTTTATACAGACAACTCGTCTACAGGTAAATGAAACGGTCGATTACTTTCAGGCGGCGAAAGAGAAGGCGTTGGATCTCTTCCAATTGGCGCAAGAACGCCTCCAGATTCCGCAGTTCTTGACGTTTGGAGTCAAGCTAACCGCCTTTTTGCCGGTGGAGGGCACGACAGCAGCTGAAGTCATAGAGAACTCTGCCCTTAGCTCCATAAAAGATAAAATGGAGATACTTGGTCCCGGGCGCAAAGGGGTGGGGTTGAGATTCGTTCTACATCAAAACGGTATCCACGAGCTTAAAATCGAACCGTTCTTTACTGATCTTTCTCAGTTGTACATCGAGCTGGACGTGCAACACCCGACTCCTTTTAGCGATATTTCTAGTGTGGAACCTCATATGGATGCTGCTTACGATTATCTTTTCCGCGAGGTCCAAGGCTTTTTGGAAACGCTCGGTTGAAGTAATCGCCCCAGCGCATATGATTATGATTGAGTTAGTGACTATATGAGCCGGGCCAGCTCAGTAAACGCAGTTCTAATATTGCTGCTAATAGCCGCTTCAGGCAATGCCGCGACGCAACAACCGAAAACTCGCGCGGTTTCTTATCCCTCATTCGGCTTTACTGTTTACGTGCCGCAAACATCTGTGCGGGAGACTATTGCCGTAGAAGAACCAGTAAAGCTCTGCGAAGCCTTCCGATATGGCAACTTGGTGTACTTAGTAAAAGTAACTGGCGTGCCGGAAGATATGCTGGCAGCTACTGCAATCGAAAAAACACTTCAGTCACTTACGGCGCCTGGCGGAAGCCTGGCAGGTGCTAGACGATGGGAGATTGAAATTGGCGATACGCTTTTTAAGGGGCTGTCTGGTAGTTATGATGTAGACCAGAGCTTACCCGAGGCGCTTTTCATCAAGCGAGCACTAGGAGGTAAAGAGGCTCATTGCTGCATGGCGATGGCGCCTTTGAAAGATAGGTTTTCGCCGATTGTAGAATTGTGGCTGGTGGGTCCGGTCAGCAGAGCGTTGGAAATCGATGACCTGGGACGGTTCTTTGTATATAAATTTGCTAATACAACAACCAAACCCACCGAGGCAGCAGCTGGGGCAGTTTCTGAGGTAAAACAGACCGATAAGCGCGTAACTGCAGGTGCTACTTTAAAGAAGGGCGACATCGAGCTTGTAGGTAGTGTGGAATATATTGACCCGTCATCTAAAAGCTTTACCATGGTAGTAGAGCGTATTCGCTTGCCTTCGACGGGGTACATCACCTTGGATCCTCCTCGCAGAAAGCTGGTGTATTTACGTCGTCCCCTGCCGGCGAACATAACAGTCGATTCTAGGGTGCGGATCATCGGATTCAATACTGGGATAGGTAAACCTATGACAGCGGACGTTGTTGAACCAATGTGAGCTAGCTATCTATTCAAGCTCTTCCAGTACTTGGCGAATATGGTCGAAAAGTGGGCTTTTGACCATTGGAACATTGATTCCGTCGACTTCCTTGATTGGTCGCATCAGTTGAATTGCGTTGGTGAAAAACAATTCCTCGGCGCGAAGAATGTCGTCTTTTGTGACTTGTCTCTCCTCCAAGTCCATACCCATTTGAGGGGCGATTTCGATTAGGGTTGCGCGGACTGTTCCCGGGACAAGCCCCTGATCCCTGCTGGGGGTTACAAGTATGCGCCCGAAGCGCAAGAATAAATTGCCGGTGGTTCCCTCAGCGATGTTTCCTTTTGTGTTAAGCATTATTGCGTCGTCGGCGCCGGCGCTTCTCGCTTCACGAAGTGCTAGAATGCTAGGCAAATAGTTGAGGGATTTAACTGATGAGAGTGGGCTTCGCTCGTCACGCCTGAACAGGGAAGACGTTATTACACGTAATGGGCTTGGTTCCAAATCGGGTAGTTGATAGGCAGTAACTACAAGTGTTGGAGATCCGGAAGAGCTCGTGTTAATTCCCGCCGTAGAGTGTTCCCCCGGCGTTATAGTGACGCGAAGTCTGGCCTCGCACAGGTTGTTGGCATCGATTACTGATTGTATTGCCGTTTCAAGCTTGTCGAGGCTCGGTATAGTGATATTCAAAACTTTAGATCCTTGATTTAGTCTGTTCAGGTGAAGGGGCAATCTTAAGCATTTGCCGCGCTTCACCCTTATGGTTTCGAACAGCCCTTCTCCGTACAGGAAACCTCTATCGTACAAGCTGATTGCTTGCTCATCGCTTTTGACGATACGACCGTTAACATAAGCCCAAGGATGTATTTTGCTCATAGCTAGCTAACCTGACCAGTTATTGCGGCAACCAAACCTGCTACCTTGTCGAGAGTTTCTTGGTACTCCATTTCGGGGTTCGAATCAGCTACAATGCCACCACCTGCGTGGAAGTAAGCAATACCGTCATAAATCACAAAACTTCGGATGATTATGTTTAGTTCAATGCTACCATCGAAGCCGATATAGCCTGCTGCGCCGGTATAGAGACCTCTCCTGTGGGGCTCTAGCTCTTCTATTATCTGCATCGCTCTAACTTTTGGGGCACCTGTTATTGATCCGCCGGGAAAGGTAGCACGCAACAAGTCTACCACGTCGTATGCGGGATCGAGTGTTGCTTCCACTGTGGAAACCATTTGAAAGACGTTTGGATGTTCCTCAATATCCCACAGTTTCGTCACTTGGACAGAACTGTATGAAGCAACTTTGCCCAGGTCGTTTCGCTCCATATCTACAATCATGACGTTCTCGGCACGGTCTTTTTCGCTACTTGCCAGTTCAGACGCCAAACGGATGTCTTCTTCGCGGGATTTTCCTCTTGGTCTGGTTCCTTTTATTGGTTTTGTTTGAATAATGCGTGTAGCAGGATTATAGCTGAGAAATGACTCCGGTGATGCGCCGACAAGCTGGACATCCCCAAGCTCAATTAAGCACGCGCGAGGAGCGGGGTTTATAGCTCTCAGGCGAACGTACAGTTCATCGGCTGGGCAAGGACATTCTGCTTGAAGCCTCTGAGACAGGTTGACTTGGTATACGTCACCTGCAGCAATATATTCTTGAACGCGGCGAATGGCGTTTATGTAGTTGGGCTTGGTAAAGTTGCTCGCGATGTTCTCCGGCAACGCATGTAGTCGCCTGATGTGGTTGGAGCTCGTTTTTGATTGATGTTGTGTGTTTAGCGCTAGGTCTTGCCAGAATCTTATGGCTGTGTGGTCCTCCGTGTGCGAAAACGCGACGCACTTACCACGTTGGAAATCTATGACCAGGCCAGAGTCGTATACTCCTAACATGTAATCCGGACTCGGAATGTCTTCGCAAGCAACGCAGGGCAGTGTTTCGATATGTCTTCCGAGATCATAGGAGAAGTACCCTACGATTCCACCTGTAAATTGGCTAAGTGGCTGGCTATTGCAAAACTTGCGAAACGTCGCACGCAGCAACTCAAATGGGCACCCGTGCCAAAGCTTTGTGGAACCGCCCTCATAAATTGTGGAGAAGCCGTTTTTAGAACTTATGACGGTAGTGGGCTCTGCACCTACAATGGCCAAGCCGCTGTAGGCGTTTTCTATGACAAATCTGCCGCTTAATCCGCGTGTGGCTCTTAGCAAAGTATTTATACAAGGTACTGATTCGAACTCGATGCTCTTCATGGTTTGTTTGTTCCATGCTACCTTTAGCCCTGTCTTGTTGTCCAGAATGGCAGGATTGGACTGGATTAGCGTGTAACCCTATAGTACAGGACAGGCAGTTTCGCGATGACATACGAGCAAGCAGTCGAGTATCTTTCCAGCCTGAAGAAGTTCGGGATAAAGTTTGGTCTCGAGCGGATCACCGCTCTCGCGCACGCTTTTGGCAATCCGCATCGGGCTTTGCGCGTGATCCATGTTGGTGGGACCAATGGCAAGGGCTCAACTGCTACATTTATTGCTTCTATATTACGTGAAGCTGGATACCGGACTGGGCTATATCTTTCACCGTACGTATATGATCTGCGCGAGCGTATTCAGATAAACGGGGCGCTGATCCCAAAGACTGATTTCTCGGAACTGATCAGCGAAATTCAACCTATCGCCGATGACATGGCAGAGACAGACCTTGGTCCTGTTACTGAGTTTGAAGTCAAAACTATGGCTGCCTTTATCTACTTTGCGAGGCAGATGGTGGATTTCGCGGTAATGGAAGTCGGGATGGGAGGGCGATTCGATGCCACGAATATAGTGCATCCCATGGTGGCAGTTATTACTAACGTAGGCTTGGATCATATGGACAGGCTGGGCGATACGACCGAGAAAATAGCCTTTGAGAAAGCGGGGATCATAAAAACAGGTGTTCCTCTTGTTACGGCTGTTGAAGACGAACCTGCGTGGCGAGTAATACTGTCGCGTTGCAGGGAGGAAGGCGCAGAGGCTTGGCGGGTTTTGAAGGGACGCTACGGGAGACCGGGATCTCCGTCTGCTGATGTTC
>Ga0123519_10012362_pt1 | contig 12434 bp, 8 predicted proteins | sample YelNatPaOPRAMG02_FD_87396 | JGI IMG/M metagenome (GOLD analysis project Ga0123519, IMG submission 87396) | Hot spring microbial communities from Yellowstone National Park - Yellowstone National Park OP-RAMG-02 (version 2) | ecosystem: Environmental > Aquatic > Thermal springs > Hot (42-90C) ...
CGGATGGACACTGGCATTACAGATGGGAATAAAATTCGACCGCTTAACAGACGATATTAGCGGACCTTTTATCAAATTACCCGCCGGAGTCACCGAGCCATTCCCGGCCCAAACCCTGCCTGCAGGAGCAAAAGCAGGATATCTCCTCACTCCGGCAATAAACAATTCATTCAGAATTGTTAATGACCTGCTTGCAGGCGGAATTGAAATTTTCAGAGTAGTTAAAGAAGGAAAAAACAAAACTAATGTCAGGCCAGGCGATTTCTTTGTACCTGCATCAGCTGAAGCAAGAAGAATCCTTGCCCGACTGGTCGCTGAATATGGCGTAAAGGTAAAGCCGGCATTACAACGGCCTGCCGGAATGGAAAAAATTACCCCTGCCCGGATTGCCATATGGGACAGATACGGAGGTTCGATCCAATCAGGATGGATGAAGTGGATACTTGAACAGTACAATTTCCCATACCGTATTGTTTTTTCACAGGGAATTGATTCAGGGAACCTTAAGCAGAAATTTGATGTGATTATCTTTCCATCCGGGGCCATACCGGCTTTCAGAGGAGCCATTCAGGAAAGCCAGCGTACTTCCCAGTACCAGCAGCCCGATGAAAATATACCGGAATCCTACAGAAGCTGGACAGGTTCCATAACTGCTGAAAAATCAATACCACAAATTAAACAGTTCATTGAGGAAGGAGGTACAGTGGTTGTTACAGGCTCAAGTACAAATCTTGCATATCATCTGCAACTACCTGTCAGAAATGCTCTTGTCAAAATATCAGAAGACGGCCGTGAAACACCCCTCAGCAACAGCGAGTTCTTTATCCCTGGCAGCCTGCTATCAGTAGCAGTTGACTCATCGCTTGCCGAAGCATATGGTATGCCGGCACGCGGAATAATATTCTTCGACAGAAGTCCCGTCTTTAAACTAAGCGACGAGGCAGAAGCAAAAGGTGTAAAGAAACTCTTCTGGTTCACTGACGATAAACCTCTTGTTAGCGGATGGGCTCTCGGACAGCAATACCTGAAAGACAATATAGCAGGTTTTACTGCTGCTGTCGGCAAAGGAAAACTTGTTGCTTACGGTCCTGATATAACCTTCCGCAGCCAGTCACAGGGCAATTTCCGGCTGCTTTTCAACCTGCTTTACTGCTATCAGATTAAAAGATGAGGGATTATATTGAAATACAGAAAAAATAATGACTTTAAGCAGCATTTTTTATTAGTTTTAGTTATAAATTGTAACAGATTTTAATAACAAACTTAAACCAAACCCTATTCATATGCCTAAAGTCACAAAGGAAGATGCCCTTCTGTATCACAGCAAGGGGCGCAAGGGAAAACTTGAGGTGATTCCAACAAAACCATATGGAACCCAGTTCGACCTCAGTCTGGCTTACACGCCTGGTGTTGCTTTTCCGTGTCTTGAAATTGAAAAGAATCCCGACGATGTGTATCAGTATACGGCCAAAGGCAACCTTGTTGCAGTGATATCAAACGGTACCGCTGTACTCGGGCTAGGCGACATAGGAGCAATGGCAGGCAAACCGGTTATGGAAGGAAAAGGACTTCTTTTCAAAGTATTTGCCGACGTAGATGTATTCGACATTGAAATTGATGAAAAAGATCCTGAGAAGCTCATAGATATATGTGCAAAAATAGCTCCTACATTCGGAGGAATAAACCTGGAAGACATTAAGGCCCCTGAATGCTTTGAGATTGAGCAGCGACTGAAAGAGTTGCTCGACATACCGGTATTTCATGATGATCAGCACGGTACGGCAATAATTTCAGGGGCCGGGTTGCTCAATGCTCTCGAAATAACAGGGAAGAAGATTGAAGATCTGAAAGTAGTCGTGAGCGGAGCAGGTGCAGGTGCAATTGCCTGTGCGAAATTCTACATTTCGCTGGGCGTCAGAAAGGAAAACATAGTAATGACCGACAGTAAAGGAGTGCTGAACAAAAAACGCAGGGATCTGAACAAATACAAGATGGAATTTGTAACTGACAGGGATATTGACACACTTGCCGAGGCCATGAAAGGTGCCGACATGTTTCTGGGGCTTTCGGTTGCCAATGTTGTTGCAAAGGAAATGCTTGCATCAATGGCTCCCAATCCGATAGTATTTGCAATGGCAAACCCTGTTCCTGAAATATCGTATGAGGATGCAATGGCAACCCGCGACGATATGATTTTTGCTACAGGCAGGTCAGATTATCCGAACCAGATAAATAATGTGCTCGGGTTCCCATACATCTTCAGAGGTGCACTTGACGTAAGATCCTCAGTAATAAATGAAGAGATGAAGCTTGCCGCTGCCAGGGCACTTGCAAACCTTGCAAAAGAACCCGTGATACCTGAAGTTCTGAAAGCATATAATCTGAAAGAACTGAAATTCGGCAAGGATTACATTATTCCCAAGCCATTGGATCCCAGACTGATATCAACAGTTTCTCCTGCTGTGGCAAAAGCAGCAATGGATACTGGTGTGGCAAAGTTCCCTGTTACCGACTGGGATGCATATAAAAACAGCCTCGACAGGAGGCTGAAAGATCATATACAGAAAGTTGCAGAACTGATCGGAATTTAAAATTCAACCTGAATATTATCAGACAGTTGCAGCCAAACGCTTTGCGATTTTCATTTCATACATTGAAGTAATAAGGTCTGCAATTTCTGGTATTGTGAACGAACTGCGGTTAATAATTGCATCAAAAAGATAATCAATTGATGATGGCTTTTTGTCAAGGAAAGTCTCAATAAGGGAGTATCTCCTTTCGTCCATATCTACAACATATTCTTCAGCTGTTTCAAGATCCATTTCTTTCTTCTTCATTACATTCTCAACCCGCCAGTAGAAGGGAGCAATAAGCCTGATATGCAATGCATTACGCAAATCCCGTGCAATTGCCACACTGGCCCTGCCTACAAAAACAATATACCCGTCTTTACACATGGCCAGTACTACATCCTTAATTGCTTTTTTAATTCTTAAATCGCTGACAAAATTTCCGGAAAAAGCCATTATCATTTCCGAAAGATCCGAAAGCTCAATACCCTTGTAAAAGTTTTCTATCCGGTTAGGATCTGTGTTAAGTTCCTCTGCAACATTGTAAATTATATCCTTATCAATCCATCTCCACTTATTTGTATAATATTTCTTATTCAGGTTATCCACTACCAGTTCAGCAACCTGTCGTGCATCACATCCAGTCTGCCGTGATATAGTTATTACAGGCCCCTCCTGTGAAGCAGGTTTACTCATTATCGATTCCCTGTAACGGTGGTCGAAATAATCAAATATCTTTTTCATATCTCTAAATTTTATGCCATTTTTAGCAGGCAATGTTTAAAATTGTTTATCATCAACCACTTATCCCGTATAATCAACCCTGTTGTTTCTTCTGCCTTAATTTACGAAAAAAAATTATAATCCTGAAATTTATTTTCAGAAAAATATACAGTTTTAATTAAGTTAACCGTTGAACTTGTTGAAAAATATCAGTAACCATTCCTGACATTCCTTGTGAGAATGGTCTGATTTTTGTACATTTGCATCAACCGGCATGAGAACCTTAACATTATATACACTCCTTATTTTCAGCATATTGCTCTTCATATCATGTAAAAAGATTCATGTTGTAAGCGAAGGGCAGAAAATTCTTTTTCAGTACGAATACGTAAATTATTCTTCAGATTTTCAACATTACGGATTTATTATCGACAATGAAGGAAATATACTGACCTTCAACAAACCTGAAAAATGGAATTTTCCAGGACCAGATAAAATTCTTTCTCAGGCCGAAATAGAAGAAAATATTTCATCATGCATTCCGACTGGCAAAAAGATTCCTGAAAACGAGCTTAAAAAATTCGTAAACTATATTCAGAATATTTCAGCAAGTAAGGTTTCTGCACCACGTACAAGGCACAGGGCATCAAAAACAGGAACTCTGAGTTATTATTGCTTCCTATATTCCGAAAGCAACGCTGAATATAAGGTTATTACTGTTAAAACCGAAGGAGAAGTTGAATGTGAAAACCTTAACTTCTTCTCCAGAAGAGTTATAGAATGGCTGAGAGACATTAACAGGTCTCTGAATAAATGAACTTATAACTTTCTGATTAAACTTCTGAAATTATAAGCTGAAAAAAAATCTTACTTCCTGTAAATCCAATGCATTTTGTTCTATCTTTACTCATCATTGTAACAATACTAAAAATTTAGTGACAAAACATTATTTAATATGGTAGACTTTATTCTTTCGACACCTGAATTGTTGTGGTTTATACTGGGCCTTCTGCTGTTCCTCCTGGAACTTGTACTTCCGGGGTTTGTGATCTTCTTTTTCGGTGTTGGTGCCTGGACAACCGCTTTTGTATGTCTCCTGTTTAACCCTGATGTTAATATTCAGATTCTGATTTTTGCTGTAACATCTGTCCTCTCGCTGATTACCCTTCGCCGTATAATACAGAAGAATTTTTTCTACGGCAAAAATAACTCCAGCGACCTTATTGAAGATGAGTTTACGGGAAAAGAAGCCATTACCCTGTCTGAAATCAGGCCCGGTAAAAAGGGCAGAGTTGAATTCAAAGGGACTGTCTGGTCGGCTGAATCAGATACTGATATTGAAGAAGGCGAACCAGTAATCATTGTAAGTAAAGACAATTTTAACCTTAAAGTGAAACCAAAAAATAAATAATTATGTTAGCATCATCCACAACTTTTATTTTACTCGGGTTAATTCTCCTCGGGTTTATTCTTATTGTTAATGCGGTGAAAATTGTGCCGCAGAGAACCGCCATAATCGTTGAACGCCTCGGAAAATATAAAGCTACTTATACTGCAGGCTTTCAGGTTATTATTCCTTTCATAGATAAAGTAAGGTATAAGCACACCCTGAAGGAACAGGCTATGGATGTTGCACCTCAGGTTTGTATTACCAAGGACAATATTGCCGTTGAAGTTGATGGTATCCTTTATCTTCAGGTTCTCGACCCGATGAAGGCTTCATACGGAATAGACAATTACAAATTCGCTTCGATACAGATCGCGCAGACAACCATGAGAAGCGTTATAGGCAGACTTGAACTTGACAAGACTTTTGAGGAAAGGGAAGCCATTAACAATGCCATAGTGGAAGCAGTGGACAAGGCCAGTGAACCATGGGGTGTAAAGGTGACACGTTATGAGGTTAAAAATATTTCTCCTCCTCAGAGTATCAGGGATGCAATGGAGAAGCAGATGAGGGCTGAAAGGGAAAAGAGGGCTATCATTGCCGAATCGGAAGGCACCAAACAGGCAAAAATAAATGTTGCCGAGGGCGAGAAACAGGAACTGATCAAAAAATCGGAAGGCGAAATGCAGAAGAGAATTAATGAGGCTGCCGGGCGAGCATCGGAGATAGAACAGATAGCCAGGGCAACAGCAAACGGACTGAGGGCAATTGCTCAGGCAATATCCGAAGAAAACGGACTCAACGCGGTAAACCTCAGGATAGCCGAACAATACCTTACTGAATTCGGCAAACTGGCTAAACAGAATAATACCATCATATTACCTTCAAACCTTACTGATGTAGCAGGAATAATAGCAACAGCAACATCGGTGTTCAATGAAGTAAAGGATAAGCAGAAGAAATAGACCCCTCCCCTTCCCCCTCTCCAAATGGGGAGGGTTTTTTTATTTTACAATCAATCTGTTAATAAATTTTCCTCTTTATCATTATATTTCTTCGTGTGCAGTGCGGCGGATTATCTCATTCTGCAGGTCTTCACCCAGATCGTTGAAATAATCGCTGTAGCCCGCAACGCGTACGATGAGGTCTCTGTATTTCTCCGGATGCTTCTGGGCATCCCTGAGGGTTTCTGTTGATACCACATTGAACTGGATATGGTGACCATCAAGACTGAAATAACTTCTTATAAGTGCCGTGAGGTTGGCGTAACTGTTCTCATCATTGAAGAAAGAAGGTGAGAATCTCTGGTTAAGCAGTGTACCTCCTGTTTTCAGGTGGTCTACCTTTGATGCCGATTTAATGACTGCCGTTGGTCCTTCATGATCAGCCCCCTGAACAGGAGAGATTCCTTCCGACAAAGGCTGCCGCGCATTACGTGCGTCAGGTGTGGCACCTGTAACACTTCCGAAGTAAATATGCGAAGTGGTCGGAAGCAGGTTGATCCTGTGAACACCTCCCCGCAAATCAGGCCTCCCGTTTACCGCATCATAAAAAATCTCAAAAACGATTACAGCCTGCCTGTCGGCATAATCATCATCGTTGCCATATCTGGGCGTCTCATATAAAAAGTCATACTGCATCTGCTCAAATCCCCTGAAATCGGCTTTAAGGGCTTCCATGACCTCTTTCCATGAATATTTGCAGGTATCGTAAATATTATATTTCACCGAAGTAAGTATGTCAGCCATGCTGCCCAGCCCTACTCCCTGTATATAAGTTGTATTATACCTGGCCCCTCCGTTGTTATAGTCCTTCCCGTTGGCTATACAGTCTTCAATGAGAAGCGAAAGGAAAGGTACAGGCAAAAATTCAGCAAAAGTTTTACTGATAACATTATTACCACGTATCTTAATATCAATGAAATAGTTAACCTGCTTTCTGAAGGCTTCAACAAGTTCATTAAAGGTTCTGAAAGATTCGACATTTCCTGTTTTAAGTCCGATCTGTTTTCCTGTTAGTGGATCCACTCCATTATTCATTGTTATTTCAAACACTTTGGGCATATTAAAATAACCTGTAAGCCAGTAACATTCAGTTCCGAAAGCTCCGGTCTCCACGCAACCTGAAGCGCCTCCGTTGCGGGCATCCACAATATCCTTACCCTGCCTCAGAAGCTCCTGAATAATTGCATCGGTGTTGAATACCGAAGGCTGTCCGAACCCGGTCTTTATAATATCAAGAGCCCTGTGTATGAATCTGTCGGGTGACTTTCTGCTCACCTGAATCATCGAACTTGGCTGTACAAGTCTCATCTCATTTATCACATCCAGCAAAATGTATGTTACTTCGTTAACACCGTCACTGCCGTCGGGTCTTACTCCTCCGAGGTTAATCAGGCAGAAATCAGTATATGTATTACTCTCCTGTGCAGTAACTCCTACTTTAGGCGGGGCTGGATGATTGTTGAATTTTATCCAGAAGCAGCAGAGCAGTTCATAAATCTCATCCATGGTGGCATTTCCCGATTCGATGTCTTTCTTAAATACCGGCAGCAGATGCTGGTCGAGGCGGCCGGGATTAAATGAATCCCATGGATTCAGTTCGGTAATTACGCCAAGGTGAATAAACCAGTAATGTTGCAGCATCTCATGTACCGTTTCGGGGGCATGGGCAGGCACTTTACGGCAAATAGCCGCCATTTTTTCCAGCTCTTTCTTCCTTTGCGGTTCCTTCTCCTCTTCAGCCATTTTTTCAAGTACTTCGGCATGCCGGCATGCATACATTATTATCGCATCACATGCTATATCCATTGCTTTTAATTCCTCAAGCTTCTTCAGTGCTTCAGGATCCCTGTAAAAATCAATCTTCGCCATACTTTCCTTTATCTCTTCCTTCGGCTGAAGAAAGCCTGTTCTGAACATTTTGTATCCCAGCACCGTGTGCCCCGGAGCCCGCTGCTCCTGAAACTCTGTAAAAACACCGGCTTCATAGGCATCGAGCCACTCCGGTGTCATCAGATTCATTATCCTGTCGCGGTTGCTCTTGCCTTTCCAGAATGGAATAATCTCTTTTTCATAAACTTCAAAAACCTCCCTGCCCACCTTAAACGATACTTTCGGCCTGCTGTTAAGAATCTCAAGGTCCCTGACGCTGTGAACGCATATCTCGGGATATGTAGGCGTGGCTTTTGGAGCAGGTCCTCTCTCGCCGACAATAAGTTCACCGTCGTTGATACATATCTGTTTGTTGCGCAACAGGTATTCAAATGCCCTGGCTCTGAGTACCGGTGCTGAAAGCCCCCGGGCTTCATCGCTCTTATAAAACTGCGTTATCAGTATCGCCCTCTCTGCAGAAATTGTCTCCTCAGCATTAAGACTCTGTTCCCTCAGTTTTCTTACACGTTCAGTCATAGCTATTTAAAATTTTTCAGTTTTAAAAATCAATTACCCGCCTATTTTAACCTTTAATCCGGTCGTGGAAAAAAATTTCTTCAATTCTTTCATTCTTTCAGGTGAAGGTGGCTTACAATCTTTCATTCTGTCCTCACGGTTAAACTTCCTGTATTTCGAAGCTCCTGTTTTATGGTAAGGAAGAAGATTAATCATCTTTATCCTTCCTGTGTTAAATTTATCGATGTAGTTTCTAAGCTCAGAAAGATGTTGTTCATCGTCGTTTATTCCTGGTATTACAGGTATCCTTAGAAGTATTTCAGCGTCAGAATTCAACAGCAGCCTGAGGTTCTCAAGGATAAGTGCATTTGTAACACCTGTAAATTTTTCATGCTTACCTGGATCCATATGCTTCAGGTCAAACAGAAAGATAGAGGTATAAGGCAATACTTTTCCTATCAGTTCGGAAGGAAAAAACCCTGAAGTGTCTATTGCTGTATGAAAGCCTTCTCTGCTGCACTTCTTAAGTGTTTCGATTAAAAAGTCAGGCTGCATCATCGGTTCGCCTCCTGAAAAAGTAACACCTCCTCCTGAACGTTCAATAAAAATTCTGTCTCTTTCAAGCAATCTGACGATATCATCCGGTTCATAATATTCACCTGCCACCTTTTTTACGGAAAATTTCTTCGCCCCTATACGTTTTATTTCAACAACTTCTTCTGGTTCAGGGGATATCCCTTCAGGATTATGGCACCACCAGCATGAAAGCGGACAACCTTTCATGAAAACCGTTACTCTTATACCCGGACCGTCATGAACTGAATAACGTTTTATACTGAAAACTAGACCTTTCATATTTAACAGGAAAATTAAAAAAACGGAAATAATACGGCGAAGAAGGTTCAATTAACAGCCGTAAAACATCAGGCAGCAATAGAGCCTGCGGCCGAGGCGGCACATCATAAAACTGTATCTGAGTTTTTCAAGCACAGCCTTTCAGGTTATTTACATCTGCAAGATAATAACAATTTCAATAGGTTGTAATCAAATAAAATTAAGAAAATTTAACAGTTTTTATGCAACTTCGGCTTATTTTTTGCGTATTTATAACGGTTGAAAGTAAGTTACATTTCTAACAGCCAACCGTCAGATTCAATCAGGTTTTAGTTTGACAGGAGGGTAGAAAAGGCGCCGCCCGGCGCCTTCCTCTTTTATTACCGTAATTGATACCAAATCAAATTAAAAGCATGATGCTATTTTTTATGGCTAAATGAAATAAAAATTCATTATTTTTCCGGAAATTTTTTCATGAACTAGATTTCTCTGTTTCTAACTAAATACATACCATTAAATTTGAAGAATTATCTTAAAAATATACTAAACCTATGAAAAAGTTTCTTTTTCTGGCAGTTATGGCAATATTTTTAATTTCTGGCTGCAAACAAAAATCCATGAATGAGAATCCATTCTTTAACGAGAAGTATAATACTCCGTTCGAGGTTCCTCCTTTTGACAAAATAAAGGCAGAACACTACAAACCTGCATATCTCAAAGGTTTTGAGGAGCAAAAAGCCGCTATTAAAGCCATTATTAACAATCCTGAACCGCCCACTTTTGAAAACACCATAAGGGCTCTCGAATACAGCGGCAAGCTTCTTGGTGAAGTTTCGAGGGTTTTCGGAGCTCTCAATTCAGCCCACACCAATGACACCCTTCAGGCGATAAACAAAGAGATTGCACCGTTGATGGCAAGGCATCGCGACGACATCAATCTGAACGACAGCCTTTTCCAGAGAATAAAACAGGTTTATGAGAACAGGGACAAATTCAATCTTACAGAAGAAGAGAAGAAGGTTCTGGATGACACATATAAATCGTTTGTCCGCAACGGTGCAGCACTTTCACCTGAGGATAAGGAGAAACTCAGGAAAATAAATGAGGAGCTGTCGCTTCTGTCAGTGCGTTTCAGTGAAAATCTTCTGGCCGAGACAAATGCCTTTAAACTTGTGCTGGAGAAGGAAGAAGAACTGGCGGGCCTTCCGGAAGGTGTGAGGGCTCAGTCTGCCTCCCTGGCTAAAAGCATGGGACTTGACGGTAAATATGTCTTTACCCTTCAGGTACCTTCAATGACACCTTTCCTGCAGTATTCTGAACGCAGAGACCTGCGGGAAAAACTCTTTACTGCTTACTTCATGAGAGGCGATAACGATAATGAGCACGACAATAAGGAAATAATAGCACGCATGGCAAAACTCAGGGTAGAAAGAGCAAAACTGCTTGGCTATGAAAATTATGCTTCATATGTACTGGAAAGAAACATGGCAAAAACCCCCGGCAAGGTCTTTGAGCTTTTGCTTCAGATCTGGGATGCAGCCCTGCCGGTAGCAAAAGGTGAAGCTGCAGCCCAGCAGGAAATTATTGACAGAGAAGGAGGTAAGTTCAAACTTCAGCCATGGGACTGGTGGTATTATACTGAAAAAATTAAAAAGGAAAAATTCGACCTGAATGATGAAATCACCCGGCCCTATTTCCAGACAGAAAATGTAATCAACGGAATGTTTTATGTTGCCAACCGCCTTTATAACCTCGAATTCAGTGAAAGACACGACATTCCAGAATATCATCCCGATGTCAAGACTTTTGAAGTTACCAGAAATAATAAACATATTGGCATTCTTTATATTGACAATTACCCGCGTGAATCAAAACGCGGCGGTGCCTGGTGCGGTGCTTTCAGAAGCCAGTACAGGGACTCCGACGGAAAATTTATTACACCGGTGGTTTATATCGTAACCAACTCCACCCCACCGTCCGACGGAAAACCTTCTTTGCTTACGGTGGAAGAAGCAACAACACTGTTCCACGAATTCGGACATGCTCTACATCAACTGCTTTCAAATTCAACCTATCCCGGTGTATCGGGAACATCAGTTCCCCGCGACTTTGTGGAACTTCCCTCACAAATAATGGAACACTGGGTTCTCGAACCTGAAGTGCTGAAAGTGTATGCAAAACACTACCAGACAGGCGAAGTTATACCACAGGAACTCGTAGATAAACTCGATAAAGCCAGTAAATTCAATATGGGCTTTATCACCACCGAATACCTGGCAGCAGCACTTCTGGATATGGAATATCATATTCTTAATGAGCCCGTTGACCTTGACATAAGAGACTTTGAGAAAAAGGCAATGGACAAATACGGACTTATCCCTGAAATTAAACCGAGATACCGGTCAACATATTTCAACCATATCTGGGCAGGAGGCTATGCAGCAGGCTATTACAGTTATATCTGGTGCGAGATACTCGACTGTGATGCATTCCAGGCATTCAAGGAAACTGGCGACATCTTCAACAGAGAAGTAGCTTCAAGGTTTGAGAAAGAGATACTTTCCAGAGGCGGTACAAGAGATCCTTACGAGATGTATATAGCCTTCAGAGGTAAAGAACCCGGTGTGGATGCTTTACTCGAAAACAGAGGACTGAAACAGACAAAATAATTGAAAATTACAAGTTTTTTGCAGGCAGGCTTTCTGTTAATCTGCTTATCTTTTATTTGCCATGATATTGCCATGGGAAAAGACCCGGAGGCAGTAAAAGGTGTTATTGATATCCGGCAAGCAGGTAACAGGGATAACTTTATGCTTAAACTGAATGGTGAATGGGAATTCTACTGGAACAAACTACTGCATCCTTCTGATTTCAGAAAAACTGAAAGTCTATTACCAGACTTCTTTGCAAAAGTACCCGCCTACTGGACAGAATATAAAAAAAACATTAAGACAACCAGATACGGATATGCCACCTACAGGCTTAAGATTTTATTACCTGAAAAGAAGCATCGGGACTATGGCTTCGCCATTCCGGTGTTTGACTCTTCATTCGAAATGTGGGTTGATGATTCATTGCTATATTCCAATGGTAAACCAGGTACATCAGAAGAAACAACTGTTCCTCTTTACAGACCGGGCATAATTAAAATCATACCCCGCTCAGATAGCATAACCGTAACTGTCAATGTTGCAAATTTCCACCACCGCAGAGGAGGCTTCTGGCTTCCGATGGAATTCGGAACTTTTGAAAAAATTCAAAAATCAGATGCCCACAAATGGGCCGGAAACTATGCGTCGGTCAGCATCCTTACAGGTTTCGCCCTCTTCTTCCTGATATTTTTCTTCATGTATCCAAGAGACAAATTATTATTGAGCTACAGCCTTGCACTATTTGGCCTTGCCCTGCGTCCTTTCTTTCCATCGGACTTTCTCATATATGACTTCACCAATCTCAGCTGGAACTGGACAATTAAAATGGAATATATCAGTTCATTTATTGCAATTTCCGGATGGACATGGTTCAATTTTC
>Ga0123519_10012366_pt1 | contig 12432 bp, 11 predicted proteins | sample YelNatPaOPRAMG02_FD_87396 | JGI IMG/M metagenome (GOLD analysis project Ga0123519, IMG submission 87396) | Hot spring microbial communities from Yellowstone National Park - Yellowstone National Park OP-RAMG-02 (version 2) | ecosystem: Environmental > Aquatic > Thermal springs > Hot (42-90C) ...
TACAATATCGACTACCCCACGCAAAACGAACACTTTCGGCGCGACACGGTAGTTTCTAAAAGAGACTTTATCAAGGCCAGCTGAGGGCAATCTCCCCAAATACGCTGGTGAATAAAAGCTTTACGGGCTTTTCCGGGTCTATGGTACGGGGAAACTTCAATTGATAACAAATGCCGTAATACTTGTTCACATAGGGAAAGAACTGTTCAATCAGGGGTGTAACCTTCTCGATTCTTCTCACCTCCACGGGCTTAAGGGGAGGCTCTTTTTCGGAAAGAAGAAATATGCCCCAAACGGATTTGCTGCTGTCAAAATCGTTTGCCTCTCTGTTGGGCATGGCAGCATAGACGAAATACTCATCGAACTGTGCCATCAATCCCTGTTCCATTTCAGCCATTCTTTTCTTTTCCTCCTCCGAGAGGCGGTAGATACGGGCATATTCATCTAAGTAAATATCATAAAAAGACTTGGTTTTGCGCGTCACCGTAAGATGGACCTTCGTTTCTAATTGAGAATAGAGACTCTCCGTACGGGTCCATTTTTTTAAGGTTTCTAAATAGGTTTTCGTTACCCCCCGTTCTGTGGTCATCTCCCAGTAAGTATTCACATGGCTACAACTTATCGCAAAGTGAAAAAGTAAAACTCCGAGCATGATTCTGAGCATTTTCATAGGTTATCTCCCCATACCCGATCGTAGATAAAATTTATATTCTTCAGAAAATTTTCACCCCGGAAGAGATTGTCTATCTCCTCGGCCGTCAAATAAGACCTTATCCTTTCGTCATCGGATAAAAGTTCCTTAAAACTCCGCCGCTCCCTCCATGACCTCATGGCGTTACTTTGAACAAGGGTATAGGCTTCTTCCCGCGATAATCCTTTTTCCACCAGTTGCAGCAGTACTGGCTGGGAAAAAATAAGTCCCTGCGTTATTTCTAAGTTTTCCTGCATTTTCTCCGGATAGACGAGGAGATTGTCCAGTAAATCCGTAAAACGCACCAGCATGAAATCGAGCAGTGTAGTAGCATCCGGTGCAATCACCCTCTCTACAGAAGAATGGCTAATATCCCGCTCATGCCAGAGGGGAATGTTCTCCAGAGCTGAAAGGGCATAGGCCCTCATGAGTCTAGCTAGACCCGATAGATTCTCTGAAAGTACAGGGTTTCTTTTATGGGGCATCGCCGAAGAACCTTTTTGTCCTTCGGAAAAAAACTCCTCCACTTCTCGCACCTCTGTTCTCTGGAGGAGTCTGATCTCCTGGGCAAATCTATCTACGGAGGAGGCAACTATAGCCAAGGTCACGAAATACTCCCCATGACGATCCCGAGGTATTATCTGGGTAGAAACAGGTTCGGGTTTCAAAGCAAGTTTTTCACACACATATCTTTCTACTTCAGGGTTAATAGAGGAAAAGGTTCCTACAGCCCCTGCTATTTTCCCGTAACTTATCGTCTCTTTCGCCCGCTCCAGACGTTGCTTGTTCCTCCGCATTTCTTCGTACCAGGAAGCCATTTTCAACCCAAAAGTGATGGGTTCCGCATGAACGCCATGAGTCCTGCCCATCATGATGGTGTATAGGTGCTTCTTTCCCTTTTCCTTAATTACTTTGAGGAGCGCATCCACATCCCCAAGAAGGATATCTGTCGCCTCACGGAGGAGAAGAGCGAGCGACGTGTCGAGAACATCGGAAGAGGTAAGGCCTCGATGGAGGAAACGACCTTCCTCGCCGATTCTCCTCGATACATCATAAACAAAGGCGACCACATCGTGCTTGGTTGTTTTCTCCAATTCTTCAATGGAGGTAACGTCAAAAGCAGCTCTTTCTTTTATTTTTTTTAATGCCGCGGGTGGTATCTCACCATGTAGAGCGAGGGCTTCACAGACCAAGATTTCAATTTCCAACCATTTTCTGAAACGATTTTCCGGGCTCCACACCTTGGCCATCGGTTCTCTTGTATAGCGAGAGATCAAGACCCATCTCCTTAAACGATTTTTTTGAATTTCTATCTTAACTTCCCGCAATCGTCAAGGAATTTACTCGACCCTTCCGCTGCAAATAAACATTGCAAAAAGAACGGGCTTACGATAGGTATACAGAGAAACTGTTCACAAAAAAGATGAAAAAAATTCACCGCCATATTTTTGGTTGGTTTTTTATTGTACTTGGTATTTTGGGTCTCTTTTTGCCCGTCCTTCAGGGTATCCTTTTTCTCATAATCGGGGCAATGATACTGGCACCGGAAATACCTTTTTTTGACAAACTGCTCCATAGATTAAGGATGAAATACCCTGGATTGTATACGAAAGCAACTAACGTCACAAAAAATATTCGTAATTTCTTTTACCGAAGGGAAAAAACTTAGTATGGGGAACAAGGGAAAAATGAGGAAAATCGCAATCACTTTTTTGATCTCCCTACTTTTAGTGGGAGGCACCAACGTTCTGGCAAAGGAAAAGACGGTCATCGCCATCCTTCCTTTTACCGTCCATAGCGCCGAAAATATCGACTATGTGCAGCTGGGCATCTGGGATATGCTCATCTCCCGTCTCTCTGCCGATGAAAAAATAGAAGTTGCCTCCAAAGATACCGTTTTTGCCAACCTTAAAGAAATAGGGAAAAGGGAATATGCCCAGGGCGATATCTACGGACTGGGCAAAAAAATGAACGTAGATTTTGTAGTCTGGGGAAGCATCACAAAAATCGGTAACAACGTAAGTATCGACGGCAGATTATTAGACATCGGAACCTACAAATCCCCTATTGGTATTTATGCCCAATCTCAAGGACTCGACGAGATCATCCCAAAGATAAGCGATTTTGCTCAGCGTATCCTGACTTTTGTTACCGGTGGCAGCCCAGCGCCAGCTTCATCCTCCACCCCCTCCACCCCTCCCCCAGCAGAAACGGCAACTCCGCAGACCTTAAGAGAAAAAGCCATCATTGCCGGTATGAAGGCAACCAAAAAGGGAACTTTAACAGCCATTCCTATTAATCCCGACTTTATTTCAGCCCCTCAGGTATTAGACAGGAAAGACTTTTGGATGAGCCAACAATTGCCTTTCGAAGTGAGAGGAATGGATGTAGGTGACATCAACGCCGACGGACAAAATGAAATTGTAGTTATCGATACAAATAATGTCTATATCTTTCAACGAAAGGGGACGCAACTTAATCTCCTACAAAAAATCACGGGGAATTCCTATGACAATTATCTTAGTGTGGATATCGCCGACATAAACGGCAATGGAATTAAAGAAATCATCGTGAGTAACATCAACAAAGATATCGTCAGTTCCTTCGTTTTGGAATGGAAGGGTGGCAAATTCAGTCCTATCGCCACGAAACTCCCCTATTTCCTCCGAATAGTCTATGACGGCTCCGGGGAACCCATACTTCTGGGCCAGGAAATAGGTACAGAAAAACCCTTTGAGAACCCTATTCACGAAATCGTCTGGGACGGAACAGCCTATCGAAAGGGAAAGAAGATGAGAATCCCCACGGGGCTTTCCGTCTACGGCCTCACTCTGGATAATTTAGATTCCCGCGGTCCGGAAAAGGTGATTGCCTTCGATGATGACGATTTCTTATGTGTCTATGATAAAACGGACAAACCTATCGACAAAATCCGTATCATCGGTGGCAGCAACGAACTTTTGTGGAAAAGCGATGAGCAATTCGGGGGAAGCAACAACTTTATCGAACCCTATGGTTCCTATATGGGGGATACGGAACGGGAATTGAGATTCTTCATCAATCCACGTATCCTCACCTATGATACGAACAAAGACGGGAAGAAAGAATTTATCATTATCAAAAATCTATCGGCCACAGGAAGATTGTTCAAGAAGACGAGACTTTTTACCGCAGCCGAAGTTTATAACCTTGAATGGGACGGTATGGGATTTGTAGAGAATTGGCGTACCAAAAAAATAAATGGTTACATCGCCGATTACCAGATTAAAGATATAGATAACGATGGACAGATAGAAATTGTCCTGGCTTTAGTACTCTCCACGGGGATTTCCACCCAGGATAGAAGCGCCATCGTGGCCTATAAGCTAATCCCCCAGAAGTAAAAATAAATCCTAAGGTCGTCCATGCTTCATGACATGGACAGCCGTTGCCTTAAAAGATGCATTTAATGACATCCCTACTTTAACGGACAACTCCTCGAGAGAACGAGTTGTAACATAAGACGTTAGAGGAAAACCGCAATCCAAGGTTACTTTATAAAAAGAGCCACGCGGGGAGACCTCTACTACTGTGGCAGGTAAATTGTTTCTTATACTCGTATCTTTCCCTAAGGGCGATTGAGAAAGAATTACCTGTTCAGGCCGGATACCGCAGAAAACAATATCTCCCACTTCAAAATAGCCAATGATTTCAATTAATTTTTGTGATACAGCAATAAGGGCGCTACCATCCTTAACGGAAACAACCTTACCCCAGAAAGTTGTATCCATCCCCACAAAGGAAGCCACCTGCTCGTTTATGGGATGATTTAAAACCTCCTCGCAGGAACCTATCTGGAGGATTTTTCCCCCAGTCATCACGGCCATCCGATCGGCAAATCTTACCGCCTCGGACCGGTCATGGGTAGCAAAAAGGGCAGCAACTTTTTTTTTCTTCAAGATACAGGCCAGATCATCAATTAAAACTTCCCGACTGGGTGCATCGAGATTGGCAAAGGGTTCATCAAGGAAGAGTATTTCCGGCTCCAAAACAAAGGCACGGGCCAGACTTACCCTTTGGGCCTCACCGCTGGATAATTTTCTGGCCCTCCGGTGGAGAAGAGGGGTTATGTTGAATAAGTCTGCATAGTTCTCAACCCTATTTTTTATCTCCCCGCCCGGCATACCTCTTATCTTAAGTCCCAGGGCTATGTTATGGAAGACCGTTGTATCCAAGAGGAGCGGTTCTTGAAAAACGCAGGCCAACTGCCTTCGGTAGTGAAGTGCCTGGGAAAAACCATGAAGTAACTCCCCTTTGAAAGATATTTTCCCCTCCATAGGCTTAAGGAGGGTAGCCAACGTCATTAACAAGGTCGTCTTTCCCGACCCGTTGGGACCGATGAGAGCCACCGTCTCCCCGCTCCTTACGACAAATTTTTCCACCTCCACCACAACTTTACCGCCGCGAACAACTTTAATACCTTCCGCAACAAGCAGGTCCATAAACCCTTACCTCGGTCTTTCCCTCTGTTGAATCAGGGTAAGCACCAAATTTATGAGGTAAACCAAAAAAAGAAGGATGATGCTCAAGGCAATAGCTATATCAAAGTTACCTTTACTCGTTTCCAATACGGTGGCCGTGGTAAGTACGCGCGTATAGCCCTTGATATTACCCCCTACCATGATTGAAGCACCTACTTCTGAAATTACCCCGCCGAAACCGGCCATCACTGCCGCCAGGAGGGATAACTTTGCTTCCCTCACGAGGAGCCAAAACATCTGGAAGCGTGTTGCACCTAATGACAAAATCTGGAAACGAAGTTTTTGGGGAAGGCTCTGCATTGCCGCCAAAGATATACCCATAACGATGGGGGTGGCGATGATTGCCTGGGCAACGATCATAGCCGTGGGTGTATACAACAAGTGCATAAATCCAAGAGGCCCGTTCCTCCAAAGAAAAATGGTAATGAACAGGCCAACTACCACCGGTGGTAGCCCCATACCGGTGTTGATCAAACTGACCAAGAAATTTCTTCCGCGAAACTCAGTAAGGGCAAGGAGCGTACCAAAGGTTATACCCAAAACCAGGCTGATGAATGTGGCAAGTCCCGAAACGTAAAGGGAAAGCAGGGTGATGGAAAATACCTCTCTATCCATAGAAAAAAGGAGACCAAAAGCCTTCAAGAAACCATCGATAAGGAGTTCCATTATTTACCCAGCTCCTCAACCTTTTTTCCTGCATCGGGATAAAAGAGGGCTTCACCGTATTTTTCTTTGCCGAAGTGTCTGATCACCTCCTGAATCTCCTGGGAAACGATAAAATCAGCGAAGGCTTTTGCACCCAAAGCATTAACCTTAGGCCACTTTGCCGGATTAACTTCAATTACATGATAAATATTCATCAGGCGCTCATCCCTCTCGCTCAAGAGAACAAGGCGGAGATTTTTTCTTAAAGCAAGATAGGTCCCTCGATCTGTAAGGGTGTAACCTTTTTTTTCTGCCGCCACATTCAAGGTCTCTCCCATACCTAAGCCGGTCTCCTGATACCACCTCTTTTTCTCCGGATTAATACCAGCCGCTTTCCATAATTCCTTTTCTTTGACATGGGTACCCGAATTGTCTCCCCGGGAAAGGAACAACTTTCCCTCAGCAGCAATCCTTTTAAAAACTTCAGCTACTGACTTCAAACCTTTGATTTTAGCTGGATCCTCTGGCGGACCTACAATAACAAAATCATTGTGCATAACCAGGCGTCGGTTAATTCCAAAACCATTCTTCACAAAATGCTCTTCCGCCGCGGGCGAATGAACAAGCAGGATATCGGCTTCACCTCTTCGCCCCATCGCTATGGCCTGTCCTGAACCCACCGCAATCGTCTTGACGAAATAGCCCGTTTTCTTTTCAAATAGAGGAATTAATAGGTCGAGCAACCCGGAATCCTGCGTACTTGTCGTTGTCGCCAAAATAACCTCCCTCTGCCCTGCTGCCCCGAGAGATTCCCCCAAATCGCCCATAAGAAGGATTGCGATTACCACAAATAGGCATTTCCAATGACGCATCTTTTCACCGTTTCCCTTTTATTTAACTTACATGATAGCGAATCTTCCCCGAGCTTTTAAAATCGTAACCCCCTAATCCGGTTACCTTGTTCTTGAAGTCCTCGGAGTTAATAATTTCCAAAAGGGCCTGAATGCCTCTTTCAAAGAAAACCGATTCATCCAAAATCATATCAAAACACTCCTGGGTGAGGGGAACAAAACCCAGTCCAAGAAGTTTTGCCACAGCGCAGGTAGCGATGCCTACATCGGCTTCTTTTGCAAGAATGGAAAGACCTACTTCCATGTGCGTGTAAACTTCTCTTTCATACCCCTTAATCGCCGAAGTTGGTATACCCTGCTCCCGAAGACAATTATCAGTCCACACCCTCGTTCCAGACCCTTCCTGACGATTAATGAACCCTATCGCTTTCTCCGTAAGATCAGCAAAACTTTTTATACCGAGTGGATTTCCCGGTTTAACAATAAACCCGATTTCCCGGTAAAAAAGGTTTATTATTACCGGTTTTACATGGGTAAGGTACGAAGACACAAAGGGAATATTATACTGCCCCGTCTGGGGGTCGAAAAGATGGGACCAGGCAATGTCAGTATATCCCTTATCGAGGACCTTCATGCCTTCGGTACTACCGACATTGGCCGAAAAAATATAAAACTCCCGAAATTTCTTCCTCAAATATGTCTGCAGCAGATCAAGAAGCGGGTCATTGCTCCCGGCGGCCAATAGAGCACCTTCTATACGTTCCCTCTTGATCTTGGCCTCCATAAGACCCTTCATGGCATCGGAGGCCAGCCAATCATCGATCAATTTTTTAGGAAATAACCATTTCCCCGTCATCCTGGTCGCAGGAATTTTCCGCTTTTTGATGAGGAAATAAACCTGCTTTTCGTTTATGCCGAGGTAGCGGGCCACCTCTTTGGTATTCATCAATTCTCCATCCATAGACACCCCTATGAACGATGCTAATCCCTTTGTCAAGAAATAAAATCGTAAATTCCAACTTAATATAACAAATAATTACAAAACAAAACATAAAAAAAGAAAACTCTACTTTTATCATGGGCTCCAATATACGCTTGACTTATTGCTCTTCGGTATATAAGGTTGCTTTCAAAACAATACACACAATGGGAAGATGAACCGATTCGACAGGGAAGCCTGTACTTGGGATGACGATCCTACGCGGGTAGAACGAGCCTTTCGTATTGCCGAGGCCATTAAAAAGTTTATTCCTCTTACCCTTACAATGACGGCCCTTGAGTATGGTTGTGGCACGGGTCTTTTAGGTTTCGAACTACACCGTTACTTAGGCAAAATGTGGATGGCGGACAGTTCTAAAGGAATGCTTAGTGTCCTTAAGGAAAAAATTTCCCGTTTCGCCATCGCTAATATGATACCCATTGAACTCGATCTCCTTAAGGAACACCCACCTATCGCCCAGGTCGATCTCGTTGCCACCATGATGGTTCTCCACCATATCAGGGATACAGAAAAAATCATCCATGCTTTTGCTTACCTATTGAAACCCGGCGGACATCTCTGTATCGCGGATCTCCTCAAAGAGGACGGATCTTTTCACGGTCCTGGCTTCGAGGGCCAGAACGGTTTCGACCCGGAGGAATTATTAAATCTCTTGGGAAAAGAAGGGTTTTCTCCCGTCGCCAACGAGATTGTCTTCAGCATTCCCCGCAAGGTAGGCGAAGAAACAAGAAATTACCCTGTCTTTTTGCTGATAGCGAAAAAGGCGTGACAACCTATCCTTACGGAAGGAAAGCCTTCCTTATTTCTTCGGCGGCAACAAAACCGCTTCTCACGCAATCGCCGATCCCGATGCCCCGATAACTTGAACCTATAAAGTAAAGACCGGGATAAAGTTTCAGTCTTTCCTCAACGGCAGATATCCTCTCCAGATGGCCTACGGTATATTTAGGCATCCCCCTTTCCCAACGGTAAATCCTGCTGAAAAAAGGTGTCGCCTTAAAACCTATTATTTCCCTCAATTCAGCAAGCACTACCTCCAGTAACTCCCCATCGTCGCAAAAAACAAGCTCCTCATGATGGCCACCTCCTACAAAACAGCGGAGGAGTAAAACATCTTCCGGGGCCCGATTAGACCATTTTATGGAACTATAGGTACAGGCATTTATTTTTCTACCTTCCCGCCGGGGCACGATAAATCCAAAACCCCTCAAAGTTCCCTCCATCTCTTTTTTTCTGAAAGCAAGCGAAACAGTAGCCGAGGAGGACCACTTAATTTGGGACAATTGTTCAGCCAGTTCCTCATCCATTCCTCTGATAAGTTCGGCCGTCACGAAAGAGGGTGTAGCTATCACCACTGCATCGCATTTGTAGACCGTGCCGTCTAAGCAGACGACCTCATATCCCCCTTCTCTCTTATTCACAGAAACCACTGTCGTCTCCGTTTTAACCCTTTCCTCCCCAATGAACTTAACGGCAGCTCTCACCAGTTCGTACATTCCCTCCCGCAGCGACATGAAGTAGGTCATCTTTTGGCTGGTGACGAAATTACGATTACCCTGTTTACGCGCCCTTAGGATACCCCTGATAAGGCTTCCGTATTTCCTCTCCATTTCCGCAAAACGGGGAAACGTGGCCAGAACACTCATATTGTCGGGATTGGAAGTATGGATTCCTGCCACCAACGGTTCCGCAATCAACTCCAGACACTCCCTGCCTAAACGGCGGGTAACAAATTGGGCCAAACTTTCATCACTTAAGTCTTTTTTGGGAGGAACAAACAATTCCAGTCCCATCCGGATCTTCCCCGGCCAGGAAAGTAGTGTGGATTTGACGAGAGGTGTAATCATGGTAGGCACCATGAGCATCACTCCTTCCGGCAAGGGATGTAACCTTCCCCGGGAATAAATGTAAGTACCTTTGTACTCATCGTTAGTACAAAGCATCTCCCCTTCGAGACCAACCTTTTTTATTAACTCCACTGACCAGTACTTCTCCGGAAGATAACTGTCCGGACCACCTTCTACTAATAGATTATCGAATTTTTCTGTAACTATTTTCCCCCCAGGTAGTCTCCCTTTCTCAAAAATTATAAAATCGATACCCTGCTCTTTGAGACTTACAGCACAACCCAAGGCGGCAATTCCGGCTCCGATAAGGGCCACTTTTCTCTTCATTTTCCAAACAACCTTCTAATCAAACATTTGTTCATTCTTAAGTACGATCCGTCGCAAGGTATTTATAAAACTTGAGCCAAAATTTAGGGAGGAAATGCGTTTATAATCAATACCCCTCGTTTCTACCAGGGAACGAAAGAAAATATCTATATCGTAAAGGGTTTCAATATGGTCGGCAGTAAATCCAATCGGTACCAAAACGATGGTTTTAAAACCTTGGCTCGCGGCTTCGGTAATTAACTCGTCCGTCGTGGGTGTGAGCCACATGGTTTTATCAATACCCGCGGGAATACTCTGCCATCCTACCGCATAATTCTTAAGACCTACCCTCAAGGCCACCGCCTCCACCAACTCTTTTACTTGATCTTCATAAATGAGCGTCTTTTCCCCCTTAGGAAGGCTATGAGCCGAAAAAATGAAATAACCCTCCTCTGTGAATATGTCCTTTATCTTTTCTACCCACACCTCAACAAAAGATTCTTCCTTATACCAACTTAAAACAGGAAGGATTTTTACCGTAGAAGGATTGTTCTTACGAAATAAGTCTATCCTCCTTAAGTAGTCATCACAGGTTACATAGGCATAGAAGGGGGACATAAAGAGAATAAGAACCTTTTTTATCCCTCGTGCCAGGGTGGCAGCAATAACCTCTTCCAGGCAAGGTTCTACATAACCGAAGGCGGGCAAACAGAGGTAATCGTCTCCTAAGGTTTGCCCCAAAAGCTCAGCCTGTTTTTCCGTAATGGCCACAATGGGTGAGTACCCGCCAATCCGTCGATAGCGGTTCAAGATTTCTGCCATAGCCTGTGACGGAAGTTCTCGGCCTGTAAACCTTTTAACAAAGGCAGGAACATCAGATAATCGGCGGGGTCCCCCCAGGGCAACCAGGATAACAGCCATCTTCATCGGCGGTCACTTAACTCATGAACAAGATCAACCATAAATTTCACATTATCTACCGGCGTGGTCGGGAGGATCCCGTGGCCGAGATTAAAGATGTGGCCGTTCCGTCCGGCAACCCTTTTTAGAATATCGTAAACCCGAGTTTTGATATACCCCTGCGAACCAAAAAGGGCAACGGGGTCCAGATTTCCCTGGACGGCGCACTTATATTCCAATAATTGCCAGGCTCTATCAATCTCTATTCGCCAATCTAAACCGATGACATTACCTCCGGCTTCGTAAAGCAAGGGTAGAAGATGGGAGGCATTATAGGCAAAATGAATATGGGGTACCGAGCGGTCGAGGGCAGACATCAAACGTTTCTGATGGGGCAAGACGTACTCAAAGTAATCCCCCGGGGAAAGACAACCCACCCAACTATCGAATACCTGTACCGCCTGGACACCTGCTTCAATCTGGGCGTTTAAATAGCGCGCCACCGTATCTGTCAGCTTTTCCATTAAGAGATGCCAGGTCTCCGGTTCTCGGTACATCATCGATTTCGTGAGAATGTAATTTTTCGATCCGCCTCCCTCGATTATATAACTCGCCAAGGTAAAAGGAGCACCGGCAAATCCGATGAGAGGTACCCTTCCGTCGAGCTCCTTCCGCGCCAAACGTATCGCTTCCATCAGGTAGGCCACATCTTCTAAAGGATCGATTTCCCTTATTTTCTCCACCTCTTCCCGACTCCGAATGGGGTTTTTGATGTGGGGTCCATCGTCTTTTGTAAACTCGAAATCGATACCCATACCCTCCAGCGGGAGAAGAATATCGGCAAAAATTATGGCGGCATCGAGTTCAAAGTAGCGAAGCGGTTGAAGGGTAATCTCGACCGCCAACTCGGGATTTTTACAGGTTTCTATAAAGCTGTATTTTGCCCTCAGTTTACGATAATCTTTTAGGTATCTACCCGCTTGTCTCATCAACCAAACGGGGGTTAAATCCACCTCTTCCATTCTACAGGCTCTCAAGAATCTATCGGCGCGGGCCATGTAATTTTTCACCTCTATCTAAAATGGGGAAATATTAAAAAATTCCTTCAACAATGTATCGGCAAGCAGGACACCTGTTACCCTCAAGGTCATAGCGCCAAACAGAAAAGCCGCGCCGGCCAATGAGGAGTCTTTTGCAGTTGGGGCAGTAGGTATTCTCTTCCTCTCCGGCCGGTAGATTGCCCACGTAAACATACTTTAACCCTGTATCGAGCCCTGCTTCACGAGCTTGGAAGATCACATCGGCAGGGGTAGGGATCCTATCCGTCATCCTGTACTGGGGATGAAACCGACTGATATGCCATGGTGTCTCCGGTCCCAGGGAATATACAAAACGGGCAATTTCACGTAATTCCTCCATATCATCATTTAAGCCAGGAATGACGAGGGTCGTTACTTCAACCCAGATACCCAAATCCTTCATTTTTTTTAAACTCGTAAGCACTGGCCCCAGATGGGCACCGCAGTACTTTCGATAGAAATCCTCTCGAAAGGATTTAAGGTCTACATTGGCTGCATCTACCAAACCGGACATAGCTTCCAAGGTCTCTTCCGTCATATAACCGTTTGTTACACAAACATTCTTAATCCCCTTTCTCTTGGCCAGACGAGCA
>Ga0123519_10012367_pt1 | contig 12432 bp, 14 predicted proteins | sample YelNatPaOPRAMG02_FD_87396 | JGI IMG/M metagenome (GOLD analysis project Ga0123519, IMG submission 87396) | Hot spring microbial communities from Yellowstone National Park - Yellowstone National Park OP-RAMG-02 (version 2) | ecosystem: Environmental > Aquatic > Thermal springs > Hot (42-90C) ...
GTGAAAAATCAATTAGATGCTTCTGAAATAGGAACTTGCGGATTATTTACTATTTCAAGACCTTCCACTGTTGGAGAAATAAGTATTTGTGTCAATGACGATTATACTGATTGTGTTATTGAACGGGATGATACAGGATTATTTTCTGATTCATTTTCTGATGAACATAATGGGAAGAAGAGAGGAGCAATAATTACGATTCCAAATAATTGGGATAAAAATAAAGTTCCTATTATGTATGGCAATTGTAATAATGAGGGTATTACTTGGCATAATATTGGAGGGAGAACCTTAAGTGGTATGACTATGTATGATTACAACTCTGTTACAGGAGAAATAAGTTTTATTGCTGATAATATAAATCCTACACCATTTTCTTCTTATATAACAAAGTTTAATTTGATTATTTTTGAAGGAATGTAGGTAAAGAAATGGTTCAATGTATGCGTTGTAATAGATTGATTGAAATTAAAGATAGTTTAGTTGTTTGGTTTAGGCAATTGAATGGTGAATATATTATTATTGGTTATATTTGTAAAAATGGGTGTAAAAATGAAAAATAAAGTATTTTGTTGAAATTTTTAAAAAGATTAGTAAAATGATAATAGAAATAAATTTAATAATTTTATAAGGATAGAAAAATGAAAGGTGCAAGTATACTTAAACATCCTTTAAAGGATGAAATTATACGACGATTATTAGATGGACAAAGTGTTTATACTGTAGCAAGGTGGTTAGCAGAGAAAAATACAGGAGATAAGAAGTATCAGATTTCGTGGATGACACTACAAGAATTTCGTAAAAATTATTTAAATCTTGAAGGTAAAGTGTTGGATGAACTAAAGCATGAGAGGAAAAGGGAGTTAGCAGAAAGAAGAGAAAAAAAGCGAAAAGAAATTCTTGCAGAAACATTATCAAATACTCAAGTTGAGGGTGAAGTTGCGCAACAAGTTGCACAAAAAGTTTTAGATATGAATACTACAATATCTTTTATTTATAACAAAATCATGTCTCAAATTAAGTTGTTAGAGAATGAGGAATTTAATTATAAAAATTCAAAAGTTATTAGTGATTATATAAGTCAGCTTAGAGGTTTAATGACTGATTATGCTAAAATTTTACAAAAATATGATGAAAGTGAGCAAGTAAAGAATACTGTTTCAGAGAATGAAATTATAAAATATGTTGCATTAATTAAAGAGGCGGTTAGAGAGATATTAAGTGAGATTGCACCTGATAAGCTTGAATTATTTTATGATAAATTGAGAGAGAAGATTGATATTTATAGAAAAGTTGGTGAGCGTAAAAATCAAGCTTTAACTCTACTTGAATCTAAGCCGAGAAATTTTTCTAAAGAATTTAGAAAAATAGAACAATTTAGTATTAATGGGGAACAAAAATGCGAAGATTAAGATGTTATCCACAGATGGGTTTATCAAAAAATATTGTTATTGAACGAGCAAATTTAGATAAGTGGAAGCAAACCAAATTGAAAATTGATAAATTATCAAAATTGTATTTAAAATATTCAAAAGATCAGTTGATTGATTATTTGACAAAAGATTGGAATGTAAATGAAAAAAATCGTTTTCTTTATTGGTTAAAAAAAGAAGATGAAAAACTTGAAAAGAAATATATGGTTTGAAAAGCTTTTTTAACAGTTCGTAAAATTTATCTAGAAGTATTTAAGAAGCATTAAAAATATATGGATTAATTTATTTTATAAGAGAATGAGATTAACATATGAATATCAATATACAGATAAAGAGAATAAATTACTATTTTTATGTCAAATTTCTAAGAATTTATACAATCAAGCAAATTATATAGTAAAGCAAGCATTAAAAAATAACAAGAAATGGATAAGATGCGTTAGATAAAATAATGAAAGTTACAAAAAATTTAGAAAATGAGATAAATTATAAGTTGTTAAAGGCTCAAGTAAGTCAACAGGTATTGAAGCAGTGATGTTTTAGTATTAGAAAAATTAGAAAGAAAGGAGGAGTATGTTAGTAAGAGATTGAAGAAAGGATTGTTTCAATTGTCAATGGGTAAGTTAATTAATGTAGATATAAATGCAGCATTAAACACTTTACGAAAAGTAGTTGATGATTCTGTTGTAAAGCAGATAATTGATATAGGGTTATTGTTTAATCTTGTAAAGATAAGAAATCTGTTTTCAATCTCTTTACAAACAAAAATGTTAAAAACATGTCAAATTTAATGTATAAATCTTCAGATTTTTTTTATGATAAATTAGAGATTGGTGAATTGGTTTATCATAATGAGCGCGGTAATTTAGGGATGATAAGTAAAGTTGCTTCTGATGGATATTATGTTTTATGGTTAGATAATAAATCATTCACAGATGGTCCATATTTGAGATGGCATCTTCAATCGTTAGAAGATATTATTTTTAATAGAGATAAAATTATAGATAAGCAATCATTTTCTAAATTTATTAAGAAGGTTGCAGCAATTAATGATCCTTTAATGTCTGATTTCAACGAACTTCGTAAAAAGGTAACAAGTAGAGTTGAAGCGGCTAAAAGAGAACTTAATAATATAAAAGAACATATTGATGAACAACAATATTTAGAAATATTTAGGTTATTACAGTCTATTGAAGAGAAGTTAGCTATTTTAAGGCCAACATTAGTTGCATTTTATTTAGATTATGCGACAAAGATAATGACAAAATATGGTTTTGTTAAAGCTGCAGATTTACTTACAAAAGCAAGTGAAGATATTAGGAATTATGTACAATTAGTTAAAATTGCGAATGCAGAGGGTTCTTCTTTTTTGGCAATTCAGCAAGCATTACTTTTGTTAACGAAAGTTATTGAAGTGTTAAGAGATCGTGATGTAATAGTAAATTTAACAAAAGCTGCAGAAATTCTTAATCGTAATAATATTGATGTTGAAGATATTTGGAGAGCAATAGATAGGTTGTTAAGTGCTATTAATTCTGCATCTTCTATAGTTTCTGATAGTGCTAATTTAGTTCGACAAATTGTGCAGCGTCAGAAGGCAGAAGAAATTGCTAAAAAAGAAAAAGAGGTAGTTGAAACGCCAACTGAACAAGTTGTTCAGCCAGCAGTAGTTCCAGTTGAAAAATCAGTTAAACAAATACCAGTTAAATAAGAGGTTTATTATTAAAATGAAAGAATTAAGTCAAAAATTATCTGATTTAAGTAAACAATTAGAAGGAATTGATATTGAAAGTTCATCGATTATTGCAAAAGTAGCAGAAGGTGTAGGTTCTGGTTATTATACACCATTTTCTGAGTATTCTACACCAGAAGGTGTTGCTAATGTTGATCGTATATTATTTTTGCATTCAGATGAAATGGTAAATCATTTAGAAGATTTAGCTAATAAAGTTCGTCCTTATATTATTGAATATGGAGTTGAAAAAGGTATTGAAATATTTAAGCAAAAGAAAGGTAAAATATTAACAAAGAATGAAATTGATTACTTAACAAAGCGATTTGCTGTTAAGAATATATTGTTTAAAGATATTGAAAATCTTGATAGGTATTATAATAAGGATTATAGTATACAACTTAAAGATTTATTGTCAGTATTTAGTTTTGAAGATAATAATACGTTAACAAAGATTTTGAATGAAAAAGGATTAGACGATGCAATTGATTTTGTTAAAAAGGCAGTTGAACAAGATTTGTATGATAAAGATATTTTAACTCGTTTTGAGATTTTGAAAAAAAATATTGAAAGAGATTTTAAGCAGTTAAGCATGAAGACTGCAGATAATGTTCATAGATATTTATTTGCAAAATATGATTTTGATGTTGGTGATAGGGTAAGACATATTAGACAACATAGAGAAGGAATAATTGTAGCTATTGAATCTCATGTTTATTGTAAAGTGTTGTTTGATGATACATCATCTATTGAAGAAGTTGATAAAGATCAACTACAGTTAATTCAAAAAGGAACAGAAACAGATAAACAGTATGCAAGTCATCTTGATAGATATTATAATACTGCTAAGGATATTGCAATAAAAATATTGCTACCAGAAGTTGAATCTTTTGTTAATATTGCGGATAAAATACAAAAGAAAGGTTATAGTTCATTATCTAATAAAGTTATAGAAGTAACAAATGATATAATTAATTTTTTTAATAACAGTAATCAATTGATTCATACAGCAAGACAATTAGATAAACAATGTAAAATAAATAATAATAATATTAGTTCTGCATTATGTTTATTGATTAAAGTATATAATAGATTAAGAAGTGGTAATTTATATTTTGCAAATAAAGTTTTAGATATTGCATATGAATTTGCTAAAGAATTATTTAGTGATCAGGAAAATAAGGATGCAAAAAATAATTTTCAGAAGAAGGTATTTATTTTGAAAAAACTAATAAAAAATATTAATAAGGATAGTGATATTTTAGATACAGTTTATCGATTTTCAGAATTTTTGGGTTATAGATTACTTAGTGCAGAAGGGAATAGGAGTATTGGCTGTAGGTTATAATAAAAGATTATACTTGGCAAAGAACAACCAGGTTTTTGTTTTTATTTTTTTATGAAAATTAGTAGATTATTTAAAATACAAGTGTGAGTTAGTAGCGATTAGGTTTGAGGTGAGCAAAGAGAGTTATACGAGCAAATGTGATGTTTTAGCATTAAAGAAGATAGAAAGAAAGGAGGAATACTGAATAAGAGGTTGAAAAAAGGATTGTTTCATTTATAAACGCAGCATTAAATATTTTAAGGAAAGTAGTTGATGATTTTGTTGTAAAACAGATAATTGATACAAGGAATTTGTTTTCAATCTCTTTATAAATAACAACATGAGTTTTAATAATTCGAATGTTTTTGATATTATTCCAGGGAAATTGACTAAATCATTAACTATTTCTCAGCTTAATAAATTACTAAGTTTGTTTGATGAATTAAATAGTCAAGATATAAAAGATATTATAGATGCTTATTATAAGGGACAAAATTTGATAGATAATGATATTTTTATTCAAGATTTAGAATGTAATAATATTATTAATGAACTGTTAGATTTAGTTGAGCAACTTGAAGATAAAAAAATATCTGAGTCAGATTATTTGGATAATTGTTTGAGTAATCTTAAACTCAGAAAGACAGCAAGTATTCAAACTGTTAATAATTTAATATGTAATATGAAGAATGAGAAGTATGCAGAACTATTAAAATATGCTGCTCAAGTAAGTAATTATGGTAATCCATATATTGCTACATATAGAGGTAAACAATTGACATTATCAGAATTTCAAAGATTATTATCAAATATAGAATTACAGTTTGGTTATCGTATTTACATGTCATTATCTGATTTGCCTGTGATTGTTCGTTTATATGATATTGATACATTAAAATGTATATCTCCTGGTGGTGACAATTTGCAGTATGTGATGTTATCTAATTATTTGACAGAAAATAATATACGTTTTGAATTGCCTAAAATTATCATTGATAGTAAACCAGAAATAATTAAAAAAGTAGCCAATGGTGATATAGATGCTGCTTGGTTATTAGGTGTTTTAAAACGATTTGTAAGAATTATATATATGACTGGTGGTTTAACAAAGACAGGTAAGTTGAAATGTATTATTATTATTGATACAGATAAGTTAAGTAAGAAAGAGGTTGAAAAAGTTATTGAATTGTTACAAGAGAATAATTTTCATTTTGAATTGCAAGATAGCAAGTTAGTATCTACAAATAATAATGATTTGCGTGTATTGTTTGCTTGTGGTTTTAAAGGTATTTTAGCTGTTGATGAAGAAGATTTTGAATTATATCAGGATGAAGAATCTTATAGAAGTATGATAGATGATGATTTTAATAGTGATGTTGATCGTGTATTTATATTTGGTGCTCAAGAGAGTGATAATACACGTCAACTGATAGAAAAATTTCAAAATAGGTAAAAAATGAATAAAAAGTCTATTATTTTACGTTTTGATGTTGATAGATGTCCGTTTGGTCTTCCTATTCCCACAGCATGTTTTTATGCTGGTGATGCTGCATATAAGATGGAAATAGGTCAAACAAAACAAAATATTACTTTGTATAATCTCGAGCGTACACACACACAATGTCCTTATGCTGCACAAATTATTGCAGAAAGACAATCTGTCAACTGTATGGCATTAGATGCTCCTGGTATTCAAGTAGTACCCAAAATGTATAGAGGGCAGTTTTATTATCCAAGATTGTGGGAAGGATTTAATACTGTGAATTTGGATAGAAGTTATCATCAATATGCAGATTTTAATTATATGTCTTTTAATTATTAGTTTTTTGTTGATTTGTGTTGTAGATGATAATTTTAGATAACATTTAATTCTATTGATTTTTTTTTCATAACATTAGAAAAAAGTTTAGTTTGAGGTAATTGAATTTTGTTAAAATATAATTTGATTTTTAATTAATAATTTTGATAATAGAAAGGAGAATATGCATATGGCAAACATTGTTGTATCTGAAGAAGATTTAGGAGGGAAAATATTAACTGTTAGAGAAGATGAGGCATTGAAACCTTCAGTTTCTGTATCAGAGAAGGAGATTGATCCAGAATTGACAGATGGAACGAATGAAGCTTTACAAGAATTACAGGAATTAAAACAACAGAAAGAAGAGCCAATTATTGAATTTACTACTTGGCAGACACCAAGACAATTTATAAAATATTTAGAAAATAAAATAAAAAATCCACCTCAATTTCCTAAGAATAGTATTAGAGGTATAGAGCGTCAAATTATTTTTTATGAAAATCTTTCAAAAGAGATATCTAAAGCTATTAGTCAAGATGCTATGGAAAATACTTTAACAGCACAAGATCTTTTAAAATTGGATCAATTAGATAAATATATAAATAATCAAATTCAAGGTTTAGAATCGAGAATGAAAAAGCTTCAAAAAGGTATTTTTTTATCTTCTTTGGATACGGATTTGAAAAAAGAGGCATATACTCCTATTGTTCAATTTTATGTTGATCCTTTTTTAGATGCAATAGTTCGTAAAGCAATTAATGCTAAGATATCTAGTGGTAAAAATATTGAAGAGATTTTTGAGCATTTAGCAAAAAGTTATAATCTTAATGATCGTGAAAGATTAGCTGCTCTAAATCTTTTTAATGCATATGGATATCCTTTAAGAACGAATATTTATGAAGATGATGAATTGATAACGAATTATCATGCCTGATAACATATTTAAATTTGCTAAAAGGTTATATCATCTTAAAAAAAGGCCAAAGGGTGTAGGATTTGTTACACCAGAACAAGAGGCTTGGCTAAGGATTCACAAGCCTGAAGTTGCTGAAGCTATGTATGAGATGTATGGTCATGCTCCTGGTTGGGAAGAATGGAGTCGACTTCATTGGAAAAAAAGAAGAAAAAGGATATAATTAAAAAAAATGTTATCTGTTTATTCATATTTAGATTATTTAAAAAATAATAAAAAGAGAAGATATTCAAGTCTTGAACAAGCTTTACAAGATTTGTCATATCGTGCAGGTTTAAATAAAGTTGAACATAGATCAGATTTTAAATTTTTAACAAATAAAGTTGCTGAGTTAACAGAAGATGAAAAAAGATTTTTACGAAATGAAATACAGAAGAAAGTAAATGAAGGAGTTCCTTTACAAGCAGTTATTAATGAATTTGCAGATAAAAAGGATGATTATAAGCGAGAATTTATTAAACAGGTTTATATTGACATAAGTAATAAAAAAGAAGAAGTTCCTTTACAGTTTGATAGTTATGAAAGTTCAAATCAAATAACATTTCCTTTTGTGCAGCGTCAGGATTTGTATTCTTCTTTTATGAAAACTGCTCTTTTAATTGATTCTGTTCAAAATGAACTTGTAAGATTAAAAGAGCTTGAGAAATCTTTACAATCAATTCAAGAAGGTAAGTCACTTTTAAAGCGGCCTGAAGAGATTCAGAAGCAGATAATGCGACAAAGAGCTGCTATAGTTCGTTTAGTAAATGATAGAGTACAAAAGAACAACGAACAATTTGTTAAAGATTTTAATGATTATTGTAAAAAAAACGCAATTAAAGGAATTACTGATGAGATTTTTAATACTTTTATTGATAGATATAATTATGAAGGTAAATTATTTTTAAGAGAGTCACAAGATCCTCATGATTTAAGTATTGTTAAGTGTGTTCATAAAGGCTGTAATATGCCATTTAAAGATCAAATTGATATTAATCATTTATTATCTCATGAAGATTTAAAGAATGAAGTTATTGAATCGTTTTCGAGAGGTTCTCTTGATTTTTTCAGAGATGGTGTAGCGTTATTAATTAGTAATTTTGTTAAGATTGGTCCGATTGCTGCTCATGATCAATTTGCTGATTTACTTGAAGATGCTTTAGAGAGTGGTGAAATATCTGAAAAGTATTATGATGAATTAGAGTTGCGTTTTCATGCTATTGAAACTCCTGATCAATTACTTAGTTTTTTGAAAGAGACATATTATAATTTACAGAGAAAAATTGATAGAAGCAGACCAGATATAAGTAGTGAAAATAAACTACAAGAACTTATTGCATCATATTATTTGTTGAAATATCCAGGTGTTGCATCTTTAACTAGTCGTGCATATGAGCTATTTAGTCTTGTTGAGAGTAAATTATCAGCTATAATTGATGAAAATGCTTATATTGGTGATAAAGCTCTTGTTTATAGGATTTATCTTAAAGGGAAAAGAGATAATATTGCAGGTTGGTATGAAGAAGATGCGCGTATAATTTTGCTGCAATTGAAGCAACATTTTAAAATACCAAGTGATCAACCAATTGGAAGACTTGCTGATAGAGCTATTAGTGTCAGAGAATTTCAAGAAAAATTTTTAGAATTATACGAATCTCGTAATAATATAAAAGGCTATAATATTTTACCTCAAAATATAACAAGTGTTCAACGTAAAAAGGTTAGATTGCCTATGATGCAATCTGTAAGTATTCCATTAAATACAATAAATTGGGTTTGTTGGTTTGATAATTATCAAAATAAAGGATGGTATGCTGCTGGTAATAATAAAGAGTATAATTCTTTGATGTGTGATAATTGTGGTGCTTATATACAAATTGATCATACATGGCAATGTCCACAATGTGGAATGAGACATAAAGATCAGATACGTGAAAATAAGTATTTAGGTAATCGAAAATATGTTTTATATTGTGATGAAACACAATATGAAGATAAAGCGTATGTAAAAAGATTAGAATCATCTGGTCCTTTTGCTAGTGTGCATGAAAAGCAAAAGATGCTTATTAAAGAGAAGTACAGACAAAAAAGAGAGTTTGAAGCAATAAAGAAACTTAAAGATACTGAAATAGATATTACTGAATTAGAAGTGGAATATGGGAACAGGAATATTAAACTAACTAATACTAAATGTAAAATTGTTAATGTAGAGAGGCCTGCTGTTGAATTATTAATATATAGTTCTCCACCTATTGATTTAATAAAAGTTGGTCTTGAAATTCAGAACGAAGAAGGTATTCGTTATGTTGCTACTGACCGTGGTATTAAAGATAATTAATTTATATTATATTTTAGCAAAGTTGGTAAAAAAGAACCAAAATTAAAACGCACAGTAAAAGTTATAGAACCCGGTTATGCTTTTTCTTTTGATGTAGTTAAAAAGGCTATAGATAGTGGTGATGTTATGTGTGTAGATATTAATGAGGAACCTTCTTCTATAAAAGCTAATAGTTTTTTAGTTGATAAAAATGGAGTTTTAGTAGATGTAAATGGTAAACATTGTTATTCAGGAGAGGTTTATCAAATTTTGTCTATAAATAGGGAAGTATTGTTTGTAGCGGATAAGTTAGATAGTGATGATATTGAAAATGGTAAGGTTACAGTAGAAAAAGCGAATTATCGTATTTTTGATAAGGAAGTTCTTCAAACAGCTTTACATAATGGAACTATTCAACAGATTGATTTTACTAGTACTTCTTATGTTGGTAAAGGTGATGTTGTTCGTGATATAAAGGGAGTTTTAAAAGATATTCGTGATAATTCTGCTGAAGAAAGTGATTACCAGATTTCTTATATTACTGAATATGAAGTTGTAATATTAGATAAGATTGAAGAGAATAAAGTAATAAAAGATTTTCGACGAATAAATAGGAATGTTTTAGATGATGCTATTAATAAAGGAGATATTGTTGTTGAGGATCAAATTTTAATTGATAAGAAAAATATTATTGGTGCTGGTAAAAATGTTGTTTATCAAATTGCTGATAGTGAGAAGTTTCCTGCAGCAATGTTAGATAAAGTTACAGTTGAATTCCGTCCATTTCGTAAAATTGAAGTAGTTTCTCGGGATTATCGTTTTGTAAATTTGAATGATATTAATAATGAAATTAAAAAAGGAAATGTTAGATTTTTTAATTTAAAACCGGTATCAAGTCATGTAATTGATGAAGGTTTTATTTTTGTTGATGTAATGGGTTATGTAAAAGATGCAAAGGGTGAAGTTGATAAAAAGGATATTTATTATAGACTTTCTAAAATAATAAGAGATGATTTATTAATCATTGCAAATGCTGTACAAGTTAAAGAACCAGGTGAGAGACCATATCTTTTTGTAAAGCAGCTTTTAGACATTGCAGGTAGCGAAGTAGTTGGATATTTTCAAAAGATTCCTTATGAAAATTTTTTGTTATATGCGAAAAAAAATAATATTATTAAAGTTGAAGAAGAAAAAGAAGAAGAGATAGTTAAAGTTGATACAACAGAAAAGTGTAATTATTCTTTTGAGTTTTTAGTTGAACGTGTTATGTATAATCCAAAAGAAGTATATGTAGAAGATGAAGAATGGGCAATTCGGAAAAGACGTTCGTTGCGGTTTAGGAAAAGAATACCTATTGGTTTTGAAACTGGTGTTCCTTCATCAGTAGCAGAAGAATCTCAAGCAGTTCAAAAAGAAAAAGAGATAATGAATCTTGGTTTGGAACTATTTGAAACATCTTTTCTAGATTTAAAACGTCAAGATAGGTTTCAACGATTTTCAGCTGATATGAAGGATTTGTATTTAGATAGATTGATAGATATGTATTATAACGAATTGCCAGATGAATTTAAAGGTAGTGAAGAAAAAGAAAAGAAATTTAAATTGTTTTTTAAAGATGTAGATATTAAAAATTTTCAAGATGCTGTTAATGCTTTTTTTCAATGGAAAGGTGAAGAATAAATGAAAACTGATCAGGAAAGAAAAATTCTCGATAGACCTTATAGACGTTCTATTGCCTATGTAGAACTTTTCAGTGATATTTGTACATCTGATGATGTTGTGAATTTAAATATACCAGAAGAAGTAAGATCTGAGTATTTAGGGAAATTAATTTATAAATTTCATTTACATAATTTTGCTGAATTTGCTCCAGATTTTAGGGCTTATATATTTGATAAGATTTTATCAATGACAAGTACTTTTGTTGCAGTTACAAAGCGAGATTTACAGAAATCTTTAGAGTTAATAAGACATCAAAGCAATATAAATTTTTTGGAAAAATTATTAAGAGATCCTAAAAAAGATACATATGATTTACCTGAAGATTGGGAAGAAGAATTTCAGGAATCTCGTGAAGATGTAGAAGCTATTAGTTTTTTAGTTGAAGAGATAGAAAAAAAAATGAAAGAGAAACGTGTAAGGATAAAAAGGGAAAAGATAAAAAATTTTAGTGATGCTGTTAAAAAAGGATATACTATTGACTTTTGAAGGACAAAAATTATATCATTATTATCTAGCATTATTAGAGACTGGGAAAGTTGATGAACTTCGTACTTTTCTTATTACAGAGATATTGAAATTACCTGAGACAAAAAAATTTAAACCTAGAAGTACATCATATAGTACAAAAACTCCAATTATACCAGTAGATGAAAATGGTTTGCCATATTTGGTTGGGTTAACATTATTTGAAAAAAGAAAGAGAGAAGAAGATATTGAGGCACTTCGAGCATATTATTCTTTACAGCTAGCATCTGCAAGTAAAGAAGAAAAGGAAAAAGCTGAAATTGATTTAAAAAATATAGAAAAAGAAATTCAAGATATTCAAGAAAAGTATGCGGCTGCTGAACGACAAAGAAATAAAATAAAAGAACAAATTTTAAAAGATATTTGGATTGGTAAATATGATAAAATTCTTGGTATAGCAAATATTGTAGTTAATATAATAAAAACTGCACAAAAAAGACAAGTAATATGGTTTGATTTAGAAGGTAATGAATTTGTATCAGAAGAGCAGTTAATTGCTTTTCATTCTGATTGGATAGAAGATATGATTGCTTTTATTGTTACTCAGAATTGGTTTCAAATTTTACATATAGTAGTAAATGCATTTAAAACACTTGATAAATTTGTTGAACAATTTAACATTAGTA
>Ga0123519_10012368_pt1 | contig 12431 bp, 9 predicted proteins | sample YelNatPaOPRAMG02_FD_87396 | JGI IMG/M metagenome (GOLD analysis project Ga0123519, IMG submission 87396) | Hot spring microbial communities from Yellowstone National Park - Yellowstone National Park OP-RAMG-02 (version 2) | ecosystem: Environmental > Aquatic > Thermal springs > Hot (42-90C) ...
AGACCTGCCCGGTCAACGTAGTGGAAGAGGTGGGCTCTTTGGGCATCACCACCAGTGGCATCTCCTACCAGTACGCGCGCGAGACTTTCCCCACCGCTTCCTTCCTGAAGCTGGGCATGCCCTACCCGCTGCCCCGACGGATGGTGCTGGACTTCGCTGCCAAGCATAATCCCCTGCTTGTGGTAGAAGAGCTCGACCCCTTCTTGGAGGAGCAGGTCAAGCTGCTGGGAGTAGAGGTGCAGGGCAAGCGCTACTTTCCGCTGCTGGATGAGTTCAACGCAGACATCGTGCGCGCAGGGGCGGCCAAGGCCGGCCTGGCGGCGGAGCCGGATGGAAGAACCGAGTCGGCGCCGAGCGTCACGCTCCCCGTTCGCCCACCAGTTCTCTGCCCCGGCTGCGGGCACCGGGGCATCTTCTACATTCTGAGCAAGCTGAAGATCGCGGTGATGGGCGACATAGGCTGCTACTCGCTGGGCGTGGCAGCGCCGCTGGCGGCCATGCACACCATCGGCTGCATGGGCGCCTCGACCAGCGTCCTGCACGGCGCCCTCAAGGCCGGGGCGCCGGAGCCAGCCGTGGCCGTTATCGGCGATTCCACTTTCCTGCATTCAGGTATCCCGCCTTTGTTGAACACAGTGCACAACGCCAGCCCTAGCGTGACCATAATTCTCAATAACCGCATCACGGCTATGACTGGCCACCAGGAGAACCCCACCACTGGCCGCTCATTGCAGAGCGAGGAGGCGCCAGCAGTCGATCTGGAAGCCGTGGTGAGGGCACTGGGCGTGCGACAGGTCTTCAAAGTAGACCCCTACGATCTCAAGGCCACCGAGCACACGATCGAGTGCGCCCTGGCGGCCAGGGAGCCAGCGGTGATCATCGCCGAGTGCGCCTGCGTGCTGCGAGAGCGCAAGCAGTACACGCCGCTGGCCATAGACAAGGACCGTTGCCGAGAGTGTGGCCTCTGCCTGCGACTGGGCTGCCCTGCCTTGGTCAAGGGAGAAGAGTCCGTGATCATAGATGAGACCCTCTGCACCGGCTGCGGTCTGTGCTCGCAGGTATGCGCGCGAAAGGCGGTGATAGCTCGATGACCCCCAGCATGACGAAGAAGGCCGATTTTCTGCTGGCTGGCGTGGGCGGCCAAGGGATCATCTTGGCCAGCGAGATCCTCTCCGACGTAGGAGCAGCCGCCGGCTACGACGTCAAGAAATCCGAGGTGCACGGCATGTCTCAGCGCGGCGGCAGCGTGGATAGCCACGTGCGCTGGGGCGAGAAGGTGTACTCGCCGGTCATCCCTCGCGGGGAGGTGGACTACCTGCTTTCCTTCGAGATGATGGAGGGCGCTCGCCACCTGCCTTTCCTCGCCCCGCAGGGGGTGATCATAGTCAGCACGCAGCGAGTGCCGCCGCTGGTGGTGAGCACTGGCGTGGCCGCTTACCCCAGCGCAGCCGACCTGCTGGCTGCCTATCGGGCACGGGCGCGGGAAGTGGTGGCAATCGATGCCTTAGGGGCCGCTCTTCGCCTGGGACGGCCACAGCTAGTGAGCACGATCATGCTGGGCGCACTCTCGACCTTCCTGGAGCTGAACGAGGGAGCGTGGCTCCAGGTCATCGAGCAGCGCGTGCCAGCACGGGCGGTGGCTATGAATCTAGACGCTTTTCAGGCTGGCCGTAGCTTGGCGGTCGGCGTCGTATAATGGGAATGGCAGCTGGTGAGCACAGCCGAGAGCAATGGCGAGAGCCGAGTCGGTGCTGATTCGGCCGCCGCCGGCCGAGCGATAGTAAAGCGCATCCTGGAACAGGGGCGTTTTCGCTTGAGCGAGCACGAGGCCAAGAGCGTCTTGCAAGCCTATGGTATTCCCATCACCCAGGAGCAGGTGGTACACGGCCCAGAAGAGCTGAACCAGGCGCTGCGGTCGTTCTCTTGGCCAGTAGTGCTGAAGATAGACTCGCCAGACATCCTTCACAAGACCGAAGCGGGGCTGGTGGCGCTCAACTGCCACGATTTGGAGGAGGCGCAAGCCGCCTATCGGCGGCTCATTCAGCGTGCGCAGAGGCGCTATCCCCAAGCTCAGATCAACGGCGTGCTCATACAGGAAATGATCGGCGACGCCATCGAGTGCATTGTGGGCATGCGGCGAGATGAGCAGTTCGGGCCGGCTATCATGTTCGGCCTGGGCGGCATCTTCGTGGAAATCTTCCAGGACGTCACGTTGCGCGTGGCCCCCCTCACGCCCCAGGATGCCGAGCAGATGGTGAGAGGCATCAAAGGTTACGAGATTCTGGCCGGGGCACGTGGGCGCCCTCCTGCCAACGTCGAGGCCATCGAGGACGTTTTGCTCAGGCTGTCTCGGCTCGCCCTCGACCTCGACGAGTACGTGGTCGAGATCGATATCAATCCGCTTATGGTCGGCTCCGCCGGCCGGGCAGCTAAGGCGGCTGACGCTTTGATGCTGCTTTCAGTAAGGAGGCAAGAAGCTATCACGTAACAGACAGATCCGGCAAGGGCAACGCCGGCGGCGAGTGCCAACGAATACCTATAGGAGCCCAGCAACGGGAAAGAATGATCCGATCAGCGTCGATCGTCGATTCAAGCTTATAGGGAAGGAAGGTGGAAATCCTTGCTGACACAGCCTGCTCCTACTATGACTGAGAGCCCTTTTGCGATGGCGCAGAGGCAATTCGACCTCGCTGCCGAGCAACTGAACCTGGAAGACGGCCTCCGACAGATACTCCGCAATTGCAAGAGGTCGCTTGAGGTCACCTTTCCTGTCAAAATGGATGACGGGACGGTGAAGATCTTCAGCGGCTATCGCGTACAGCACAACATCGCCCGCGGCCCAGCCAAAGGCGGTATCCGCTACCACCCCGACGTCAACTTGGATGAAGTGAAAGCCCTCGCCATGTGGATGACCTGGAAATGCGCCGTGGTCAACATTCCTTATGGCGGGGCCAAGGGAGGCGTGGTCTGCGACCCCAAGAAGATGTCCTTGGGTGAGCTGGAGCGCCTCACCCGCCGCTACGCTACCGAGATCTCCCTCCTCATCGGCCCTGAGAGCGATATCCCGGCTCCCGACGTCAACACCGACTCCCGCACCATGGCCTGGATCATGGACACCTATTCCATGCACAAGGGCTACTCGGTACCGGCAGTGGTGACGGGCAAGCCTTTGAGCGTAGGGGGTTCGGAAGGGCGACGCGAAGCTACCAGCCGGGGTTGCGTTTTCACCATCAGGGAAGCGGCCAAAGTGCTCAAGATGGATCTCAAGGACCGCCCGGTGGTGGTGCAGGGATTCGGCAATGTGGGCGCAATCGCCGCCGAGCTGCTCTACAATCTGGAGGGCAGCCGAATAGTGGCCGTCAGCGACTCCCGTGGCGGCATCTACAACCCCAAGGGGCTGGACGTCAAAAAGCTGCTGGCGGTGAAGCGAGAGGCAGGAACGGTAGTCGAGTATCGAGACGGAGACAAGGTGAGCAACGAGGAGCTACTGGAGCTGCCTTGTGACATTCTGGTGCCCGCGGCCCTGGAGAAGCAGATCGGCGAGCACAACGCGGATAAGATCAAGGCGCGTCTGGTGGCAGAGGGAGCCAATGGCCCCACCACGCCGGAGGCAGACGCCATCTTCTTCGCCAAGAAGATCATGGTTTTGCCCGACATCCTGGCCAACGCCGGCGGCGTCACCGTCTCCTACTTCGAGTGGGTGCAGGATCTGCAGTCCCTGTTCTGGAGCGAGGAGGAGGTCAACGCCAAACTGGAGCAGGTGATGAAGCGAGCCTTCCGCGACGTGTACGCTATGGCGCAGGAGCACAATATCGGGATGCGCCAGGCGGCTTATCTGGTGGCCGTCAACCGCGTCGCGCAGGCAGCCCGCGCTCGCGGCATCTATCCGTAGAAGCTATAAGGGAGGACGGCCCCTCGCCCCCGGCCCCTCTCGCATGGGGAGAGGAGTCGGGGGCGAGGCTTCCTTCCTCGCCCGCTAATCGTCGGACGCCTACGCCTGGTCCAGCCCGAACTTGGCCGCGTTGGCATCGGCCAGGGCCTGGATGCGCGCGAGTTCCTCTTTGCCCTCTGGCCGGTCGAAAAGGTGCCGGAAGCGGCGTTGTACTTTGAGATAGTCCTCCACCGGCCGACGCTGTCGCAGTTTGCGAGCCTTGAACGGCTGGCCAGGCTCCCACTCGTAGACTGGGAATAGCCCCGTCTCCACCGCCAGGCGCGCCACTTCGACTGTTTGGGAAGGGTCGAAGCCCCAGCCAATGCAGCAGGGGGCATCGACCTGGAGGTACTTGGCGCCAGGAATGCTGAGCGCCTTCTTCACTTTGTTGATCAGGTCGCGCGGATAGGCGATGGAAGCCGTGGCGACGTAAGGTAGGTCATGAGCGATGGCGATCGCCGGCAGGTTCTTCTTCGGCCGCTGCTTGCCAAGCTGGCAGGATCCTACTGGGCTGGTCGTCGTGTCGGCACCCTCCGGCGTAGCGCTCGAGCGCTGCACGCCGGTGTTCATGTAGGCTTCATTGTCGTAGCACACGTAAAGGGCGTCGTGGCCGCGCTCGAAGAAGCCGGAGAGGGCGCCGAGGCCGATATCGAAGGTGGAGCCATCGCCACCGAAGATGATCACTTTGGTATCGCCACGCCCGGTCATCTCCAGAGCCGCTCGCACGCCCGAGGCGACCGAGGGCGCGTTCTCGAACAGGGGATGAATCCAGGGCACGTTCCAAGCCGATTCCTCGTAGGGAGAGGTGAAGGTCTCTAGGCAGCCAGTGGCTGTGACGACGATCACGTTGCGCCCGGCGCCCATGAGCACGAGCCGGGTGACGATGGCCGTGCCACAGCCGGGGCAGGCCCGGTGGCCAGGCGCCAGCAGATCGAACTGAGTAGTGGAAACTGCGCTCACGCTTCACCCCCTTTGGTGGCTTGCTTAAGGTCGAGATAGCCCTGGTTGAGGTCCAGGAAGAGGCAATCCAATGGCGGTTCCTCGCCGTCGGCGACGGCCTGCGCGCGCCGGTACACCCGCTCCACCGAAGCCAGGCTCACTTCGCGCCCGGCCAAGCCAGCCACGAAGCCTACCACCGCCGGCCGCGGCTGGCGATGATAGAAAGCGGCCTTGATGTCGGTGGCCAATGCTCCTTCCTGGCCCATGGAGATGTTCTTGTCTAGCACCGCCAGCACTTTGGCGTGCCAGACGGCCTCGTAGATGGCCTGGGCCGGGAAGGGGCGATAGCAGCGCACCTTCACCACGCCCACCTTGTGGCCTTCCGAGCGCAGCCCATCCACCGCATCTTTGATGGTGCCCACCACTGAGCCCATAGCCAGAATAATGACCTCGGCGTCCTCGGTGCGATAGGTCTGGATGAGGCCACCGTGATGGCGTCCGAAGAGGGCGGCGAACTCGTCGGCTGCCTTCTCCACTACCCCCAGCGCCCGCCGCATGGCGAGGTGAACCTCGTAGCGGAACTCCATCAGAAGATCATCGTCCACGTAGAAGCCCCAGGTCATCGGCTTCTCTGGGTTGGCGTAGTGCACGGGTTTGTAGGGCGGTAGATAGCGGTCCACCATCTCCTGGTCGCAAAGGGCCACCGGCTCGAAGGTATGTGTCAGCATCCAGCCATCCACGCAGACCATGGTCGGCAAGAGCACGTCGGCGTCTTCGGCGATACGGAAGGCCTGGATGTGAGTGTCATGCGCTTCCTGGGCGGTTTCGCAGTAAAGCTGGACGATGCCGGGGTCGCGCAGCGAGATGGTATCCTGGTGGTCGGGCAGGATGCTGATGGGTGCGGAGAGGGTGCGATTGGCGCCGGTGAGGACGATGGGCAGCCTGGTGCCGGCGGCGTTGTAGAGCACCTCGGTCATCAGCAAGAGGCCCTGCGAAGAGGAGGCGGTGTAGGCGCGCACGCCGGTGAGGCTGGCGCCGTAGATGGCGGAGGCGGCGGAAAACTCCGACTCCACCGGGATGTACCTTGCGTTCAGCTCTCCGTCGGCCACCATCTTGGCCAGGTCTTCCACGATGTGGGTCTGAGGAGTGATGGGATAGGCGGAGATGACTACTGGCCGGGCGAGCTTGACCGCCTCGGCGATGGCCATTGAGCCTTCGAGAAAGGTGCGCTTAAGAGTAGGAGTTTGCATCGTTTACACTTCCCGCTAAGCACTTGTGTACTGACTGCAATAGGGATGAGGCTACTGGAATCATTTGGCTACTGATCGATTTGCAACGGAACCGCTCAGTGGCGGTACTACTCCACGCGGCTGATAGCCTGCTTCGGGCACTCGCGCATACATATTCCGCAGCCTTTGCAGTAGTCCTGGTCTATGAGGTAGACGCCGTCTACAGCGTAGATGGCGGCATCAGGGCACCAGTAGCTGCACAAGCCGCACTTGCTGCACTTCTCGGCGTCCACCTTCAGGTCGTAGTAGCGCCAGCGGCCGGTCTTGTTGTAGCGGGAGTTGCCCGGCTCGTCGGCTATGTTAACCACCAACACTCTGGTCATTTCGCGTTCTCCTGCGAGCAGGTTTCGCACTTCCTCGATTCGATCATGTAGGCGTAGGCCTTTTCGGCTGCCTGAATGTTCTGCTCGCCCACTCTGCCCGGGAAGCGCTCGCGCCAGGCCTGGCGCACGCCGTCGAGGCTCACCTCGCCAGTGGCGGCGAAGGCCCCCATCATCGCCGAGTTTACCAGCGGGCGATCGAAGATCTCCATCGCGATGCGCGTGGCCGGCACCGTGTGCACCTCTAGCCCTTCTGCCCAAGGGAAGGAAGCGGCCGGCTCTTCGCTGTTGACGATCACGACCGCCCCGGGCAGCAACCCCTCGCGCAGGTCCACCACCTCGGCCAGGCTGGCGTCTTGAACGATGACGTAGTCGGGATGATGCACCTTGCAACGCAGGCGAATGGGCTGGTCGGAAATGCGCACGAAGGCTTGCACTGGCGCGCCACGCCGCTCGCCGCCGCCGCCCAAGTAAGGGAAGGCCTGAGCCTCTTTGCCGTCCTCAAAGGCCGCTCGCGCCAGCAGTTCGGCCATCACCACCGAGCCCTGGCCGCCACGGCCATGAATGCGGACCTCTTTCATTTGAGACATCTGTGAACAACCCCCATCCGGCAACACTCGCACGGCAGCCCACATTGGCTGCCATACGTACGGAAATGGCTTGGCCTCTGGGCCGGCGGTTGTGCCGCCTGGTCAAAGGCCAAGCCATTATCGCACAGTGCTTGTGAGGGGACAAGTCGAACGAGAAGCGGAGAAGCTTTCTTGCCCCCGGCCTTCTCGTGTTAGGCCAGGCTGAACACAGTGTGTCATGCAGCAGGGTGTTGTCGCGTGATGATTAGCGGATAACCGGATTGCTCTGGCCAACGGTGCCCTTGCCGCAAGGACATTCGGTGCTTATACTGCGAAGTCGCTTCCATTCTACCGGTATGTCTGCCAGTATGGCCAAGGAAGGGGTAAAAAAGATGCTCGCCCTCAGTTTCGCCGTCGCCCTAGTCATTGATATCGCCTTCCCGCTTGCCGTGGCCTTCTACCTGTGGCGGCGGCTGGGCGTCTCCTGGCGCTTCTTCCTTTTTGGCGCCCTCATCTTCGCCGTCTTCCAGCTCTTCACGCGCGTGCCGGCAGTTGCCGTTCTGCAATCCGCGCTGGGGGTGACGCAGTGGCCGGCAGAGGCGGTGTGGGCTTGGCTCTTCGGGCTTTCTTTGACCGCCGGCTTGGTCGAGGAGATCGGGCGCTGGGTGGGCTACCGTTGGCTGTTCAAGCCTGCCGAGCGCACGTGGGACAACGCCCTCATGTACGGGGCCGGCCATGGCGGGCTGGAGTCTATCCTGCTGGTGGGGCTGCTCGGCGTGCTGCCGTCGCTGATCAACGTGCTCGTCTTCTCGCAGACTCCCCCCGACCGGTTGAGCGTTCCGCCAGAGGCGGCGGCCCAAATACAGCAGCTTCTGACCTTGTCGTGGTGGTTGCCGCTGTTGGGTGGTTTCGAGCGCATCGCCGCGGTCATCTTCCACATCGGGATGTCGGTGGTCGCGCTCCAGGTCTTAACCAACAGCCGAATGGTCTGGCTTTGGCTGCAGTGGCCTTGCACACCTTGGTCAACATCTCTGCGGTGGGGGCGAACCGGGTCTGGGGGGCAGTTGCCAGCGAGGTCATCGTCGGGGCCTTCGCCTTGCTGGCCATCTGGCTCATCTTCCGCCTGCGTCCAGCGGTACGAACCTCTGCGCGAGGCGGATGAGCTGCCGGACGCCTCTTGCGTAATCGATTACGCAAACCATTGCGCAGGAGATTGTGGTAACATGCTCTCGCGCCCCCAATTCCCAGACGTATTCCGCGGGAGCCGGGGCCGAAATGGTGAGCAGAGAACGCAATCACTCCCTTGAGACAGCACTGGTGCACGGTGCCCCGATCCTTGCCTGAGGGTCTCCGTCTCGAGAGTCCGGATGGCGTGCAGCTTGAGCGAGGAGGGATACGATGTCAACCGATCTGGCCGTTTCCGAGGTCCGTTTCGAGCATCTTCGTGAGACGCTGGGCATCGGCGTCGCTCGGCCGCGGCTGAGCTGGATGGTTTCTACCGAGGCCAAAGGCTGGACCCAGATTGCCTACGAGATCGAGGCCAGGGGAAGAGACGGGCAGCCGCGCACGACGGGCAAGGTCGAATCGGCCGAGTCGGTGCTGGTGCCTTGGCCGTTCGCTCCTCTGGCGTCCCGCGAGCGCGTCTCGGTGCGAGTCAGGGTCTGGGGCAACAATGGCCAAGCCTCGGACTGGAGTGCACCTGCCTGGGCCGAGGCGGGGCTGCTCAAAGCGGACGACTGGGTAGCGCGCTTCGTGACGCCAGATTGGGATGAAGACACAAGCACGATGCAGCCTAGCCCACTGCTGCGTCGCGAATTCGACCTGAGGACCGCGGTGCAGCAGGCTCGCCTCTATGTCACGGCGCTCGGCCTTTACGAGGCTCAGATCAACGGCCAGGTCGTCGGCGATCAGGTACTCTCGCCGGGCTGGACCAGCTACAACCACCGGCTGCGCTACCAGACGTTCGACGTTACTGGCTTGCTACGCAAAGGGCGCAACGCCATCGGCGCCATACTTGGCGATGGTTGGTATCGCGGCCGCCTGGGCTTCTTCGGCGGCCGGCGCAACATCTACGGTGACCGCCTTGCCCTGCTGGCACAGCTTGAAGTCGAGTATACCGATGGCACCACAGAGACCATCGCCACCGACCTCACCTGGCGAGCCACCCGCGGCCCCATCCTGGCCAGCGACATCTACGACGGCGAAACCTACGATGCGCGCCGCGAACCGCGCGGCTGGTCGGAGCCTGACTACGACGACCACGACTGGGCCGGCGTCCGCTTGCTGGAGAGGGACCTGACTACTCTCGTCGCCCCCAGTGGCCCGCCGGTTCGCCGCATCCAGACTCTCAAACCGGTGGACATCATCAAGTCGCCCTCAGGGCGGACGATAGTGGATTTTGGGCAGAACATCGCTGGTTGGCTGCGCCTCCGGGTCCAGGGGCCACCCGGCCAGACGATCCGCCTGCGCCACGCCGAGGTGCTGGAAAACGGCGAGCCCTGCTATCGCACCCTGCGCACTGCCAAGGCCACGGATTCCTACACCCTGCGCGGAGAGGGAGTGGAGACATGGGAGCCTCGCTTCACTTTCCACGGCTTCCGCTACGCCGAGGTCGAGGGCTGGCCAGGGGAATTGCATAGCGACGACCTTACAGCGGTGGTCTGCCACTCGGACATGGAGCGCACCGGCTGGTTCGAGTGCTCCAACCCGCTCCTCAACCAGCTCCACGAGAACATCGTCTGGACCATGCGTAGCAACTTCCTCGACGTTCCCACCGACTGCCCGCAGCGTGACGAGCGCCTAGGCTGGACGGGCGATTGCGAGGTCTTCTCGCCCACGGCCACCACGCTTTACGACTGCGCAGGCTTCCTCGCCTCCTGGTTGGCCGACGTAGCAGCCGACCAGGGCGATGATGGAGCCGTGCCGCTCTACGTTCCCAACATCAAGGCGGGACCCATCACGCCCGCCGCCGTCTGGGGCGATGCCACCACTGTCGTGCCCTGGGTGCTTTATCAGCGCTTCGGCGATGCTGGCATCCTGGAAGCCCAGTTCGAGAGCATGCGCTCCTGGGTGGACTATGTCGCCGGCCGGGCTGGCGATAGCCTGCTGTACGACAAGGACGTTCCCTACGGCGACTGGCTCGACCCAGCCGCTCCACCCGACCGCCCGGGCGACACGCGTACTGATGCCACTCTTGTTGCCACCGCCTACTTCGCCCGCTCCGCCGAGCTGGTGGCACAGGCGGCCCGCGTCCTGGGAAGAGAGACCGAGGCGAAGCGCTACGAATCCCTCGCCGCCGGGGTCCGGGACGCCTTCGCCCGTGAGTATGTAGCGCCTTCAGGCCGAGTAGTGAGCGACTCGGCCACCGCCTACACGTTGGCGATCCAGTTCGGCCTCCTGCCCACTCCCGAGCAGCGCCAGCGGGCGGGGGCGCGGCTGGCCCAGATCGCACGCGATAACCAGTATCGCATCAGCTCCGGCTTCGTCGGCACGGCCATCCTTTGCGACGCACTCTGCAGCGTGGGTGAATATGATACCGCCTTTCGCATGCTCACCCAGCGTGCCTGCCCCTCGTGGCTCTACCCAGTGACGATGGGTGCAACCACGATTTGGGAGCGCTGGGATAGCATGTTGCCCGATGGCTCGGTCAACCCGGGCGCCATGACCTCGTTCAATCACTACGCCCTCGGCTCCGTTGGCGACTGGATGTATCGCACCATAGGCGGCCTCGCCCCCGCTGAGCCGGGCTACCGCCGGCTGGACCTGCAGCCTCACATCGGCGGCGGTCTGACCAGCGCCCGCGCTCGCCATCTGACCCCTTACGGCATGGCCGAGTGCGCATGGAAGATCGAAGGAGGGGTGGTGCAGGTAGAGGCCGTCATTCCCCCCAACGTGTCGGCCCGCGTGGTGCTCCCCCAGAGCGATCTCGCTCCCGTCGAAGTGGGCTCTGGGCAATACCACTGGTCCTACCGAGCCGTGCCTCCGCAGCGGCATCTGCTCACGCTCGACAGCACGTTCAGCGAGCTTTTCGCGGACGCCGACTTGTGGTCGCAGGTACTCGAGCTGGCCCCGGAGATGGCGGTCCTGGAGGAGATCACGCCCGTCAGCAGCAGCACGACGCTCAGATTGCAGCTTCTTTTCCAGCCGAATGCCGAGGAGATGATGCGGTCTCTGCAAGCGGCGCTAGACAAGATTCAGGGAGAGAAGAACCCCGCCTAGCCTGGCTTCCAGTTCTCCTTTGCGGGGAGAATAGGGTGAGGAGTGCGGCCTGCCTAGGGCTAGGCGGGCTTGCTACGTCGTCGGCCCGATCCGCTGGAAACCGAACTGCCGCTCCCCGCCGATCTCGGCCTTGGTCAGCTTGCCGTTGGCCACGGCCACTATCTCGTCCAGAATCTCCTGGCCGATATCGGCTACCGATTTGCCCTCGCTGAGAATGGCGCCGGCGTTGATGTCCATGTTGTCCTCCATGCGCCGGTACATCTCGGTGTTGGTGGCCACTTTGATAACGGGGGCGATAGGCGAGCCCATGGGATTGCCACGGCCGGTGGTGAAGACGCAGATTTGGGAGCCGCCCGCGATCATGGCCGTTAGCTGCTCCACGTCTTGGCCGGGGGTATCCATCAGCACCAGCCCCTTCTTGGTCGGCTTCTCGGCGTAGCGCAGAACCTCGGTAATCGGGGTGTGCCCACCCTTGTGCACACAGCCCAGCGACTTCTCCTCGATCGTGGTAAGGCCCCCGCGCATGTTGCCGGGCGAGGGATTGGCCCCGCGAATATCGTTGCCGGTGGCCTTGACCATCTCCTCATAGTCACGCACCATCTTGATCACCTGCTGGCCCACCTCTGGCGTGATCGCCCGGCGGGCCAGCAGGTGCTCGGTACCGATCATCTCGGTAGTCTCGGCCAGGATGACTGTGCCGCCGGCCTCCACCACGCGATCGCTGGCCCAGCCCAGGGCCGGGTTGGCCGTGATGCCGGAGAGAGCGTCGGAGCCACCGCATTCCGTGCTGAGGATGATATCGGCCAAAGAGGCCTTCTCCCGCTGGTAGGTGGCAGCATGCCGCAGTAGCTTGCGGGCGACCTCGATACCCTTTTCGGTCGTCTTGTTGGTGCCACCCATCTCCTGCACGTTCATCCATTCCACGGTCTGCCCGGCCGCCGCCACCTTCTCGGCGAAGCCGGCAGCGCTGAAGGCCTCGCAGCCTAGGCCGATGATGAGCACAGCCGCCACGTTGGGGTTGGTGGCAAAGCCGACCATCGTCCGTTCCATCTGGGCCAAGTCTTCTCCCAACATAGCGCAGCCCTGAGCGTGCGTTACTGCCACCACTTCGGGCAGGGCCAGGCCGATCTTTTCCACAGTACGGTTGGCGCAGAAGACGGACGAG
>Ga0123519_10012370_pt1 | contig 12430 bp, 10 predicted proteins | sample YelNatPaOPRAMG02_FD_87396 | JGI IMG/M metagenome (GOLD analysis project Ga0123519, IMG submission 87396) | Hot spring microbial communities from Yellowstone National Park - Yellowstone National Park OP-RAMG-02 (version 2) | ecosystem: Environmental > Aquatic > Thermal springs > Hot (42-90C) ...
TCCTTACCATCGTCTTGATATTTCGGCAACATATATATTTAAAATATTCAAATTAGATTGTGAAATTAATTTATCGGTTATAAATGTTTACAATCGTGCAAATCCTTATTTTATTTATTATTTTGTTGAGACAAATCTTGATAAATATAGCATCTCTGTCAAGCCAAAATTAGTTTCTCTTTATCCTGTATTGCCGTCTTTTTCATTATCTGTAAATTTTTAATGATACCAATATGTTTTTTCAAAATCTTACTGATATTAAAAAAATAAAATTCAATAAGTTACATTATTCAATAATAAATTATCGGCACATCAAGATAAATTTGATTAACCTTATCTTAATAATTATTATTTTAATCATTAGCTTTTCATGCATGAATGAAATTGATTTCGATATACCTGCATCAAAATCAAGAATTGTTGTCGATGGTTGGATTGAACGAGGTGAGTATCCTATAGTTGTTTTAACGCGTAGTACTTCTTATTTTACAGTTGTTGATTCTGCAAGTTTTGTTGATTTTGTTGAATTACGGGCTAAAGTCACTATTAGTAATAATGAAAAAACTGAAGTTCTTACCTTGAAAAGAAATAAAAGTAAATTCCCTCAATATTTTTATACCGGCAGTGAGATAATTGGCGAAATTGGTAAGACTTATTTTCTTGAGGTAAAATATTATGATACTATACTAACGGCAACTACTACTATTCCACGTGTACCTCCAATTGATACAGCTTGGTTTGAGCCAAAAGATAATGCTGATTCAGTTGGAATAATACGATTTCAGTTTGTTGATAATCCTTCTGAAAAAAATTATTATCTTGTTTTATATAAAATCGAAAATGAAATTAATGAATTTGTTCCTGCTTATTTATCGGCAATTGAAGATTCTTATATTAACGGAAATATTGTGAAATTCAGTTTGTATCAGGGTGTTTCAAATCCTTTAGACAATAAAAGAAGTATTTATTTTAACCGTAAAAATACCGTAATAATAAAGTTAAGTGCTATTGATGAAGCTTCCTATTTTTTCTGGAGAGGTTATCAGGTTGAAATGATGAATTCGGTAAATCCCTTTGCTTCAATAAGTTTTAATATGAAGAGTAATATTGAGGGTTTTGGTTTCGGAATTTGGAGTGGGGCAGATGTAACTTTTTACAGGTTTAAATAAATTCATTTTCTTTTCATTTAAGTTTTATGAAAGCATTCACTTAGTAGTATAATATTTTTAAAATCATTTATCAATTTGGTTTGATACGGTTGTAATTATTATTTATTCGATTGTTATTGTGATATAAGATTTTTTTATATAAGTTTGCTTCCAAAAATTTTAAGTATATGAATTCTTCTGATTTTTTAATAGTCGGAGCAGGCGTTGTTGGTTTATCAGTGGCAAGGGAACTTAAAAATAGATATCCCGATTCAAAGATAAATATCATTGAAAAAGAACCCGATGTTGCATATCATAGCAGCGGGCGTAACAGTGGAGTTTTGCATGCCGGGTTTTATTATTCTGCCGATTCTTTAAAGGCTAAATTTTGCCGTAATGGAAATAAGATGCTTAAAGAATATTGTAAAGAAAGAAAACTTAGTCTGAACGAATGTGGTAAGGTTGTTGTTGCCCGAAATGAAAGTGAACTTGTAAGTTTATTTGAATTAGAAAAACGTGGCAAAAAAAATGGTGTTGATGTATCTATAATTGATACAAAACAATTATCTGAATTTGAACCAAATGCTAAAACTCATCAATATGCCTTGTATTCGCCAACCACAGCAACTGTTGACCCTGCCGAGGTTAATATTGCTATAAAAAACGAGCTTATTGATAAGGGAATTAATATTTTCTTTAATGAAGAATTCAAATCAAAAAAAGAAAATAATATTGTTGTAACTAAAAAAGGAACTTTGTTTCAGGCAGGAGTTATCATTAATGCAGCCGGACTTTATGCTGATAAAATAGCAAAACAATACGGTTTTTCTGAAAAATATACTATTATTCCCTTTAAAGGTATTTATCTTAAATATACAAATAATGATTTGCCTGTAAAAACAAATATATATCCTGTTCCTAACTTAAAAAATCCCTGGCTTGGTGTTCATTTTACATATACTGTCGATAATAGGGTCAAAATCGGACCTACTGCTACTCCCGCATTTTGGAGAGAAAATTATAAAGGATTTGCAAAATTTAAAGGTAATGAGTTTATTCAGATATTAGGCTGGGAAGCTCTTTTATTCATTACCAATGCCTTTTATTTCAGAAATATTGCTATCGATGAAATTAAAAAATATAATAGAAATTATTTTGTTAGTTTAGCAAGCGAACTCGTCCATTCAATTAATAAAAAAGGATTTACCGAGTGGACAAAGCCCGGAATAAGGGCACAACTATTAAATGTAAATACTAAAGAACTTGTTCAGGATTATGTAATTGAGTCGGATAAAAAAACTGTTCATATTTTGAATGCAGTTTCTCCGGCTTTTACCAGCTGTTTCCCTTTTGCCGAATATATCGTTGATAATTATATTACTAAATAGTTTTTAATTGTAGATTTTGTGTTTTATTTGAAAAAATTGTTCTTGAAAAGACACATACTATTAGTTTGTAATTAAATATCATTTTTAGTAATAATGTCTATAATTTTTTCATTTCCAGATGATATCCATTTTATAAGATAAGGATTATAAATATATTTTTCCGAAAATTTAATAAATTCATCAATATTTAATTCAGTACCAACCATTGCTACACCAAGTTTTTTTATATCATTGGCATTGCATAATTGTTCAAAATGATTACCGGCTGGTTTTATTAAAAGAGGTTTGCCTAAATAAATAGCTTCGGCTGGAGTTTCAAATCCTGCATTAGTTATTACACCTTTGCACGAAATAAAAATTTTGATATATTCATCATATTCAAGTTTTTTGATAATAAAATTATCATTTTTATAATTAAAATTTTTGGGTATTGAATCGTCAATAAATATATAAAATTGTTCTTTATCATGTTTTTTATGCCATTCAGCAATATCATTTATATAGCCTGCGTTTAAAAGATAAATAAGAAAAAAATCTTTATTCTGCCCTGTATTATTCAAAATTTGAGCACGAATTAATGGCGGTGATATATATATTTTTTTTGGTATACAATCATTTGCAGGGTATAATGATAACCCTATTTTTTTATATGCTTTTAGTGAGGTTAGTTTTGTATAAGTATTCAGTAAAAATTTACTAATTTTAAAATTATTAGGCATCTGATATACAGTATGTTGCATAAAATATTGATGTCCAATACAAATAAATTTGCATTTTGGTCTGTAAATAAAATTGTATAAGCCCCCGATTATATCATAAAAATTTATAATTATATCGGGTTTATATTTTTTAACAGCTTTTTTAATAATAAAGATGCTATAAAAAAATGAAGGAGAAATAATTATGTTATAAATGAATGATAAAAAAATCTTTATTTGTTTATTTTTTTTATCTCTTATAAAATTTGGGCTATCGAAACATATATATGGTGAGTTAATTTTATTAAAAAAATAATCAGGAACTTTTCTAAAACGACTTTTACCTATTAATGAGCAAACAAGAACATGATTGTTTTTATTTAATATTTGCGATAAAGCGATTGCCTGCGATATATGTCCTCTTCCTTCACCTTGTACAATAAACAGGAATTTCATTTATGTTTATTATTAAGCTTTACAAATGATAATGCCTCTTTTGAAGCATTCTGTTCAGCTTCTTTCTTCGATTTTCCTTTTCCTTTACCAATTATTTCATTATTTACAGTAACATTTGAAATAAAAGCGGGTATTGAATCAGACGATTCAAAATCTTCTGACGTATCAAATATTAGATCATAACGGTTTTTCTGCGACCATTCAAGAAGAAGGCTTTTAAAATCATTATCAGTATTTGCCAAATCTTCAAGTTGTAAATGCTTATCGACAATGCGGCTAATTATAAATTTTTTTGTTCTGTTATATCCTTTATCTAAAAATATTGCACCAATTAAAGCTTCAAGTGCATTTCCGTTAATATATTTTATATAATGAATGTTATTGGTTTGGGCTATTACATATTGATCGATATTTAAAATAAGTGCGATGGAGTTCAAATTTTCACGATTAACGATTTTTGATTTTAATTTTGTTAAAAAACCTTCATTTTTATCAGGAAATTTTTTAAAAAGATATTCGGCAATGACTGCGTCTAATATACTATCGCCTAAAAATTCGAGACGTTCATTATTTATTAATATACCTTCAAATTCAACAGATGCTGATTTATGTATAAAAGCGAGTTCAAAAAGATATGTCTTTGTGGGTATAAATCCAGTAAGTTTATATAAAAAAAAATAAAACTTCTTTTTATTAAGAAAAAGAAGTTTTATTAGATAAAAAAAATGTCGTAACACTTTTTATTCAGTAAATTTTTTAAAAATAACAGAAGCGTTATGTCCACCAAATCCAAATGTATTGCTTAAAGCAATATTTATTTTTCTTTCCTGCATTTTGTTTACAGTAAGGTTTAATTTTGGATCGATTTCAGGATCAAGCTCAGAAAAGTTTATAGTAGGAGGAACAAAGTTATGATTAATTGATAATATACATACTATTGCTTCGGCTGCTCCGGCTGCACCAAGAAGATGTCCCATCATCGATTTGGTTGAGCTTATATTAAGTTTATATGCATGGTCTTTAAATACTTCGATTATAGCTTTAAGCTCAGCGACATCACCTAATGGTGTAGCTGTACCGTGCACATTAATATAATCTACTTCGCTAGGTTGGATATTTGCATCTTCCAAAGCGTTTCTCATTACGAGATTTGCCCCAAGTCCTTCGGGATGTGGAGCTGTAATATGATATGCATCGGCTGACATACCTCCGCCAATTATTTCGGCATATATTTTGGCTCCACGTTTCCTTGCATGCTCATATTCTTCAAGGATTAGTGTTCCAGCACCTTCGCCCATAACAAATCCATCACGGGTTTTATCAAAAGGTCGTGAGGCAGTTTTATATTCATCGTTTCTGGTAGATAATGCCTGAGAAGCATTAAAACCACCAACGCCTGCTTCATTTATAGGTGCTTCACTTCCTCCGGTAACAAACATTATCGCCTTTCCTAATCTGATGTAATTAAAGGCATCAATAAGTGCATTTGTAGAAGTTGCACATGCCGAAACAACACCGAAATTTGGGCCTCTGAAACCATATTTCATAGAAATATGACCTGATATAATATCAGATATCATCCTTACAATAAAGAATGGGCTAAATCTGGGAATACAACCTCCTTGTGTATAGCTCTTTACTTCATTTAAAAATGTTTCAATACCACCAATTCCTGAGCCATATATTACACCGACACGATCTCTATCTACTTTTTCAATATCAATTCCTGAGTCTGCAATTGCCTGTTCGGTAGCAGCCAAAGCATATTGCGAAAAAAGATCGTATTTTTTCAATTCCTTACGATCAAAATAGGCTGCTCCATCAAAATTTTTTACTTCACAGGCAAATTTTGTTTTAAAATTTGTTGTATCAAAACGGGTTATTAAACAACTTCCGCTTACACCAGCTTTAAGATTCTGGGTTAGTTCTGTTATTGAATTCCCTAATGGGTTTATACAGCCTAACCCAGTTACTACAACTCGTTTTAATTCCATGCAAATGTTTTTTGGTCTGTAGTTTTGAAAAACTATAGCTATTTCTTTACATTTTCTTCAATGTACTTAATAGCTTCGCCCACTGTGCTTATGCTTTCTGCTTTGTCATCAGGAATTCCAATATTGAATTCTTTTTCAAATTCCATAATTAATTCTACCGTGTCAAGTGAATCAGCTCCTAAGTCGTTCGTGAAACTTGCTTCAGGAGTTACTTCTTTTTCATCTACTCCTAATTTGTCAACGATAATAGCTTTTACTCTTGATGCAATGTCTGACATAATTTTTAGTTTTTAGTTAATAAATAAATTTGTTTTTAAATTTTCGCCAAATATATATCAAAAAAAATAAATTTTCTAAATCCTATTTTTAATTTTGTAATAAAATTTTAATTTTTTATTAATTTATATTATAAATTTTTACTATAAATATCTGTAAATGAAAAATTTGGCCATTTTTGCGTCGGGTTCTGGTACTAATGCCGAAAATATCATTATTTATTCACAACTTTCTAAATTATTTTGTGTGAAATTAATTTTATCTAATAAATATGATGCTGGTGTTATTGATAGAGCCAAAAAATACAATGTTCCTGTACTTGTTTTTGATAAAAAAATGTTTTATGAAAGTAACGAAGTAATAAATATTCTTAAGAAGAATTCAATTGATTTTATTATTCTCGCTGGTTTTTTATGGCTTGTTCCCGCCTCTCTTATTAAAGAATTTAATGAGAAAATTATTAATATTCATCCTGCTTTATTGCCTAAATATGGAGGCAAAGGTATGTTTGGAATGAACGTACATAATGCTGTTATTCAAAATGACGAGAAAATGAGTGGTATAACTATTCATTATATTGATGAAGTATATGACAGAGGAAAATATATTTTACAGGTTTGTATTAAGGTTGAGGATAATGATACTCCCGATTCTTTGGCAAACAAAATACATCAACTTGAATATTATTATTTTCCGAAGGCTATCGAATTTGAAGTTTTGAAATCGCTTTAGTGACAATATTTTTCTTATTGTTTTAAATCAAAACATTAAATTTACTTTATTTTTTGCGAGATTATTGAAAAAAAATTTCTGTTTTATATAATCTACTATCTACTATTACTAAATAAATTTTAGGAATGTTTTTTTTATATTTTGGGTTCTTTTATCCATTAATATCACTTTAATTTTATACTCTTAGCCTATGTTATAATTCAGATATACTCAGTTTGTCAATTATAATTAATTAAAAATGGTATGCCGAGAACGTAAGGGTTTTTATTTGTGGCCTATTGCGGTTTTCATTGATGACTTTATTTTTAATAAAATTTTTGTATAAAAACTGATTTCAAATCGAAAATATGAGACCATAAAGAATACTTAAATTTGATTGTTATCATTGTTTTATAATTGTAAAAGTGAAGGCTTAAATAAATAATTTTAGTAGAGCGTAATTTTTATTATTGATTTATTTTTCTTTTTTCCAAACGATTTTTTCGATTAAACAATCTTCTTTTTTTAATGATTTTTTTACTTCTTCGCGAAAAGCCGGAATTGATGTTACAGCTTTTATTCCATCAACTTTAAGTCCAACATCATAGGTTTCAATTGTCTTTTTATTTTTTTTATTATAACAGTAAAGGTAATATTTTCCATCAGTTATACCTTTAAAGTAAACAAATTGTTTGTCTTCGATTTGTGTAACATAACCTTTGAATTTTGTATCGTTTACCCAGTAATTTTCGCCTGTATCTAATACTTCAACATTATATGAATATTCATCAGCTTTTTCTATTTTAACTTTTTTTACATATGAGGTATTATCTGTTGCAGTCCATGTTCCAAGCAAATTTTTATCAATCTTTTCTTCACCTGGCATACCTAGCGGATAGTCGGTTCCTACCGGACAACCTGCTAGTAATAAAAGAGGAATAAACCAAAATATTTTAATTCTTCTTTTAAAATTTGACATTAATAATACGATTTGTTTAAACCACATTTGTGGAATAAATTGTATGATTTTATTTTCATACTTTTTAGGAGCAAATAATTGTTTCATTTTTTTCATTTTTTCAATGGTTAATTAAAAATACCCAAGACAAATACAATATTTAAAGTATTGCACTATGGATTAATAGATTTTAATTTATTTATTTTGTTATTAATATAAATTATTAATAAAAGTAACCACTGAAAAAATGTATTCTTAAATTATGTCCGAAAACATTAAGTTTACTTAGGTAATTTAAGTCCTCTTTCTCGAGCCATTTTTTCGAGACGCGCCTGAAATCCTGATTTTTTTGGGGTCTTTTTTGCATTTTCATTAAGCTTGCGCAAAATTTCTTCTTCATCAACAAATTTTTTAAATAACCACATCTGTATAAATGTAAATATATTTGTAAGAAGGTAATAATAGCTCAATGCTGCGGCATAGTTGTTAAACCAGAATAAGAACATTACAGGCATAAAATACATAATAAATTTCATTCCGGGAAATTGCTGATTGCTTGCAGCGGTCATCTGATTATTCAGATATGTATATATAATTGTTGAAATAGTCATAAGTAGTGTAAACAAACTTACATGATTGCCATAACCAAAAGGTACTGTGAAAGGCAATTGCAGGATTGAGTCGTATGATGATAAATCATCGGCCCACAAAAAACTCTGATGCCTTAATTCTATTGAAGCAGGAAAGAACCTGAACATTGCAATTAATATTGGAAATTGGATTAATAAAGGTAAACATCCACCCAATGGATTTATGCCTACTTTTTTATATAAAGCCATTACGGCTTGTTGTTTTTTCATGGCATCTTCCTGTTTCGGATATTTACTGTTTATTTCATCAATCTGAGGTTTAAGAACTTTCATTTTTGCACTCGAAAGATATGATTTATAGGTAAGTGGTAGTATTATTATTTTAATGAATATTGTAAGTAAAAGAATTACAATACCATAATTACCAATATAATTATCCAGAAAATTAAATACAGGAATAATAAGAAACTGATTAACGGCTTTTATAATGTTTTTTCCAAGTGGTATAAGTCTTTCAAACTTTTGATGGTATTTGCGCATTGTGTTAAAATGATTTGGACCAAAATAAAACTCAAAATCAATAGATTTATCATGATATAAGGAAAATGGAACACTCATTTTTGAAGAAAATAGCTTTAAATATGGCGTTCCACCAGTCAATTTTTCACAATCGAGTGAGGCATTCATAAAATTATTTTTTGCAACAATTATTGATGAAAAAAATTGTTGTTTAAAGGCTATCCATTTAAGTTTTGTATTAATATTGATATTACTTTTATTGCCTCGAGGCGATAGTTCATTAACTTCTTCATCTATGTGTTTATATCCTATTGTAGTATAATTAGCTTCATTTTCTGCGCCTTTTTCAAGCTGTGGTGAATACATTTTCCATACAAAATCTAAATATGTTGTATTTGTTGGTAAAAGATTTTCCATTCCAACAAAATTTATTTTAAAATTAATTTTGTATGAATCTGGTTTTAAGGAATATACATATTCGATATATCGGTCATTTCCGGCATAAAGTCTTAACGATGTACTTGCCGAATCTTTGCTTGCCACAATATGAGTTGCTGAATCAACAGGTTTAAAAAATAAATCATTTGAAAATAAAGCTCTATTGTTTGAGAAAAATTCAAATCCGAAAACAGTTGAATCGCCCGAAAATAAAATTAAAGGTTTTCCATTATAAGCTTTATAATTTTTTAATTCAACTGAATAAGGACGACCTCCTCTTGTTGAAATAGTAAGCTTAAGTAAATTATTTTCGAGAGTAATAAATGAGTTTTCGCCAATTGCCGATACAGCAAAATCACCATATATATTTTTTAGTACTGAGGTATCGGCCTTTTTATTTTCAGTTTGCTGTGCAATTATGGCAGGTTGACTTATTATTTCTTGCTTTTTTCTTAGTTCTTCTTCCAATTGTTTTTGCTGCTCTACAAGTGCCAGTGAATCGCGCAAACGTTTTGCCTCATTTAGTTTTTCCTGTGATGGCTTGTTTAATATGCCATATACAATAATTATTGCAATAATCAATACTATTCCTATAATCGTGTTCTTATCCATTGTAAATTAAAGTTTTTAAATTTATTTAATTAATTAAGTTAAAGTAGATTTAATAAAAGAAACAAAAAGAGGATGTGGATGAAGTACAGTACTTTTGTATTCGGGATGAAACTGAACTCCTAAAAACCATTTAAGTGAAGGTATTTCCATAATTTCAATGAGTTTAGTTTCAGGGTTAAAACCTGAAGCTTTCATACCTGCTTTTTCAAATTCTTTTAAGTATTTATCATTGAATTCATAACGATGTCTGTGTCTTTCGATTATTACTTTTTGCTGATATGCTTGCATGGCAAGAGAACCTTTTTGCAGCATGCAAGGATAACCTCCTAATCTCATTGTACCACCTTTTTCGATTATACTTTTTTGCTGTTCCATTAAATCTATTACGGGATATTTTGTGTTTGGATCCATCTCGGTCGAATGAGCTTCTTTATATCCCAGAACATTACGTGCAAATTCAATAACAGCGCATTGTAATCCAAGACAGATTCCGAAAAAAGGAATATTATTTTCGCGGGCATATTTTATCGCCTCAATTTTACCGTCAATTCCTCTGTGCCCAAAACCTGGTGCTACAATTATACCGTCATATTCGCTTAAAATATTTTTTATATTATTTGCATTAATTGTTTCTGAATGAATGTGTTTTAACTCTATTTTACATTCATTGGCGGCTCCTGCATGTATTAAGGCCTCATTTATCGACTTGTACGAGTCAGATAATTCAACATATTTTCCAACTAAGGCTATCTTTTTTGTATATTTTGGATTATGATATTTATGAAGAAATTCTTCCCATGAATCAAGTTTTGGCTTTCCTTTTAATGGTAAATTTAGTTTCTTAAGTACTGTTTCATCGAGTTTCTCTTTGTGCATCATTAAAGGCACTTCGTAAATTGTTTTTACATCAATAGATTCGATTACCGATTCGTATTCGACATTACAAAATAATGATACTTTTCGCCTTATATCGTTAGTAAGTGTTTTCTCTGTTCTTAATACCAGTATATCGGGTTGAATACCATTTTCAAGTAACACTTTTACTGAATGCTGCGTTGGTTTTGTCTTTAATTCGCCTGATGCATTTAGGTATGGAACTAATGTAAGATGAATAAAAACAGTATTTGTAGGTCCTAATTCCCACTTTAGCTGACGAACAGCTTCAATAAATGGTAATGACTCAATATCGCCAACAGTTCCGCCAATTTCTGTAATTACAATATCATATTTATACAATGTTCCTAATAATTTTATTCGCCTCTTTATTTCATCGGTTATATGAGGTATTACCTGTACAGTTTTGCCTAAGTAATCGCCTTTACGCTCTTTGTTTATTACCGATTGATATACCTGTCCTGTAGTAACATTGTTGTCTTTTGTGGTATGTATATTTGTAAACCTTTCATAATGACCTAAATCAAGGTCAGTTTCTGCTCCATCCTCAGTTACATAACATTCACCATGCTCGTAGGGATTTAAAGTTCCTGGATCAACATTTATATATGGATCAAGCTTTTGTATTGTAACATTATAATCCCTTGCCTGTAAAAGTTTACCTAATGATGCCGAAATTATCCCTTTTCCAAGCGAAGAAGTAACTCCTCCGGTAACAAATATGTATTTTGTGGTTGCCAAATTTTACATTTTTATTCGGGGTGCAAAGTAACAAAATATTCCCTAAAAACAGAATTTTAAATTACATGTTTATTTAAAAATTATTTTTTATTTTACTTAATCACTTCCAACATAATTTATAATGCTCTATTTATTTTAATTTATAAATGTTATATTATAGTTTTTGCATCAACAATACCTTTTTAAATGTATATTCTTTGATCGCACACAATGCGACAATTCTTTATAAACACATAAGTTACATTGATATTGCAAAAATTTCTCATTAATTTAATATTCATATAAAGCCTCATTCATATTCATTTACGACTTCGTATAAGTCGAATTATTTTAGTAATTGCAATGATAGTAAAGATTTTACGAAAAATTTGCAGAGATTTTCCTTCATGCTCCTTTTATTAAATCTTCCGTTGAATTTATGATTAAACATTTTTTTTAATATCAAATTGAAAATATTTAAACTAAAAAATGGTTTAAGCTTTTGTTCTTATAGAGTAATACGAAAAAAGAGAAAACTTCAATATTTTTACTAAATTATAATTTTTATCTTATATATTTGTCAAAATTATTCGTTATATTATTGATGAAGAAATATTTGTTTTTACTACTTTTATTTTTACCGACATTACGACTTTTTGCTTCTGATTATTATAAAATTAAAGCATATATAAAGTCTTTTGATGATTCAACTGCTGTGTCTTATGCCCATATTATTATTAAACAGTCAAATTATTTCTTAGTTGCCGATGATTTTGGTTATTTCGAAGAAAATTTCAGGAGCGAAGATACTTTAATTATTATGGCACTTGGATTTGTAATAAAAGAAATACCTGTAAAAGATTTATCATATATAATTGTAAATAAAATATATCTCCAGACAAGGTTTTATGAAATTCCTGAGGCGGTTATTTTTCCTTATAAAACCTATGATGAATTTAAACAAGCCTTTATTAACCTTAAGCTTCCAAAAGAAAAGGAAATCGAACTTGATTTGCCTGTATTTGAAA
>Ga0123519_10012374_pt1 | contig 12428 bp, 8 predicted proteins | sample YelNatPaOPRAMG02_FD_87396 | JGI IMG/M metagenome (GOLD analysis project Ga0123519, IMG submission 87396) | Hot spring microbial communities from Yellowstone National Park - Yellowstone National Park OP-RAMG-02 (version 2) | ecosystem: Environmental > Aquatic > Thermal springs > Hot (42-90C) ...
CTCTTCCGGTTCAATTAAACCTTCTACTTCTTTACCTTCACTTTCCGCTTTAAAAATTAATTTTTGTAATTCTACCGGAATAACTCGTGCTGCATTTACAACTTTTACACGACTTCCTTCCTTTCCTACAAAGTAACTTGAACTAAAAGACTCGTTTGGATAATATTTAACTTCGAGCATACTTTTTACCTCCTTCTCTTCCAAAGGTTCTTTTTCAGCCTTAGGAATTTCTTTTGTTATAACAGGTTCTTTAGGTACAGATTTTTCTGTTTCTAAAAACTCTGTTTTTTGTAAATCTTTCATTATTTCTTCGATTTTCGCTTTGTAAAGTAGTTTCTGTTCTTCTATTGGTAATTCAGGGTGTATTTCAATATAAGTGTTTGTATCTTTACCGCCTATAAATAATTTACCCTTATCCTCTGAAATAGGTTGTAAAACAATTCCTTCTCCAAGATCAATTGTTTTAGGTGTAGTAACAGTGACTTCTACTCCTTCTCTTCTTATTTCTTCTTTCTTTTCATCAGCTGTTACTGTTTCTAAAGAAGCAGCTTCAGTTTTTGGTGCTTCTACTTTTTTCTCAACTTCTTTAACAGAAGGTAAAACTTGTTTTACTTCTTTCTCAACATCTTTAGCTTGTTCTGAAACTTCCTTCTCTATTTCAGGTCTAACACTCTTTTCCATAACTTTTAGTGTTTCACCTAATTGTTTACGAATTTCGTCTTCAATAATACGTTTAAATTGTAATTCTATCTTTCTTTCTATTTCTTTTGCTACAAAAGTATCAATGTCTTCAACAGCTTCTACTACTCCTTCTGGTTCTTTTGGTTTTGGAGATGTTTTTGGTTTCTCTGTAGGTTTTGTTTCAGGTGTAGGAGTTTCAGCTGCTGTCTTTTTTGCTCCTGGATGCGCAATAATGTTTGGTTCCATATTTAATACTCCTTTGTGTCTCCAATAATTTTCAAAATGTGAAGACAGTTTTTCAAACCCTTTTTGTGATGCAAAAACTTGTAAGATTCTCGCAGTTGGATCTGCGGGTACATTAACAATTGAATCTTCTGTAAAAACTAAACCATAATTTTCTTCAAATACGATATTACCGTTTATTTGTTTTTTACCTTTCACATAATTTGGTGAGCCAGGCTTCATATGTAAGCAATTATGTACAATAAAGTCATTCACTACATAAGAATGATCTTCTTCTACTTCTAGATTATAAACAGGTCCTTCATAAGATTCAATTTTAATACCTTTTAAAAGTTTCAAATACCAAGATTGTAAAAAACTTGGAGACCGACTTTTTCTTGTATTCTTTGTATATAATGCAAACCTTTTAGTATAAGGTACGAAATCAGCAAAATTATCAGAAAACGAAATATAATATAACTTAGATGCTTTAGTATGTGCTGGGTTCCGATTATTGTTTAAATAAGTAAGACGAGCAGGAAAACCACATTTTCTAAATAAAAACACAACTTGAAAAGCTAAATCCTTAGAAGCACTAGAAATACTTAATCCGTTCTTATACGTATCATCAAAAGTTCCGCTTCCATCAGCATAAGCTCCTAAAAACTCTTTTAATAATCCTTGAGGAAGATCTATAATTTCTTTAGATAATTTTTTCTTCTTTGCTGCATATTCTCCAACGTACTTATGACAAAAAGTTGCTGCATCAGGACTATATAAACGTATTTCTTGTCCTCCTCCTTCCGTTTTAAGTAAATAACAATCCTTTCCAAAAAGTTGTTTACTTAACTGTATTAAATCCTGTCCAAGAGTAGGTATTTCCTTTTTTGAAAAAGAAAAACTTACTCCATATAAACCGTTAATTGCGTGTTCTCGTTTTATAAGAGATCCTTTAGCTGCATAATAACCTAAAAACCGAAGTTGATCTTTATTTAAGTTGTCAGGATTACGAGACTCTCCTTGATATACTGGACCAAGTAACGCAAAATCACTTGTTATTTCTGAAGCCTTAACAAAATCAATTTTTGAATTTCTGTAAAAACAAAAACGTTTTACATAAGGACAAGATACAAAAGATACTGCAAAAACTGGATGTTCTTTCGTTACTCTTAATGGATCTGTACCTCCACGAGCGTAAATATTTAAAATAGGTTCTGAAACTTTTCGTACAAAAGTCTTGGTAACTTTTCTAGCAAGTCCAGTATGTGTAATAACCTCGTCTCCAACACAAACATCTTCAATATTTTTTGTAGTGCCATCACTCAATAAAACTTGTGATCCTGGTAAAACACATAACTGCGACTCATTAAAAGCTAGATTTCCACAGAGACTACATTTTGCTGATTCACAAATACAACTCATACTAGTACTATTTATTAACCCACTTGTAATTTTACGAACAAGTCCTGGATGTTTCTGTTCGGCAATTTCTTTATCAATTGCTCCTAAGATTTCTACATATTTTGCATCTCTGTGAAATACTGCATCTAAAATAATTCCAAAAGCTTTATCTGGTGAATCACTATCATGATTTAAATAAATTCCTTTTCCAATAAATGTTTTATAACTCGCTTCAATTTCTTTAAAGGGGAACCTGTCACCATTACAATTACCAACAGAAATGCCATTAGCAACATAAGAATGATCTTCTTCTACTTCTATGTTATAAACAGGCTGATCAAGTTCTATCGCTTCAAGTTTAGTAATAGGAACATGTATACAATTATCATGAATAATAGCCTTACTAGCAGGAGAAGAAAAATGTAACTTGTTATATTGAAATTTATTAACAAACTTAACAGTTTTCTCTATTAAAGGTTTTGCACTATTCAAAGCAATGTCTAATTGGTAAATTATTTTCCCGGAACCAAAAGCATCTTGTTTTTGACACATTTTACTAACACTACAAAACATCCCTAAACGAGCACATAAAGCTTGTAAATTATAAGCTAAAGTTCGAGAAGCTGTACAAGCACTAACACCGTAACCATTCACATTAAAACATCCATCTCCCATAAAATAAGCACTTAAAAAGTTCCATTGCCATTCATGAGGCATTTGTAAAATATCGTTTGAAAGATGTTTACCAGAAGCAAGGTAACCTAAATGTTTTTTAGTTAATTTAAGTAAATCACCCCAACGAAGTTCACACCTAAGAACGTTTGGGGAAAATTTGGGGGTTGAAACACAAAGACGTTTACCATGCTTAATAGCTATTGTTTTTAAGTCTTTTATAATATCTTGGTCATGTTCTTTGTGTAAAGAAAAAACCATAACTTCATCATAACTGCATCCTTCTGCTAACCAGTAACCTAAAACACGAGCATGATCATTATATAAATTTAATAGTTGAGAATCTTTTGGTGTAGTACCTGTTTCAAAAGGAATTTGAACACAATCACTTGTTTGTAATTCACTCGCTTTTACTTTAATTACGTCAATTTTATCCCAAGGTAAATAAGAAGTTGGGTTAAAAATACCTTTTTCCCTTTTATTCCATTTTTTAAAGTAGGCTCTTTTCGTCTTATGTTTAAGATCTTTAGTAACGTAAAAAGGATGATTACTAGTACATGTTAAAGGTTCAGGTAATCCTAAAACTTTAATTTTGTATCCTTCTCCTTTATATGTACGTTGATATGTACGTACAACAGTACGAACGTTCCCTAAATGGGTGATAACTTGGTCTCCTTTTTGAACATCTTCAATACACTTTAAAGTACCGTCAGCCATTAAGACACTGGTACCTGCAACAAAACAGTTTGGTACGTCTGCAGTAATTGCTCTCGCTCTATAATAAAGAAAATCTTCTGGTAAATAATCAAAAGAATCTTCAGAAACAAAAGGACATCCTTCTGCTGTTGAACAGAAGTTCTTGGAACTTTTGACTATATTTTGCCAATCGTTTTTTAATTGGTTAATATTTTCTTTATCGTAGAACGCTTCTACTTTTAAAGCGTCACCTGTACGAATAAACATTATTTACCTCCGATTTTACTTGACTCCTTTACTGATTTCTTTTTAGTTATACTTGTACAAGTATTACATAAGTCACATTTTCCGTTATGCAATGTTGCAACTTTTCTACCACAACTTAAACACTTAAATGTTAATAATTTTAGTTCTGTTGGAACTCCGTGTCTTTTAAACATAATATAACTCCTTTGAGTACGTTCTTTTATTTCTCTTCTTCTCTTATTATTTCGTTTTTTCGTGTTTCATATTTCTCTTGAACAATTGAATAAAAAGTTCTGAGTACTGTTTGAAGATGTGCTAAAGTACTATGATCTTCTATTCCAAGATCCTCTACTAATGTATTTAAAATATTTATATTATTGTCAATTTGAAACATATGAAACGAAATCTTATTGAATAATTCTTCTAGTTCAGAATAGTTCATTGTTTAATTTAATCGTTAGGTCTACCGCCTATACCTAACCCAACATTTTTTTCTGGATCCATTGCAATACCTACACTTCCTCCACCTTCGCTAGAACTAAGTTCTGGATCGTAAGTTCTTTTATAAGGATTACCAAAAGTAGATTCGTAAGGATAAGAAAAAGGAACACGTTCTCTCATTGGATTAACCAATGTTACTTCAAGGTTCCGTTGCTTTTTTGGTTTATTTAACCAAACCCTTTTGGATACTTTTAACCACTTACTCATTTCTTTATCTCCTGTTATGTAGGTAAAGTAGGTGTTTCTTTCTTTTCTGTTTCTCCCATTGGTTTCGGAATCACTTCTCTTTCTTCTTGTTTAAGTCTCGGTGAAGATACTCCTGGACCAGGTGGTATAATTGCTGGTTCTGGTTTAATTTTTTCTTCTTCAGGTAATGCAGGACGTCCTGGTCCTTTTTTAGTAGGAACAGCAGTATCTTCGAAAATCTTCAAATCTTCTGTTTTAACGCCGTCTAAAACTTGATTACGAACCTTAGGATCTTTAATAATTTCTTCTCTTGCTTTTCTCCATAAAGGATCAAGTTCAGTAGAATGTTCACGTTGAAACGCTTTTTTCAAATTTTCTATATCCCAACCAAAAACATCTGCAATAATCTCTAAAGGTATTTCACCTTTATCTCTAAGACGAATAAGCATTTCTTGTTCTGCTGTACTACTAAGTAAGTTAAGTCTTTGAGTATAAAAGAACTTTGGTAAAACGTACTTATTTCCTGTAATTCTGACCTTATGGTCAAGTTCTGCTTGAGTTCGTTCTATGAATCCTCTAGCTACTGCTACAGGTAAAAAGACTTTCTCTCTTATTAAATTCTCTAATAATGTCCGATTTGTTAAGTATCTATGCATTACAACCTTCATAGAAACAGCTTGAGCAGCATACGGTAAAGACTCCCCGTGTAACATAGCATCACTTGCAAATAACCCTATCATTAATCTTTTTTGTACAAAATCAAACTGTTTATCTAAGTCAGCCGTTTTACCAACAGCAGTTAAAAACTCCGCTTCCACATAAGGATGAGTAATAATATTATAGTCAGGGTCGTTAGACTGACCTGTAATTACAACCTTTCCATCTCGTCTTGCAACAACTAAATGATGTGGTGGAACGGTTGGACAAAAAACTTTCCCTTCATAGTTAACTTTTTGAATCTGACTTTGTTCTGTCAGTTTTGGATAAAATCCTTTTTTAACTGAAAAATTTTTACCACTATCATCACAACTTTCAACACTTCTAAATTGATATCCAACAGTAATGTCTTTTGCTTCAATAGTATCCCAATTGTTTAAAGAATTATCTTTATGATCTTCATCACATAGTTTTGTCCACATTTTATGATTTGGTGTAACTAAACAATCTATATCCGGAGTTTTAAAATGGATCATTTCTCCTTTATAATCATATACATTCCATTTAGTTGGATTGTAATATTCTATAGTTTCTGCTTCCGGATTAAATGTAGCTATTTTCAAAGAACAATCAGTTACATCAATTTCACTTAACTTTTTGAAACCATCTTCAGTTAAAAGTTCAGTATCTGCAGAAAAACATGCTTGAATCAATTGTGCTTCAAAAGCTTTAAAATGTTTAGGAGACGGAATCCAACCTTTGTCTTTACTTCCTATTCTCCATATTTTAATAGGATAAGTATGCCGGTCAACAAAAGTGTATTGTAGTAAACGTACTTTATCTTCATATAATAAATCCTTTAGTACAGACTTAACTAAACTTTCACCTCTCAAAGAATAACCTGAAGGTCTACGTGCAAAATGTATGACTCTTTCGTTCGCTAATAAATAAGGTTTACCTGCTCTGACATGTTCCCGAAATTCTTCTGGAACTAAATTAGCAATCGCTCTATCTACTTCTCTAGGAGAATTAATAATTCTTTTTAGTTCTTCATCTGCTTTAAGATAATAAACTACTCCTGGACCTACATATGTCCTATAAACATCTATATTTTCTGGAGGATATTGATTAAAACTGATCCATTCAAAATTGTTTTCGTCCCAATTACCATATTCAAAACCTTCTCCAAGTAACCAATAATCCCTATTCAACTCTACCATTATTTTCAGTAAATTAATTTTCTCTTTCAAGTCATTGTAATACTGTTCAATACCTTTGTCACTACAACGTAATTCAAAATCACTTAACGGAAATTCAGAATTATGAATCACACAAGGTAAACAAAAATTATGTTGATCAGTTTTAATGTCGTATACATCACCTTTATAAAAAGAAGTACTTATGTTTTGAATAGGTACGTAAAAGTTATTTTTATCTTCTAAATAAGAAACAGGACTTTCAACCAAACTAATATGATCAAAAACTCGTGTCAAAATAGTAGTTCTTCTAGCAGTACAAACATATTCTGGTTTTGTGTAATGAATATTAAATAAAATATCAAGTTTAGTTGATAAAAGAAGTACTTGATAAGCTAATTGTTTAGAAATAGTTGCAAAACTAAAAGAATTATTTTTGGCTTTAAAACATCCATCTCCTTGAAAATAACCTCTTAAAAATGCTTTCACATATTCTTTAGGAGCGTAAAATAAGAATTCAGGTACGTGTTTGTTTATAACTTTTTTACCGCAAAGATTTTGAAATAAATTCTTATATAAAATATTTATAAAATAAACATAAACACTTTTACCACTTTTAATTGAATGTAGTTTTACATCTACAAAAAATACTTGTTCAAGTAATTGTTTTATTCTTTGTGAGTGTTTAATTTCATTTTGATTTAATGAAAAATAACATACACTTTGCCAACCACTACCTTTAGAAATATACCAACCAAGAAGTTCACATAACGCAGGAGTTATAGTTATGTATCTAGGAAGAGTACGTTTTGACTGTTGTATAATTATAGAATCTTTTGTTATAGTGTAACAACGATTAATATTATCTTTATAAGTTTTTGTTGATTTATATAATCGTTTATCTGAATGATGTTTACCTGTTTGTAAATGTTCTTTCTGTGTTGTAGTAAAAGTACTTTTTAAATCAATATGTTCTGCTAAATCAATGACAGGTAAAGAAACTTCAGCTTTTAATTTAGGAACAACTAAGTAATCATTTTTTGTTAAAGTATGTGTTAATACCCAGTTACAGGTTTGTGTATCTGGTGTATATACTAAAACAGGATGATTATAAGTAACCTTAAATTCAGGATAATAATAAGGTTTAATAGTAAACATTTCACCTTCAAATGGATGTTTTTGTTGCCAAAGAACTTTGTGAAATTTACCATCAGCACATAAAACTTTGTCTCCAGAACTAATTTCTGAAATAGTTTTAGTACCAGGATTACATATAACTGTAGTATCAGGACTGGTACTATGAAGATCAATACAGTTCCTTACAATTGGATGGTATGTATAATAATGACGCAATCTCCTATTCAATTCTTTAATGTTCTCTTTCGGGAACATTAATAGAATAGGATCAAACATCGGGTCAACATAAAGTAATGGTACCCGACTAGTCTCAGGAACACCGCCAAATGAATACATCATGTCAGCGGCTTTTCTTTGGAACTTGGCCTTTTGTATTTCTAAATTAGCTTGAAATTCGTCGCTGTCTTTTACAAAAGAACCTTTAACACCTTTAGGAATACTTTTGTTCAATTTCTGTATTTCTTTTTTTGAAAATTGATCTTTTTCTTCTTCCATTGTTTCCTCCGTTCTTTTTTCTTAACTATGATTATGATCTAATACCGTATTTTTGACGATCTTCATAAAAATATTTTTCCATTCCGGATTCATCTAAAGAATAGATACGGTTATCAGCACCTTTAAATGTACCTGAAGTTACAACATCTCTATCAATAATTGAAAACACAGCTAATCCTTGTTTTACATTAACAGTAGTAGGTAAAGTCAAATCAGTTATATCTAACAACACTGAAACAACCCCAGAACTTGTAAAATATTCTTCAGCTCTTTCTGTACCGACTTCTGGAGTTCTTTCAATCCTTTCTGTAACTTCTTTAGAAATATATTTGAAACTCCTTACATTAACTTTAAATTCAGATAAACTTTCATTTAATTCTGCTATACAACGAAGAATAGCATCAACTGCTTCAGACATTACCATACCAGATTGTGAATCACGGTTTCTTTCAAAAAATTGTTGCGGAGTAGTTTCTTTAACTTCTTCTTCTATAGGTGTTTCCATTACTGATTTTTCTAAATCAAAAACTTTTTCTGTTGTAATCTTTTTAGTATCTGGACCGCCTTCTTCAGAAACTTGTTCTACGTCTGGTCTTGCTTCTTTTTCTAATAAACCGTGCATAATAGCTAATTCTTTAAATTCAGCAGGTGTAATATTTCCTTGTGTTAATTCATTCTCTAAAATTGCACGTTTTTCAGAAAGTTGTGTTTTACCTTGTATACTATTTAAGTAGTTGTTTATTTTTTGTACATTAGCGGTTTTTGTACCTAATGGCCAATTGTCAGATAAACTTTGCCAATCTTCACGTAGTTTAATTTTACTAGGTTTAACAACTTTATCGTATAACTGAAGTTCTTCAACTTTCTTCTTCAAAAAATCACGAGCTTCATCTAAAGACAAACAATATTTGACTTCTTCACGTAATAAATCTCCTTTTTGTCCAAAAACTGAAAAACCTGCATTATATGGCATTATAAAATAATAATCGTATTGTTTATCTTTGGATTTTCCCCAACCGTAATTAATTCCTGGAATAGTACCGGGAGTATCTAAATATGGTTGTGCATCTAAGTAAACTTGAGGATCTACACCTGTTAAACGTTTGAAAGTTTGACGAATCTTATTAAGATTATAACCTATTGAAAGTAAAAAGTTTTCAATGTATTTATAACCATATTGACCTTCTGATATCATTGCTCGCATGTTTTCTTCAAGTTCTTGTAGTTCTTCTTTTGTACCCGTACCACTATAAGTAATACCTTCTAACTGTCGAGTAATGTCCCAAATTGCAGCTTTTCGTTTTTGTAAAATTCTTTGTATTTCTGGATCAGCTTCAGGTAAACTGTCTGGATCATTATCCAACAGTAATGGATGCCATTCTTTGTTTTCCATGTAACTCCTCCCTTAAATTAATTTTTCTAAAGTAAATAATTTAGATTCAGTTGTTTCAAACTGTTCACCTAAACTATTTTTTACAATATATGTTTGAAAAGGTAAACGAGATACAATAGTTACAGGACAAACAGAATCATCATCATCATCACCAGAAAACAAAACTGTATCTCCTTCTTTATATTCCCAAACCCCGCCTTCTCTAACTGCTTTTTCAACATTTACAGGTTTCTTTATTTTTACAATTTTTTTAGACTCTTTATCTAAATACCATGAAGGACCACCTACATCATACTCCTTAAACAAATTAAAATAAGCTTGTTTTAATCTGCTGGTAACAGACTGACTAGGTTGGTACTCCTTAATCAGCTGTGTAATTAAATCCTTAAATCGTCTGTATTCGTCTGTACCTTTTATACGATAACGATCTTCATCAAATGGAGAAAAACCGCTTTTTTCAAGATGTTTTTTATAAAATTCTTTCTTAAGTTCACTTATACCGTAAAATTTAGCAAATTCTGCAAAATCAAAAATATAAGTATCAGGTGCTATAAATTGCTCCCAATCACTAATTATTTTAGGTGTTTCTACGAAAAACTCTTGAAGTCCTGGAACTTGTTCAAGAATTCTTTTAACTCCTGGTACAGTTTCTGGAGGTAAAGGAATATCTTCCTTGAAAACTACATCTTCAGGTAAACGTCCTGATTCACGTTCATATGCTCTCTCTAAAGCTCTTTCGAGTCCTTCTAATATAGTTTGGTCGTCTGGCGTTTTAATAAGTTTTGTATTTAAATATGCCTCACGTTTTTCTGGATCACTTATTGACATTGTAGCTTCTTGCATGTATTTAAAGTTTAAACTATTTATAGTATGCAAAAGCATTGATTTAGCAGCTTCAAAAGCTTTAGGATAACGAAGTACTGTCGGGTCTAATGTCCAATAAGGAGATGCATATTTATCGTATACTTTTTTCAAAATGTCAGTATATACTACTTCAGGAACTGGTTGTTCATATTCGAGTGCAGCAGATGTTGTAACAGGTGTAAGTTCAGTAATTTCTGGTACTGAAATAGTTTTAGGAACGCTAGGTAAACCAACTAATGATGCCATTTTAAAATCATATAATTCAATCCATTTACCAAAAACATCCTCTAAAGTCTTTGCAACCACATCACTTGGAAGACCTAAAGAATATAATAAGTTAATTTTACCTTTTACTGTTTCAACAGTTTCATCATTTACTCCTTGTTCTTTACGAAAACTTTCAACAGAACCAAAACCTAATTTTTTTACATCATCTAAATCAAATGCTCGTGCTTGTTCGTAATTTTCATCAACAATAGCTAAAGCTTCTTCAAGTGGTGGAGGAACACCCTCTTGCTTAATAAATATATAAGATTGTCTGTACATAAATAAATACCTCCAAAAATTTAACTTGTTTTTAATTCTTTTATTGTCACTAAATTATTGTTTTCTAGTAAATCTTGTGGTGTTATTGATTTTGCATCTATTCCACCAAATAATTCAATACCTGCATCTCGTGTTGCTTTTACAAATACTTCTGAACATATCATCATATCATCACCGCTTTGACCGATTAACCAATAGTATTTCTTACCTGTCAACTTTTTAACTAAATAAAATATTGCTAATCCTATAAACTGTAAAAAATCATAAGGTTTACCAACTAAAGATAATGCAGATGTTACTATTTTCTGTGACTGATCCACAGTTAAACCTTTAATTCGTCTAACACACCAATTATATTTTTTACTATAATACTTATTTACTTTATTTCGTTTTACTCCAGTTTCAGTTGCTTCTACAATTTCATTATTCCCAATATACACTGCTACATGTGATACTTTACCATTTTCAAACCATTCTATACCATCAGATATAAAACTATTACTATCAACCAATATACAATCACCTGCAGCTAAAATCGGTTGTATTTCTGTTTTAAAAATTTTCATAGTAGTACTTTATATTAAAAACTCGGCTATAATTATAAACCTTCTAACACCTGATGTATTAGTTTTATGATAGGTACATCTTACTTTAACGCCGTAAGGTATCTCACCGCCACCAATACCGTAAAACCATTGGTCAGTTGGGTGACCAGCATATAAATATACAGTTTTTGCGTACTGACCAACTTGAGTGTCGTCAGAAACTAAATGCATCGTCATCTCTACATAATCTCCCCATTCCGCATCTATGGTAATAGGTAAAACCTTGTTAATGAATACTTTTTTATCAAATATCCATTCGCAGTATCCTGACGACTCTCCATCAGGTATCTCTATCTGTTTTCCTTCAAACCAAGATAAAGTAGAAGACGGAGATACTACTAACGGTCTATTTGCGATTGGTTTATAATTCTCTTCAAAATCTTGTTTATTCAATGCTTCTTGTTCAGAATCTACATTTGCTATTCCTCCTGTAGTATCTTTCCAAATGTAAGTAGTATAAAGAATATTTCCGTCATTAGCAAAAATAGTATACCTTTTATCATCCTCGGTATACTGCCAAAAAAGATTTTTACTAATAACTAAATTTTTAAAATCTTGATAACTTAAAACTCCGAATTCCTTACTCATATTAACCTCTATGTTGAAACTATTGAAAATACAATTAAAATTCTAAAATAACCTACACCACTAATAGCAGTTTGAACTACCTCAAATGTTTGATCCTGTCTAATTGTAATAGGTTTTATTCCTGCTCCCCATCTAGCATCATAAAGAGTTACACCGCATCCTTCAAATAAAGATGCCATTGTTGGTGCATCTAAAACTCTTACTTGCAACTCATCTGGTTGCGGAATAAATACTGTAAATGTGTGTAAAGTCCCTCCAGCTGCAGGAGTAGACGGATCAGTAAATCCTGTAATACCTGAAGGTAATGAATCATTCGTATCACTTGAGTATATACTTATAGAA
>Ga0123519_10012376_pt1 | contig 12426 bp, 8 predicted proteins | sample YelNatPaOPRAMG02_FD_87396 | JGI IMG/M metagenome (GOLD analysis project Ga0123519, IMG submission 87396) | Hot spring microbial communities from Yellowstone National Park - Yellowstone National Park OP-RAMG-02 (version 2) | ecosystem: Environmental > Aquatic > Thermal springs > Hot (42-90C) ...
AGAGAAAAAAGACGTTGATCCGACCAGGACGGTCGATCACCTCGCCCAGTAACCGCAAGGCCGGCCGGCGTGCACCGGCCAGCGCGTCCCGCACCAGACGAGGCAGTCGCTGCGCCTCGATCGTCGGGTAACACACCCGACCCGCCTCCTCCTCTAATCCGATCCCGTCGGCCCCCAGAGGGACTGGCAACAGCGTTTCAGGCAACTCGATTTCGAGCTTGCCCACGCCAAAAGGCTCGCCCGAAAACGCCTCGGCCCGCAAACGCACCTGAGCCTCGGCCGGCCCCGCCCCCGATGCTAAGCCCCACGCCAAAAGGCAAACTCCTAGCCGCCGTAGCGCACCACGCATAGGAATCTCCCGAACCACGCTGCCCAGCGTGTCATCATAGGGTAGCTGGGCGGGGCGAACCAGGGCTGTATGGGGTTCCCTTAGCTTCCACAAGCTTGGCGGAGGTGGAGCGTTGGCAATCGATGCCGGCCACCTGGCCCCTGGGCCTGAAGCTCTTGGGGCGGCAGACGCCACTTTAGCGCAGCGGGGCGGCCTGAGGGCGGGTCGCCACGGCCTGAGACTCCGGAAGGACCGCCACGCGATCCATCAGCCATGCGGTTTCGGCCGATAGCGGCAACTCCGTCCCCCCGGTCGACGCAATCAGCCGTGCCACCTGAGCCAGCGGCAACGGCTTCGGCTCCGAAGCGACCAGCAACGGTCCATGCCGGCCCAAGACGACTGACGTGCCGTCGGCGCGATCCAGCGGGCATCGGCCCTGGATGCGGAGCTGCCCTTCGTCGATGGCAAACCAGAAACCGAGTTGCTCGAACGGCTGGAGGGGCTCAGCGCTTATCTGGCTTGGCAGTGCCATCCCCAGATGCTGTGCGGCCGACTCCAGCAGGGTCCGGCTGATTGCGCCCCCCTGCGTAACCACCACCCAGCCGGCCGCCTGTTGCAGCCGGCTGCGGCGGATGCGGGCCCGGTCCAGAAATACCTGGGCTTTGCCGCGGAGCGTCCAGGGAAACCGCTGGGTGATCAAGCCATCAAGGTCCACGGCGGAGAAGTGGCCGGCCACTTGGCCATCCCACGCCCCGGCGGTATGGTCCGCCTCGATGGTGCCAGCGAACCGGGCCTGCGGCCCGCAGGCACCCAGTTCGGACCACCCCAACGCCAGCAGGGCGCACGGAACCGCGCCCTCGCCGGTATCGATTTGGACATGCAGGCCAGCGGCTGGCGCCTGCCGATCCCGGCTGAAACACACGGTAGCCAGCCGGCCCGCGCTAGCCTCTGAGGGAAATGCCAGCCCCGCCCAAGTCCCGCGGGCCAATGACTCGAAGCGCCCCTGCACGCCCGCCAGTTTAGGTAAGGCAGGCTCGCCCGCGAGCACCACCTCGCCCGCGTCGAGCTGCACACAGGCGTCGGCCCAGCCCAGCCGACACCCCAGCAGGCGGTCCAACAATCCCCACCATTCCGAACGCTCGCCGGCAAACACCTCGACGCCGGGGGTCTTCAGCACCAGAAATCGCCGGCGCTGTTTAGCAAAGTCCACATCCAGTTGCCAGCGGGCTTCGAGCTGCGCGCACCGCAACATAGGCCGGCCGGTGACCGGATCACGAAGCTCCAAGCCTTCATAAACCGTCAGGCCCGGCCGCGGGTGCCGAAGCCCCGCCAGTACGACCTGCACCCCCAGCCGCCAGCCCAGTCGGTCCGCATGGCCGGCCACATACCAGGGCGATCCTGTCCAAGCCGCCCATCCCACCAATGCTGCTGTGGGCAGCACGCATACGAGTACGAAAAGCACCAAATGCAGGTGCCGGCGAGTGCGATCATGGAGGCGGAACATCCGTGCTCCTCCGCGACTGTCCGTGCTTGCGACCTTCAAGCCCTTTTTTCCTGTCCAGCGTCTGACCAGCGACCAGCGCCGCCCCGCCGAGCCTGCCGAATGCCGGCGGCGCGACAGGATGCCATTCATTCCCAGCAAGGGCGCTGGCGGGCCAGCCGGTGAAACAAGTCCCACCGCGCCTTGAGTTCGGCCAGGCTGTCCCCCCCAAACTTATCGACTACGGCGCGGGCGATTTCAAAAGCCACCACATTCTCGACAATCACGCTGGCCGCTGCAACCGCGCATACGTCGCTCCGTTCGTAAGAAGCACTTTCGGGTTGCCGGGTGCGAAGATTCACCGATTCCAGCGGCCGGGCCAGCGTACTGATGGGCTTCATCGCCGCCCGGAGCACGATCGGCTGGCCGTTGGTCATTCCTCCTTCCAACCCGCCTGCATGGTTGGTTGGGCGCACAAAGCCCAGCGTGGGTTTCTCCGCCTGTGCGGGATCGTAATGAATGGGATCGTGGACCTCGGAGCCGCGGCGCCGGGCTGCCTCGAACCCTAACCCGATCTCTACCCCTTTAATGGCCTGAATGGACATGACGGCCTGGGCCAATAGGCCGTCGAGCTTTCGGTCCCACTGCGTGTGAGAGCCCAAACCGAAGGGAACGCCCTCAACGCGAACTTCCACGACCCCCCCTAGCGTATCGCCGGCCTTTTGGCACTGATCCACCAGTTGGCACACGTCGGCATCGCGATCCGGGTCGAGAGAATAGATGACGCTGGCATCGCGCCATGCGCGCTGCTGGGTAAGCGTTCCCGGCTTGGGCGTTATGCACAGCGTGCCGACCTGCACGACATAGCCGAAGGTTTCGATCCCCAGTGGCTCAAGCAATTGCTTGCAAAGCGCCCCCACAGCGACCCTGGCCGCGGTCTCCCGGGCACTGGCCCGTTCAAGCACCCCCCGAACAGGCGACAGGTATTTGATCGCGCCGCTCAAATCCGCGTGGCCGGGACGAGGCCGATTGAGGTCCTCCAAGCGCTCGATCTTGTAGTCCCTATTGGGAATAAGCATGGCCACCGGACTGCCCAGCGTTTTGCCGCGCCATGTGCCGCTAAGCAATTCGACGTGGTCTTCCTCGATCCGCTGGCGTCCCCCCCGGCCGTACCCCCCCTGGCGCCGACGAAGTTCGGTATCGATCGGCTCTGTCCGAATTTCGACGCCCGCAGGGAACCCATCCACCAAAGCTACCAAGGCTTTACCGTGGGACTCCCCTGCCGTCCAATAGCGCAACATCTTGGCCTGGAAAGGATTATAGCTTGTTGCCCTCGCCGGCGACGCGGGTGCCCTTGCAAACGGCCGCCAAATTGTACCCCACCGTTGGTTGGACGGATAGGCCGGTTCAAATCGCCTCGCCCCTCATGGGTTGTATAAACAGAATGCGCGGCGCCGCGCACAAACCAGATGGGTCTAATGATTCCGTTCGGCAACGTGATATCGTGCGTGGCCCGCCCCTTTAGTAGGTAGCTCCCATAATGAGACCTCCCCTGTTTGTCTGTGGTTTGTGTTTTTCGGCGCGGCCGAAGTGCTTAGGGAGCCGCCAGCGGCCGCAGTTTGACGACTACCACTTCGTCCGGTCCGCCGGCCGGCGAGGGCTGGAGGGCGTTTTTGATGGGCCAGTCGTGCGAGGTGGTAGTCCCCACGAGCACCAATTCACCCCGGGGTGTGACGGCGCAGGCTCGGAAGAGGTCTTCGCCGCTGCCCCCCAGGAAGGAGGAAAAGACGGTGCGTGTCAGATCCGGCGTCAAAAGGATCACGGTGGCATCGCCGCCTCCCCATAGGGGACCGTGGGGCTTCGCCGCGCCCCGATACACTCGCTGGATGGCGTTTCGCGTGGTCGGGAAATCGGCGGAATACGTCATCCCGCCCAGCAGGATGCGCCCTTTTGGGTCCAGGGCGATGCCTTCGCCGCCGTCGCGGGCCGCTCCGCCAATCAGTGTGGCGGCCTCCAGGCGCGAACCGTCCGGCGAGAGGACGGCAACAAACCGATCGCCCTTTTGTCGCCAGTCGCCGGTGGCGGCCCCGGCGTACCGGCGTTGAAACGCTCCGGGCGTCGTGGGAAAGTCGGGCGAAGACGTAAATCCCACCACGTAGGCACGCCCCATTCCGTCCAACGCCAGCCCGTGCTTGCCTTCGGCTCCGTCTTCCTCCGACCCGCCAAGCAAGGTGGAATAAACCAGGCGGGATCCGTCGGCAGCCAGCTTGGCGACAAAGGCATCCTCCTTGCCGGCAAGGCGGCGTTGAAAACTCCCTTCGGTGGTCGGGAAATCCGGGGAGAAAGTGGAGCCGGCCAGCACCGGGCATCCCGTCCGGTCCACGCGCAACGAAGGCGCAAGGTCGCGGCCCGTCCCGCCCAAATAGGTGCACCAAAGGACGCGGCGGCCGTCGCTGGAGATCTTGGCAATCACACAATCGAGGCCGCCCGGCATCCGCTCCTGAAACGCGCCGCGGGTGATATGCGGGCATGGATGGCGGACCTCGATCATCACCAGATACACGTTCCCTGCGCCGTCGATGTCGAAGTCGCGAACGATGGCGCCGCAAGGTGTGCCGAAATAGGTGGACCACACAAGCCGCGACCCGTCCGGCGCCAGTTTGACGAGAAACCCGTCCTGCTTGCCATAGGCGCTACTCGGGCTGCTGTCCCCCGCGAACTGGGGCTGGACCGTTTCGGGCGTGGTGGGAAATCCCTCCCCCGCCCGGCCCCCCACATATACGAAGCCCTGCTTGTCAACGCGCACCGTATACGCCCGGTCGTAGTTGGGACCGCCCAGCAAAGTGGACCAGACAAGGCGGCCTTGCGAGTCGAGCTTGGTTACGAATACGTCCATCGGCCCGCGCGCACCGACTGACCGTCCGCCGCCGCGGTACACTCGGCCATAGGCGCCCGCCGTGGTGGGAAAATCCGCTGAGGCGGTACCGCCCGCCACATAGATGTTGCCCAACTCGTCCACCGCTACGGCCCGAGCAGTGTCTTCTCGGCCCGAGCCGCCCAAGTAGGTGGACCAGGCCAGCTCGTAACTTTGTCCCAACGAGACCCCGCCAAGCGGGACCAGCAGCACGCACACAATCGCTGGAAGCTTCATGTCGTCTTCTGACCACCTCGCCCCTGCCAGCCCCGGTCTGCCCGGTGTACCACTGCTTGCCGTAGGGCCCAGTGTGCCACGGCTTGCCGCAAGGCAAGCCGTGCTCCTGCTGGCCCCCTGAGACACTGCTTCTCGCGAAGCGGGGCAGACGCACACGGCCAGCCTTTGCTCGCCGTAGCGCGGCCCGATCACGTGGAATCCCAAACGGCGTCAGGACGCGTTTTTCCGAGCAAAATCCACCATAAAGTCCCGGAGTGCCTGTACGCCTTCCATGGGCATGGCATTGTAGATCGACGCCCGGCAGCCGCCGACCGAACGATGCCCCTTCAGCTCGGCCAGACCGTGCTGGCGGGCTTCGTTGAAGAACTGCTCTTCCAGCGTCGCATTGGGCAGGCGGAAGGTTACGTTCATGATCGACCGGCTGAAGGGGTCCGCATGACCGGCGTAAAAACCATTGGACTCGTCGATCGCCTCGTACAGCAGTTCTGCTTTGCGGCGATTGATCTGCTCCATCTTGGCCAGTCCGCCGATGGTATTCAGCAGCCAATCGGTCACCAGCTTGACCATGTACACGCCGAATACGGGGGGCGTATTGAACAGTGAGCGGCCCTCGGCCATCACGCGGTAATTGACCATCGAGGGAAGGTCCCGCGGAGCCTTCTGCACCATGTCGTCGCGGATGATGACGATGGTTACTCCGGCAGGACCGGCGTTCTTCTGCGCGCACGCATAGAGAATGGCGAAGCGCTCGATAGAGATCGGCCGGCAGAGGAAATCTGAGGAGGCGTCGCACACCAGGGGGACGTCGCCCGTATTGGGGTAGCTGCGGTACTGGATGCCCTGGATGGTTTCGTTCGAGCAGATATGCACGTAGGCCGCCTGCGGATCCAACTGCAACTCATCCTGGTCGGGCATCTGGCGATAGTTGGTGCTCTTGCCATCCCAGGCAACGCGGACCGGACCTTGGGTGGCGGCCTCGTCCATGGCTTTTTTGGCCCACGAGCCGGTAACCACGTAATCGGCCGATCGCCCCGTGCCCCGGAGGAAGTTCAGCGGCACCATGCCGAACTGCAACAGGGCGCCGCCTTGCAGGAAAAGCACATGGTAGGTGTTGGGGATATCAAGCAGCTTGCGCAGGTTTTCTTCCGCCTGGCCTAGGATATCCGCGAAGATCTTCGAGCGGTGGCTGATCTCCAGGATGGACATGCCCGTCCCCGGAAGGGCCAACAAGTGGCGCTGCGCCTCCTCCAAGGCGGGCAGCGGGAGCATGGCAGGACCCGGCGAAAAGTTGAAAATGCGCTTTTCCATTGCGGTCTATCCCTGTAAGCCAGCGGGCCAGCATCGAAAACGGTTCCAGTGTACCAGTCGGGTTCGGGGCTGAGAAGTCGTCCGTTTTCACGCACGACCCAAGTAGCTCCCCGCTCGGCGCCGGCGCCCCCTAGGAGGCACCCCAAAGCTTGAATTGCGCCCGCCCGCCGGTCCTGCCGGCCAGTTCACTGGCGGATCAGATCCCGCACCGTCATGCCCGAAGGGATCATGGGCAGAACGTGCTCCTGGTAGGGCACCGCCACGTCGAGGAGATACGGTCCGGGCGATTCGATCATCTCCACCAGGGCGTCGTGCAGTTCCTCCTTGCGGGCGATGCTGCGGGCCGACCAGCCGAAACCCTTGGCGATGGTCACGAAATCCGGATACCGCTCGGCCGGGCCAATGCCATTGCCTTTGCCCACAGCCTCGGGATGGTCGATAGGCCCGAGGTAGGTGTGAGCCCGGTTCGAGGCATGGAAGCGGTCCTCCCACTGGACCACCATGCCCAGGTGCTGGTTGTTGAGCAGCAGGACCTTGACGGGGATTTTTTCACAAAAGCAAGTGGCCATTTCCTGGATGTTCATCAGGAGGCTGCCGTCGCCATCGATGTCGATAACCAGTTTGTCGGGATGCGCCACCTTGGCCCCGATGGCGGCGGGCAGTCCAAAGCCCATCGTTCCCAGGCCCGCGCTGGAGAGCCAGGTTCGCGGCCGGCGGAACTTGTAGAACTGTGCGGCCCACATCTGGTGCTGTCCCACCCCGGTGGAGATGATCGTGGGCCGGTCCCGCGTCAGCTTCCAAAGCTCGTGGATTGCGTGCTGGGCGAGGATGCCTTCAAACGTTTCATCGTACCGCAGAGGGTCCGCCCGCTTCCAGCCCTCGATGGTCGCCAGCCATTCTTTCAAGGCTTCCTGGTCGGCTGGGGGCTCGACGATACGGTTCAGTTCGGCCAGGGCGTACCGCAAGTCGCTCACCACTGGGATGTGGGCGTGTTTGACCTTGTTGATTTCCGAGGCATCGATATCGATATGGACGATGGTGCCCCGTTTGGCGAATTCCGAAACCTTGCCGGTTACCCGGTCATCAAAGCGGACCCCCAAGGCCAACAGAAGGTCGGCCTCGTTGACTGCATAGTTGGCGTACACGCTGCCGTGCATTCCCAGCATGTCCAACCACAGCGGATGGTCGCCCGGAAACCCGCCCAGCCCCATCAACGTGGTGGTCACCGGGATGCCGGTCTTTTCTACAAGCCGGTAAAGCTCGTCGGAGGCGTTGGAGCTGATGACCCCTCCGCCGGCGTAGATTACCGGACGTTTAGCCCGCCGAATGGCATCCGCCACGCGCTGGATGTCCTCCGGCTTGGCTTTGAGGTGCTCCACCCGGTAGCCAGGCAAATCCATCGGCGCATCGTAATCAGGCACAACTTGGGCAAGTTGCACGTTCTTGGGAAGGTCGATTAATACTGGTCCAGGCCGACCGGTGGTGGCAATGTAGAACGCCTCCCGCATTACCCGCGTCAGATCGTTCGGATCGGTCACCAAATAGTGATGTTTCGTGACGCTGCGACAGACCTCCACGATGGGGGTCTCTTGAAAGGCGTCGGTGCCGATGACCGGCGTCCCCACTTGGCCCGTGATCGCCAAAAGGGGGATGCTGTCCAGTTTGGCGTCGGCTATCGGGGTGACCAAGTTTGTGGCGCCGGGACCGCTGGTGGCCATACACACCCCGATCTTCCCAGTGGACCTGGCATAGCCTTGGGCGGCGAACCCGCCCCCCTGTTCGTGGCGCGGCAACACCACGCGGATTTTGTCCCGAAATCGGGTGAGGGCCTGATGCAGGGGCATACTTGCCCCCCCAGGATAAGCAAACACCGTATCGACCCCATGATTGACCAGGCACTGCACCACGATGTCGGCGCCACTGATTGGCTGCGAGTTGCAACTGCCCGAGACACGCGAAACGCTACTGGTTCGGTTGATCGCCGTTGCCACGGATAAACCTCAGCTAGTCGCGATTGCTTTTCGATCCAGGTAATTTCTACGATGGGGCCCGGACGCCACGGTCGGATAGCGCAAGTGCAATTCTATCAATGCCCTATCGGCAGTCCAGGGCGCTGCACGGAAGCCCTGGGAGCGGGGGACTGGGTCGTCGGAGACAGCCTGCGCGGCGGTAGGCTCCGTATGGGCCACGTACCGCCGCCTGGGGAGCGAGGCTGGCCGGCCGGCGGTGGGGGCTGCGCTGGACCGGCCCATGGCTTTATTCCCCTTTACAGGCGGAGTACACTATGGGCCATGAGGCCAGCTTGAACAACGCCCTCTTGCGCAAAGGACAAGCCATGAGCGATTCGGGTTCTTGCGGTGGGATCCGGCCGGGGCCGGAGGCAATGCGCGCCGCCGACCGCCGGAGCTTTCTCAAAAAGGCTATGGCGGTGGGATCGGGGGCGTTGGCCATGGCTGCCGGGTCGGGCGTTGCGGCCGAAGCTGCGGCCCCCATGCCCCATATCAAGCTTGGTCCATATTCCGTTTCGCGGCTCATTTGCGGCTCGAATTGCTTCAATGCCGGTTCGCATCTTTCGGTATTCGTCAACTACGAAATGCGCCGGTATTACACCCCGGAACAGATCCTCAAGACGCTCCGGCGGTGCGAAGAGGTGGGCATCAACTGCTGGCAGTCGGGCCATGGCAATTACGAGTTGTACCGCCGCTATGTGGATGAGGGCGGCAAGATGCACTTCTTGTCCATCGAGGCCGGGGACCCCGGGGTATTGAAGACCCTGGCCCGCGGCGGCTGCATCGGCGTGGCCCATCACGGCGAGGTGACCGACCAGCTCTTCAAAGCCGGCCAGCTCGAAAAGGTCCACGACTTTCTCAAGCGGATCCGCGACGCCGGCTTCCTGGTGGGGGTCTCGACCCACATGCCCGCCGTGGTGGACGCCATCGAGTCGAAAGGCTGGGACTTGGATTACTACATGACCTGCGTTTACGAGCGGCATCGCAGCGCGGCGGAACTGGAGAAGCTGCTTGGCCATGTTCCTCTTCCGGTGGGCGAGGTGTATCTCACCAGCGACCCGCCGCGGATGTATCAGGCCATGCGCCAAACCAAGCGGCCCTGCTTGGCGTTCAAGATTCTCGCTGCGGGCCGGCTTTGCGATCGCAAGGAGTGGGTGGAGCGGGCGTTTCGCGAGACGTTTGCCGGCATCAAGCCCACTGATGCGGTAATCGTGGGCATGTACGACAAGTTCAGCGACCAGCCGGCCGAGAACGCCGCCTTGGTCCGCAAGTACGGGGCGGCGTGAAAGCCGGGTCGAACGCCGTGCCAAGCTACGCCTGGCGCGAGTCGGCAAACTCAAGACCGAGGCGGCGGGCAAGCTCTGGAAGGACGCCGGAAAACAGCGGACCTGTGGCGCGGATTTCGAAGCGCCGCGATGTGTCGCCGGTGATCTCCAGATCGATTTCCAACCGCTCGGCAGGGAGGCAGCCGGCCACGCGGTCGGCCCATTCGATCACCACCAGCGCTGGGCTATCGAAATACTCTTCGGGGCCCAGGGCCTGGAATTCCTCCTCATCGTGGATGCGATACGCATCGAAGTGGTACAGCGTGCGGCGCCCGCGGTACTCCTGAATAAGCACGAATGTAGGGCTGATTACTTCGCGGCGGGAGACGCCACACGCTTCGGCCAGCGCCTGGACCAGCCGCGTCTTGCCCGCCCCCAGGGTGCCGCAAAGCGCCACCACGCAGCCATCGGGGAGGACCTCGGCGAGGGCGCGGCCCAGGCGGTCCGTATCACTCTCCTGGCGGGCTTCGTACACCAGCACGTCCATCGTGTTTCAGAGCCCGGCGCCTTGTTCGGCCGGGGTGGGCTCGAGTTTGGCTCGCTCGGCCCGGGTGAGCCGGCGCTGGACCGCCGCTCCGACGAAGCCGGCAAACAGCGGATGGGGCCGCGTGGGCTGCGACTTGAACTCCGGGTGGAACTGTACCGCCACGAACCAGGGGTGCTCGGGGATTTCCACGATTTCCACCAGGCTGCCGTCGGGACTGGTGCCGGTAACCACCATCCCCGCCTTGGCAAACGGGCTGCGGTACGCATTGTTGAATTCGTAGCGATGGCGGTGCCGCTCGGATATCTCGGTGGTGCCGTAGCATTGGGCGGCCCGGCTCCCGGGCGTCAACCGGGCGGGGTGCGCTCCCAGCCGCATGGTTCCGCCGAGGTTGGTAACCTTCTTCTGCTCGTCGAGCAGGCAGATTACCGGATGTTCGGTGTTCTTGTCGAACTCGCTGGAGTGGGCGTTGGCCAGTCCCAGGACATTGCGTGCAAACTCGATCACCGCGCACTGCATCCCCAGGCAGATGCCCAGAAAGGGGATGCCCCGCTGGCGGGCGAAGCGGATGGCATCGATCTTGCCCGAAATGCCCCGCTCGCCGAATCCTCCGGGCACGAGGATGCCATCCACGCCCGACAGGAGGCGTTCGGGGCCCTCGCGCTCCACGGCCTCGCTGTGTACCCGCTGGATCTGCACCTGGGCGCGGTTGGCGATGCCCCCGTGGTCGATGGCTTCGTAGATCGACTTGTACGCATCGCGGTGTTCGCAATACTTGCCCACCACCGCGATGCTCACCTCGTGCTCGGGATTGCGCAGGCGGTGCAAAAGGTCGCGCCAGTGCGAAAGGTCGGCCTTGCCCGCTTTGAGCCCCAGCTTGCGCACCACCAGTTCGTCCAGGCCGTGCTCCACAAGGCTCATCGGCACTTCGTACACCGAAAAATCCTTATCCTTCTCCTCGATCACCGCGTCCACCGGCACATTGCAGAACAGGGCGATCTTGGCCCGCTCTTCGCGCGACAAGGAGCGTTCGGTGCGGCAGATGAGGATATCGGGCTGGATGCCGATCTGCCGCAACTGGCCTACCGAATGCTGCGTGGGCTTGGTTTTCAACTCGCCGGCCGCCTTGAGGTATGGTACCAGCGTCAGATGGATATACAGGCAATTCTCTTTGCCGATGTCCAGAGCGAACTGGCGAATCGCCTCCAGAAAAGGCAAGCTTTCGATGTCGCCGACCGTGCCGCCAATCTCGGTAATCACCACATCTACGTCCTCGCCTTCGAGCTTGGCGATGGCGGCCTTGATCTCGTTGGTGATGTGGGGAATGACTTGCACGGTCTGGCCGAGGAACTCCCCGCGGCGTTCCTTGGTAATGACCGATAGATAGATCTGCCCGGTGGTGTAGTTGCTGTCGCGCGTCAGCGGGCTGTTGGTGAACCGCTCGTAATGCCCCAGGTCCAGGTCGGTCTCGCTGCCGTCGTCCAGCACGAAGACTTCGCCGTGCTGGTAAGGGCTCATCGTGCCCGGATCGACATTGATGTAGGGATCGAGCTTCTGCATGCGGACCCGCAGACCGCGATTCTCCAGCAACATGCCGATCGACGCGCTGGTGAGGCCTTTGCCGAGGGAACTGCATACCCCCCCGGTGACGAAGATGTGTTTGGTCATCGCATCGCACCCCGCGATGAGCTGGCCGTTTAGTGCCGGTCCAAAAAAGTTTCATTTTAGGGCCCCCGATGACGGAACTCAACCGCCGGCCAATCCCGGGCTCCACTCCGCCCAATAGCTCGGCCGGCCCTTCGGGTTGGCGAGTCCGGATTCGGGCGATACGGGGCCGGCGTGGCGCAGCCAGCAGAGGCGTCGCCGGCCATGCCGCCTTTTTCGGGCTTGAGTGAACCACAGGCCGCTACATCCTTGCGGGGGGCGTGCTGCGGCAGGTATAATGCGCTATTCGACGTGCATACTGATCGATGGACAGGAAAGGACCGACTTGTGGCGAAGGGCAAGTGGCTGTTCACCAGCGAATCTGTAAGCATGGGCCATCCTGACAAGCTGGCCGACCAGATATCCGACGGCGTGCTGGACGCCTTGTTTGCCCAAGACCCTTATAGCCGCGTCGCCTGCGAGGCGCTGGTGACCACGGGGTTGGCCATCGTGGCCGGCGAGATCACGACCAAGGCCGTTGTCGATTACACCGAGGTTACGCGGAAAGTGATTGCCGACGCGGGTTACGACGACGATGAGTTAGGCATCTGCGCCAAGACCTGCGCAGTGGTGCTCTCGCTGGACCGCCAAAGCCCCGACATCGCCATGGGGGTGGACGAAGACCCTTCGCGGGGCA